>OHEK01000220.1_pt1 | contig 23064 bp, 20 predicted proteins | sample 1567301 | NCBI WGS metagenome assembly OHEK01 (sample SAMEA3879554, study PRJEB24766) | human gut metagenome | biome: human-associated habitat; feature: feces | place: USA | collected 1985/1987
CGTGCTGACAAGCCAGTCGATGTCTCCCAGCCCCAGCCCAAGCTCCGCCAGTGCGGGGCGTATCACCCCGTCAACCACGTCTGCGCTCGCGCCGCTGTCTATGAGGCAAAGTTCCTCGCCCCGTACCAGCGTCACCCCGCTCCACACGGGTGGGAAAGGAGACTTGAGCAAAAATATTCCGTCCTGAACCTCGCGAAAGTGTTCCATATCGTCTCTCAGCCTTCCATTTTTTCTATGTATCCGTAGGTCTGCCTTGCGACCCCCAGTTCCTCATTCGCGGGGATCACGGACACCCGCACCGCCGAAGCCGCGCCGGATATGGTGCCTTCCCGGCAGCCGCTGTTTTTCTCCTCGTCCAGCTCCACGCCCAGGTGCCGGATCTGCGCGCACACTCTGCTTCTGACAAGGTCGGAGTTCTCGCCGATCCCGCCGGTGAAGACGAGCTGGTCAAGTCCGCCCAATTCCGCGTAATACGCGCCGATAAACCGCACGATGCTGCACACGAACATATTGATCGCCAGCTCTGCCCGTGCGTTCCCGTCCGCCGCCGCGGCGCTGACTTCCCGCAGGTCGTTGCTGACGCCGGACACGCCCAGAAGCCCTCCGTTTTTGCTCAGCCCGTGGAGGATGTCGTCAAGCTCCATGCCCTTGCTCATGAGGAAAGGCACAATGTACGGGTCAATGTCCCCGGCACGATTCGCGTGCATCACGCCGGTCTGGAGGGAGAAGCCGAAGCTGTTGTCCACGCTTTTCCCGTCGAGGATCGCACAGATGGAGCAGCTTCCGCCAAGATGGCAGGAGATGACTCTCTCCGCCTTGCCGAGCTTTGCCGCCTGCTGGGCGATGTACCCGTGGGACGCGCCGTGATAGCCCATCTTGCGGATGCCGTATTTTTCGTACCATTCGTAGGGGATGGAGTACAGCGCCCGCTCAAGGGGGATCTCCCGGTGAAACGCCGTCTCGAACACGCCTATCATGGGCACATCCGGCAGAACGGCCCTGAACTGTCCTATCGCCTCTATGTAGGCGGCGTTATGCACCGGCGCGATGTAGAGGTATTCGCGCATGTTCTCCATGACCTCGTCCGTCAGCTCGTGTACGCCGTAGTAGCCTCGGGAAAGCACGGTCTTGAAGCCTATGGCGCTTATTTCCTCCACGCCCTTTATCACGCCCGTTTCGCCGCCGGTCAGCTTTTCCAGAAACAGCGCGATGCCCTCGGCGTAGCTTGGGATGCACAGCCCCTCCGCGCTGAACCGCGCACCGCTGAGATGGCTGCGGTACGACATGATTGCCGCGTCACGGCTGCCGACGCGCTCTATCTTCGCCTCGCACAGCACCCGCTCCTCCGGCATGTCAAAGAGCTTGAATTTCAAGGATGTGCTGCCGACATTGCTGACAAGCAGTTTCATAACTGTCCCCTCCCATGTATAAGCTTTGCCGCGATCGTGATTCCCAGCAGCATCTCCGAACCGGAGCTGCTGCCGATGGTCAGAAGCCGCTGCGCGCCGTCCTCCCCGGCCCCGGTAAGGCCGCGGAGCACATTGTCCATCATTTCAAATCTGCCGCCGTCCGTGACGGCCTTCAATATCGCCGCGCTTATGAGGTTTGTACGTTCCGGGGCATAGCGCCTCACTGCGTTCACAAACTCCACATCCGCCGCGGTCAGCTTCCGCGCGCCGTGCAGCAGCGTGTATGTCATGCCGCACAGGACATCGTCCGCCGACGGCGTCAGCCCGATGCCCAGCCCCAGCAGGCTCTTCACTTCCGCGGGCACGGCCTCAACGTCATTGTGTGCAAGTCCGTCTCTCAGCCGGGCAAGCGGCCCGTATGCCTTTGCGCAGAAAGGATTTGCCGCTATACCTTTTTCCGGCGCCGCCCCCAGACAGAGGGCATCCGCAAGCGGCACAAGTCCGCTTGTCCTGCCAAGAGCGCTGAGCAGTCTTGCCGCCGCCTCTATCCTCTCCGTGCGGAAAGTGCCCCACGGTTCCTGCGGCGCGCGCCGCGGGTACGGCTGCACGCGCAGAACCCCGCCGCGAAACACAAGCGCATTGTCTGCCGTGTCGAAGCGCCCGCCTGCGGAAAGCCGCAGAGCCGCTGCCGCGGCGGCATAGTCGTCTACGGCGATGCCGATGGGCGTTATGCCAAGATCGGCGGAACAGAGCATATATACATCCTGCCCCGCTTTCAGATAGCCCGCTTTGGAATTGACCGCCAGAAGCTCGCCCGGGCCATTTGTAAAAAGCCTTTCCAACACGGCCTTATCCGCAAAAGCATTTATTACCGTTTCTTTCATATCACTGCTTCTCTTGTCTTCTCATTCAGGTCCGTTTCTGCCTTAAGTATAAGCTTCCGCGTTCGATATAGCAATACAATTTCCCGCCCGGATTTATAAAAAGCAAACATTTTTCGTAATTTGAATTTCGGGCAAATCGCTTTCTTTGCCGCTTGATTATTTACATCCGCTGTGCTATAATTTATAAAAAATGGAAAGAGCGGGCGCACCGTCCCCATACCGTCTCCCGCAAGATAGGAAGACGCCGACGGGCGCGTTTGCGCGATAAATCACCTTGTCTTCATGCCTTTCCGTGACGATCACAAAAGGAGTTGTTATTATGCTGCTGTGTGATATGAACCCGAATCTCCGGTTTGCCCAGAATATCGTTTTCGTCCCTGTCGGGCGGCAGGTCTGTCCCGGTGACAACCGCATTTTTTATGTGACCTCCGGTGTCGGAACGCTTGCCGTACACGGCAGCAGCTATCCGCTTGCCCCGGGGACGTTCGCGCTGATAAACTCGGGGGAGCTTTACCAGCTCCAGCCCGGTGCACCGCTGAGCATGATCGTCTTCAACTTCGATTACAGCTTTGAGCGCTCGAACATTGTAAACTTCATCCCGCCGATCCCCGTCAGCGGCGGCGAGTCCGCCGGAGAGGTATACCGTGACCACATCGACGACTGCGCCGCGCTCAACGAGCCGCTTGTCCTCAGCGACATGAATTTCATCGAGGGCGAGCTGAAGACCATACTGGACGTCTATGAATCGCAGGAGGTCTACTACCGCGAGAAAGCCTCGAGCCTCTTCAAGACCGTGCTCATCACCATCGCGAAGACCAAGATGGTCTCCAACAACCGTGCCGGACGCACCGCGCTGCAGCTCATCCGCTACCTTCAGGAGCACTATAACGAGAACCTGACCAGCGAGATGATCGCCGAGCAGTTCAACTACCACGCCTACCACATCAACCGTCTTATGCGCAACGCGACGGGCACGACCGTGCATAAGTACCTCATCAACTATCGCATCACCGCCGCGAAGAATCTGCTGACATGTACGGAGCTGAGCGTGCAGGAGATCGCCTTCAAGGTCGGCTTTGAGAGCACTGCGTACTTCTCAAATTCCTTCAAGAAAATGATCGGGTGCAGCCCCAACGAATTCCGCAGGCTCCAGCGGCAGTCCTTCTGAGCTGCGCGGCTGCCGGTATGGCGTCATGCGCCGTGCCGGCAGTTTTTTTCTGAACCGGAAATTATACATTTCCAAAAGTGCTTCCGCCGCTGTGCCGTTCCGGGTTTATCATCGGAATTGCACAGAAAACGCAATTATTTTTGCGTAAATTGCCAATGTGCATGTTCCGCAGCGCAAATGGTTTGTTGAATTTGACCATATTATACAGCAGACGCGCGCGTAAAGAAAGCGTTAAAACAAACAACTTTTTGCAAAAAGCAAACATATCCGCATCCGCCCCAGCCGGTCGATGCTCTTGACCACGAGGGTGTCGTCCTTTTTTAATTTCCGGATCAGTCGCTTGTAATTTTTTCGTTCAAAGTCCTTTCCGGACTGCTTGTCCATATAGGCCAAATTTTCCGCTATCCCGAACTCCCGCATTGCGATCAGCTGCCTTTGCTCGTTCTGTTCCTTTGTTGAGACCCGGATATACCCATATTCCATGGTATAAACCTCCAATTTATCGGTATTCGGATAAATTGTAGTACAATTTGCTGCCCCTGTCGTACCCTGTGAGGCAGTGGTATATCACTTAATATGGAACAGCCGCAGTCAAAATACCCGCGGCGGGTCAAAACTCTGACAAGAAAGTCTTTTCACGTTGGAATTTTGCAAATCAGCAAAGAAAAAAGCGCCCGTGCCCCGTTCAGGCAGCGGGGCGCAGGCGTGGAAGTCAATATGGAGCATTTCTGATAGAAATAAAAAATCCGAACCCGTCCCATCTGGAACAAGTTCGGATTTCTTTGTTTTGGTGGACGATATAGGACTCGATCACCGATTTTGCCCCGTGGGGCAAAATCGTATGAATGCAGCCAGCTTCTGAACTGGCTGCTGCAAGATGCCACTGGCATCCTGCATTCAGATGGGTTCAAGTCCTATACCGTCCACTAAAAAGAGAAAACACCACCCGACAGGTGGTGTTTCTTATGGTGGACGATATAGGACTCGAACCTATGACCTTCCGCACGTCAAGCGGATGCTCTAGCCAGCTGAGCTAATCGTCCGTCAGCGCACTCAACTGAATGCCTGATTAGTATACACAACCATTCGCCATTTGTCAAGCGTTTTTTCCAGAAATTATCCTGCTGCCGCGTCAACGCTCTGTTCCCCCTGAAATTGGATGACCAGACGGTTGGGAAGGCACACGATCGGCGTGCCGCTGCTGCAAAAGCCACGCTCCATGCAGTAGTGGTCCGGGCAGTCCGCCGCCGTGACGGCAATACGCCCGTCCCGGACGGTGACGGTGTTGCTGCCGCCGGTTTCCCCAACGACGGTAAACTGCTGATCGATGCGCAGATTTACGGTTCTGACAATCTTTCCCCCGCTGCTGATCTCAGCGTAAACGGCGTCGTCACCGGGCAGCAGAAGGAAGATGCTCAATCCAAGGCACACCGCCGCAATGGCCGCAATGAGCAATATCCACGTTTTTGTTTTCACAGGGCAGTCACCTCGCCGGGAAAGATTTGCGATTCCATTGGCAGTATAGCAAAAGTCAATGAAAAACGCAAGAAAAAGTCCCAGAAACTTCTTGACTTTTTCTTTACGCAATGCTAGAATGGATAAGCCGCATTGAAGGGGCTTTCAGTCGGTGCGTCCAAAATCACCGCGCCCCCAGAGCGAGACTACACAATTAAAGTAGGTGAAACAAATGAAAGCAGTTATCGTAACCGGTGGTAAGCAGTACACCGTTGCCGAGGGCGACGTCGTGTTCGTGGAGAAGCTGGGTGCGGAAGCCGAGGCTACCGTCAAGTTCGATCAGGTTCTGGCTGTTCTGGACGGCGAGAACACCAAGATCGGTGCTCCCACTGTGGAGGGTGCCAGCGTCGAGGCCAAGGTCGTCAAGAACGGCAAGGGCAAGAAGATCGACATCATCCGCTACAAGTCCAAGAAGAACGAGAAGAAGCACATCGGTCATCGCCAGCCTTACACCAAGGTGGAGATCACCAAGATCGCTCTGTAATTTATGACAAGATGCGAATTTCACACCGAGGGCGAGAGGATCACCGGATTCTCCGTCTCGGGTCACAGCGATTATGACGAGCCGGGAAAAGACATTGTCTGCGCCGCCGTCTCCGCTGTCGTTACCATGGCCGAAGCCACCATCAACGATGTGTGCGGCGCCAAGGCCAAGGTCCGGGTCAAGGATGGGGAAGATAACCGCATCACTTTGACTCTCCCCGCGTCCTGCGACGAGGAGGACACCGTTCAGGCAGTGCTTGCCGGAATGCTGGTGACTCTGTGTTCGCTGCGGGACGACTATCCTGATAATATCGAAGTTTTGGAGGTGTAACACCATGCTGAAGATTGGTATTCAGTTCTTCGCTCACCACAAGGGCGGCGGTTCCACCAAGAACGGCCGTGATTCCGAGTCCAAGCGTCTGGGCGTGAAGCGTGCCGACGGTCAGTTCGTTCTGGCCGGCAACATTCTGGTTCGCCAGAGAGGCACCCACATCCATCCCGGTGTCAATGTGGGCATCGGTAAGGACGACACCCTGTTCGCCAAGGTTGACGGCACCGTCAAGTTTGAGCGTCTGGGCAAGGATCGCCGGCAGTGCTCCGTGTACGCCGAGCAGTAAGATCATCTGGACAAGGAAGGCTGCCGCAGTATAAATTGCGGCAGCCTTTTTTATAGGGAAACTCTGAAACAACATCGCGCCGTTGTGCGCATGCACAGGAAGGAGGCACAGCCGTGCTGTTAACGGAATTTGACCCCACGCCCCGCGCCGTCATCAACCCGGACTACATAAAGCCGGTGGAGAATTTCCCGGAAACGGTGGTTGCCGTCTTTTCCCACCAGCTTTTCGCCTCCGTGGCCGCATTTCTGGAGGGTAAGCGCATTGCCCAGACCCGCGACGCGGACGGAGACTGGCCCATTTATGAGGTCACCTACCGGGGAAGCCGACTGGGCTTCTGCAAAGCAAGGGTGGGCGCGCCAGCCTGTGTGGGGCAGTTTGAGGAGATCATCGCCATGGGCGCACGCCGGTTCATCCTGCTGGGCAACTGCGGCGTTCTGGACAAAAGAATCGAGGACTGCGGCATCATCATTCCCACAAAAGCCATCCGGGATGAGGGCACCAGCTATCATTATGCCCCGGCAAGCGATCTGATCGACGTCAACACCCGCTATATTCCCGAATTTATCGAGGTTCTTCGGGAATTTGGGTATCCTTATGTGCAGGGCGCTGCGTGGACGACGGACGCCTTTTACCGGGAGACCCCCGCAAAGGTCGCTGCCCGGCGGCGCATGGGTGCGGTGTGCGTGGAGATGGAGTGTGCGGCCATGCAGGCCGTATGTAATTTCCGGGGTGTGGAATTTTTCCAGTATTTCTACGCCGGGGACAATCTGGATCATCCCCAATGGGACCCCAGAAGCCTGTCCGGACACGCCCGGCTATCAGACAAGGAAAAAATTGCCCTGCTGGCTTTCGAGCTGGCCAGCAGAATCGGCTGAATAAAGGAAGTACCCGTACTTCCATAGATTAGGAGGACGTACAACTATGTTCGTGGATAAAGTGCGCATCACCGTCATCGGCGGACGGGGCGGCGATGGAGCGGTGGCGTTCCACCGGGAAAAATATGTGGCCTCCGGCGGCCCGGACGGCGGCGACGGCGGACATGGCGGCAGCGTCATTCTCCGGGTCAACGACAACCTGTCCACTCTTTTGGATTTCCGCTACAAGCGCAAGTATCAGGCCGCCGCAGGTGTCAGCGGTCAGGGTCGGAAAATGGCGGGCAAGCGGGGCGAAAACCTGATCATCGAAGTCCCCCGGGGCACCGTTGTGCGGGACGCCGAAACGAACCAGATCATCGTAGACATGTCCACCGGCGAGGATTTCATTCTCGCCAAGGGCGGACGGGGCGGCTGGGGCAATGCTCATTACGCCACCCCCACCCGTCAGGTTCCCCGGTTTGCCAAAGCCGGTCTTAAGGGGCAGGAGCGGGACGTGATTCTGGAATTAAAGCTTCTGGCGGACGTGGGTCTGGTGGGCTTTCCCAACGTGGGTAAATCCACCCTGCTTTCCGTCACCTCCAACGCCCACCCGAAGGTCGCCAATTACCATTTTACGACTCTGTATCCCAATCTGGGGGTTATTTATGTAGATGAGGGCGTGTCCTTCGTCATGGCGGACATCCCGGGCATCATTGAGGGAGCCGCCGAGGGCGCGGGTCTGGGGCATGATTTTCTCCGCCACATCGACCGGTGCCGCCTGCTTGTTCACGTTGTGGACGTGTCCGGCAGCGAAGGGCGCGACCCCGTGGAGGATTTTCACGCCATCTGCGCGGAGCTGAAAAACTACAGCGTTGATCTCAGCAACCGCCCCATGATCGTGGCCGCCAACAAGACCGACCTGCTGCCCCCGGACAGCGACAATCTGGAGCGGCTCCGCGCCGCCGCCCGGGAAGCGGGCTGTGAGCTGTACGAAATTTCCGCCGGCACCACCGTGGGCACCCGGAATCTTATGCGGGCGGTAGCCGAGCGGCTGCGCACCCTGCCCCCCGTGACCATTTACGAGCCGGAGTACGTGGAGGTCATTGCCGAGCCTACCGACCCCAACGCCTTCGACATCGAGCACTACGGCAGCACATGGCTGGTCACCGGCGTTTGGCTGGAACGGCTGGTGCAGAACATCAATTTCGAGGATTACGAGTCCCGGAACTATTTCGACCAGCAGCTCCGCAAGGTGGGTCTGTTCGCCCGCCTGGAGGAAATGGGCATCGCCGACGGGGACACCGTGGATATTTACGACTTTGAGTTTGAGTATCAGCGGTAAGGCATCGTTCTTCAAATAATTTCCAACAGCCGGGGCAGGCTTCAGACCTGCCCCGGCTGTTGCTGTCTGCGGGTCACGCCTTCCCCAAAACCGGCGAAATGACCAACCGGAGTTTCCCCCTCTTGGCAGGGCGTTTTCCTGCGGGAACATCGGTACGGTGTATGGCAGGAATCACCGTTCTTTGGGCGTTTTGACGGTTTTTCGGAACACAGTGGAAAACCATTTGCCATTCCCTTCTTTTTTCGATATAATAATTCCTATACGGCTGGTTTGCGCGAGCTATTTTTATCCGGGGGTTGATTTCCATGATCCGAAACCTGAATCAGGTCACGTTCCGCTGCTTCGGCAGCGTTCCGTCCGAGCGCACCCAGACGGACAGGAATCTGTTCCGGGACGATGCTGCCGCCATGCGGCTGTCCCGGACGGAGGCGGTGGTCTACCGCGCCGCATCGGAGACGCGGATCAGCTGCGGCATGGGCATGAGCGTCCTGTCCGCCAGCACGGACGGGGAAACCTACCAGCGCTTCTATCTGGACAAGCCCGCCGTCGTCCGCAAAGGGATTTATTTCCTCCTGGAGCCGTTTCAGGGGGACGCCACGGTGATGGTGTCCGCCCAGGAGCCGCCGGAGGAGCTGGGACGCCGCGCCCCCGGCAGCCCGCGGGTGGATCATCAGCTGCGGGTGGAGGGCATTTACACCTTCTTCTACCAGGAAAAGGAACAGGGCTTCCTGTTTTCCGGGGAATCCCACCCCATGACCGAGCTGACCTACGTGGATCAGGGCGCGCTCCACAGCGTGGTGGACGGGCAGGATCTTCTGCTCAGGCAGGGGGACATCGTCCTCTACGGCCCGGGGCAATGGCACATGCAGTACGCCGACATCGGTGTCGCCCCCCGGTTCGTGACCATTTCCTTTGACGTCAGCGGCGTTGACCTTGCTCCCCTGCTGAACCGGAAATTCACCGCGCCCCAGAGCGTGGCGACGCTTTTGCAGAATATGCTGCGGGAGCAGGAATTTATGGACGCCTACTCCAACGACATCATCCTCTACCAGCTGAATCTGCTGCTGCTTCAGCTTCAGCGGGAGGCCGCGTCCCCCAAGGCAGGAAAGCTGCAGACCTCCAACGCCGTCCACAGTGAGAACGAGATCATCCGTCAGGCGCAGCAGTTTATCAGCGCTCACATCCGGGAAAAGCTGTCGGTGCCGCTGGTCGCCCGGCAGGTGGACGTCAGCCCCAGCTATCTCACGGCGCTGTTCCACAAGAATCTGCAGATTTCCCCCGGCGAGTATATCCGCCGGATCAAGCTTCAGGAGAGCAAGCAGATGATCCGGGAAAACAACCTGAACTTCACGGAGATCGCTGCCCAGCTCCACTATTCCACGGTGCATCATTTCTCCCGGCAGTTTAAGGAGAAGTTCGGCATTACCCCCACAGAATACGCAAAATCTGTACGTTGAGAGGTTTGGAACATGAAAAAAGGGAATCCCATCGCGCTGCTGCCCATCGGCGTTTTTCTCGTGCTGTATCTCGGGCTGGGGCTGCTGTTTGAATATGGTCTGCACATCCCCATGGGCTTTTACAACATCCCCATCGTCATCGCGTTTCTCGTGTCTATTTTAGTAGCCTGTCTTCAGAACCGGGTGGTTCCCTTTGAGGAAAAGCTTGTCATCATGGGGCAGGGCGTGGGAGATAAGAACATCATCACCATGCTGCTGATCTTCCTCACGGCAGGGGCGTTCGTCGGCGTGGTGGGGCGCAGCTCCGCCCAGAGCGTCGCCTACTTCATGCTCGACATCATCCCCGCCCGGTTCGCCGTGGCGGTGCTGTTTGTGGTCGCCTGCTTCGTCTCCACTGCCATGGGAACCTCCGTCGGCACCATCACCCTCATCATGCCCATTGCATTGGAGGTCGCGCAGGCGTCCGGCTTCGACACGGCGCTGTGTACCGGAAGCGTCGTGGGCGGAGCCATGTTCGGCGACAACCTGTCCTTCATCTCCGACACCACCATTGCCGCCTGCAACGGTCAGGGCTGCGCCATGAGGGACAAGTTCAAGGGAAATTTCTGGATTGCCCTGCCCGCGGCCATTGCCACGCTGGCGCTGATTCTGCTTCTGACCATGGGGCATGACACCGCGCCCATTGACGAACACTACGATCTTCTTCAGATCATCCCCTACGTTCTGGTTCTGGCGGGAGGCATCGCGGGGATCAACGTCTTTGTCGTTCTGCTGACGGGCATTGTTTCCGGCGCCGTCATCATGCTCCTGACCGGCCAGGTGGAGGCCACCGGTTTGCTCGCCAGTATGGGCAACGGCGCGGCGGGCATGTTTGAGACCAGTATGGTGGCCATTCTCGTAGCCGCGATGTGCGCCCTGATTCGGGTCTACGGCGGCTTTGACGCGCTGTTGCGCTTCATCCGGACGGTCTTCCGGGGCAAAAAGGGCGGTCAGCTGGGCATGGGTCTGCTGGTAGGCGCCATGGACATCGCCACCGCCAATAACACCGTCGCCATCGTCATGGCAAACCCCATTGCCAAGGAAATGAGCGAGGATTACGGCATCTCCCCCTCCCGCACGGCCTGCCTGCTGGACACCTTCTCCTGCATTTTTCAGGGCATTATCCCCTACGGTGCGCAGATGCTGGTCGCCATCTCGGCGGCAGCGGAAATGGGCTTTGCCCTGTCGGCGTTCTCCATCATGCGGTATCTGTTCTATCCGTATCTGCTGCTGGTCAGCTCGCTGGTTGCGATTTTCCTGGTAAAGGGTAAGAAAAACTGATTTCCCGGCAGAAGCGTCGGCATTTGGCTGCGCTTCTGCCTTTCTGCGTCTTAAGGCTTGCGAAAGTGGGAATTCTGTACTATAATGAACGTATATTCCAGTATTTGTGTGGAGGCAGCTATGGACTTTCGGGTATTGGCGGTCGGCGACGTGGTGGGCAATCCGGGCTTGGAGCAGATCCGCCGGAATCTACGGCAGATGAAGCGGCAGTATCATGCGGACTTTGCGGTGGTCAACGGCGAAAACGCCGCCGTGGTGGGCATCACCCCCAATCAGGCGGACAGCATTCTGGACGCCGGTGCGGACATCATCACCATGGGCAACCACACCTGGAGCAAGCGGGAGATCGTCCCCTATATGGACGACTGCCCGTGGATCATCCGTCCGGCCAATTATGCCCCTCAGGTTCCGGGGCGGGGCTGGCAGGTGGTGCAGACGGCGGCAGGCGACGTGGCCGTCATCGACCTCATCGGCCGGTGCAATATGGACTACGGCCCGGAAAATCCCTTCCTGATGGTGGACAAAATTCTCAAGCAAATCACCGCGAAGATCATTCTGGTGGAAATTCACGCGGAAGCCACCTCGGAGAAGCTGGCCATGGGCTACATGCTGGACGGGCGGGTCAGCGCCGTGTGGGGGACCCACACCCACGTTCCCACGGCGGACGCCCGTGTGCTGCCCAAGGGGACGGGCTACGTCACAGACCTGGGCATGACCGGCCCCCGGGACTCCGTTCTGGGCATCCGGCCGGAGCTGTCCATCGCCAAATTCCGGGGCGATCTGCCGGAACGCTACCGCTGGGCGGAGGGCGCGTCCAAGATCGAGGCCGTACTGTTCACCATCGATTCGGAAACCGGAAAATGCCGCAAGGCAGAAAGGGTTGACAAATGGGACTGAAAATTTTACACAGCGCCGACTGGCACTTAGACTCCCCCTTCGCGGGCTTCGACGAGAGCCAGCGGGCGCTTCTAAAGCAGGAGCAGCAGAGTATCCCCGGCAAAATCTCCCAGCTTTGCCGCCGGGAAAAGTGCGATCTCATGCTCCTCGCGGGAGATATTTTTGACGGTGAACCCGCCCGGGAGACGGTGGAAGCCCTCAAAAAAGCGCTGTCCGAGTGCGGCGCTCGGGTCTTCATCACGCCGGGCAATCACGATTTCTGCGCCCCCGGCTCTATCTGGCTGGAAGAAAACTGGCCGGAAAACGTCTATGTGTTCACCGGCGGGCTGGAAGCCGTGACGATTCCTGGACTGAATTGCCGGGTTTACGGCGCGGGCTACCAGAGCATGGACAGCGCCCCCCTGCTGGAAAATTTCCGGGCGGAGGGCAGCGAAAAATACTGCATCGCCGTGCTCCACGGCGATCCCACCCGGAAGGACTCCCCCTACTGCCCCATCACCGCCCAGCAGGTGCGGGACTCGGGGCTGCAATATCTGGCGCTGGGACATATCCACAAAGCGGGCGCGTTTCACGCCGGTGGGACGCTGTGCGCATGGCCGGGCTGCCCCATGGGGCGGGGCTGGGACGAAACCGGCGAAAAGGGCGTGTGCATCGTGACCGTGGAGGACAGCGCCTCCCTTCGGGCGGTGGCGCTGGACACCATCCGCTTCCACGAGCTGAAAGCGGACATTTCCTCCGGCGCGGAAGCGGCGCTGGAAAAAATCCTGCCTCCCGCGGGAAGCCGTGACTTTTTCCGTGTCACCCTTACGGGAAGCGGCGAAGCGGACATCGCCAAGCTCACACAGCGCTTTTCCGCCGTTCCCAATCTGACGCTCCGGGACGAGACGCTTCCCCCCCTGGACATCTGGGGGGACACCGGCGCGGACACGCTGGAGGGCGTGTATTTCCGGCTGCTCCGGGAGGCCATGGAGGCCGACCCTGACAGCCGGGAGGAAATTCAGCTTGCGGCGGAAATTTCCCGGAAGCTGCTGGAAGGACGGGAGGTCACGCTGTGAAAATCTACAAAATGACGGCCACCTTCGGCAAGCTGGAGCACGCGGAGCTGACCCTCCAGCCCGGGCTGAACATCCTCACCGCCCCCAACGAATGGGGAAAAAGCACCTGGTGCGCCTTTCTTGCGGCCATGCTCTACGGTCTGGACACCCGGGCAAAAACCACGAAAACCACCCTCGCCGACAAGGAGCGCTACGCCCCATGGTCGGGCAATCCCATGGCAGGGCGCATTGACCTAAATTGGAACGGCCGGGACATCACCATCGAGCGCCGCACCAAGGGCAGAGTTCCCCTGGGCGAATTCAAGGCCTACGAAACCGATTCCGGACTGGCCGTCCCGGAGCTGACGGCGGCAAACTGCGGCCAGCAGCTGCTGGGCGTGGAGCAGACGGTGTTCCGCAGGGCTGGGTTTATCCGTCAGTCGGACTTGCCAGTGACGCAGGACGAAGCCCTTCGACGCAGGCTCAACGACCTCGTGACCACCGGCGACGAAAGCGGTACCAGCGACAAGCTGGCAAAAAATCTGCGGGACCTGAAAAACCGCTGCCGCTTCAACAAAAGCGGTCTTCTCCCCCAGCTGGAAAGCCAGCGGGACGCCTTACAGGATAAGGTCGAGGAACTGGACGCGCTGGACGCACAGGTGAAGAAGCTGAAAATGCGTCTGGACGACGTCAAGACATGGCTGCAGCAGCTGAACACCCATCAGGCCGCGCTGGACTATGCCGCCGCGGAGGCGGACGCCGGGCGGGTCGCGCAGGCGCGGGAAGCGCTGGAACAGGCGCAGGATTTACTTGCCATCCGGGAAGCCGCCTGCGAAAAGCTGCCGTCTCAGGAGGACGCAGAAAAGAAGCTCAAGGAGTTGCGCGCCTTCCGCGACGAGTGGAACGCCCTGCAGATGGAGCTGCAGATGCTCCCCCGCGCCCCCCTGCCCCCGGCGAAGGAAGACCCCTTCGCTGACATGGACGTGACGGCGGCCATGGAAATGGTCAACGCGGACCGTCAGACCATGACCGGCCTGCGGGGCAGCAAAATGCCGATTTTGCTGCTGATTCTGGGCGCTATCATCATGGCCGGGGCAATCGCGCTGCTGGTGATGCAGAATTATCTCCCGGCGGGCATCCTCGGTATGGTTTCCGTGCTTCTTCAGGCGCTCAGCCTCTTGGGTATGCAAAGGCTTAAAAAGCAGACCGAGGCACTGGAAAAGAAATACGGAACCGCCGACCCCGCCCATTGGACGGACTCCCTGCGGGAATATGAGACTGCCCTCCGGGCGTACAACGCCGCCCAGAAGGAATATCAGGATGCGCAGGGAGACGTGGAAGTGCGTCTGATGGTTATGCGCAAGCGCCGGGATTCCCTGTGCGGCGCACAGGAGCCGGATGCTGTCATGGAATTCTGGCAGCAGATCACGAACAAATGGGAAGCCTACCACACCGCCCGGCGGGAAGCCCAGCGGGCGCAAAATCTGGTGGATACCCTCAGCGCCATGGCAAAGCCTGTCCGGCCTCCCGTTGGCGTGGATACCCTGACCCATTCCCCGGCGGACACGGCGCGGCTGCTGTCGGACTGCACCGAGGAGCAGCAGCGGCTGCAAAGCCGCATCAGCCAGTACAAAGGCAGGATGGAAGCCCTGGGCGACCGGGCGCAGCTGGAAAAGCAGCTGGCGTCGGTCAACGCCCGTCTTGCCCAGCTGGAAAAGACCTACACCGCCCTGACCATCGCGCAGGAAACGCTGGCGCAGGCGCGGTCGGAGTTACAGCGGCGATTCGCCCCCCGGATTTCCCAGCGGGCGCAGACCTATCTTTCCGCCATGACGGGCGGGCGCTACCAGCGCCTGTCCATGGGCGAGGACTTCTCCCTGCAAGCCGGAACCGGTGACGAGGAAACCCTCCACGACGCCCTGTGGCGCAGCGACGGCACCATCGACCAGCTGTACCTCGCCCTTCGTCTGGCTGTGGCGGAAGAACTGACCCCGGATTCCCCGCTGATTCTGGACGACGCGCTGGTGCGCTTCGACGATACCCGGATGCAGGCGGCGCTGGCCATTCTGGAGGACATGGCAAAAGAACGTCAGGTCATTCTGTTCACCTGCCAGCAGCGGGAAGGGAATGCCGCAAACGTATAGATATTGTTCTGCAAACAGCGGAGAAAGCGTGGCTTTCTCCGCTGTTTTGGAAAATTCCCATGGCTTTCTGTTGCGAAACTTTTCCAGATTTTCTCAGTTTTGTCATAATTTTGTAATTTTTCCCTTGACAATGGGGGGTTATTATGTTAGACTATCTTCCGAAAGGTTTAATTCATTAAACTTTTGTATTTCCAGATACACCCAAAGGAGGTATTCTGATTGGAAGTGCCCAAAATCTTTGAAAGCGAATACCGCTTCTGCCTGATTCTGTGGGAGCATGAGCCGATCAATTCCACCCATCTCGTCGAGCTGTGCAAGGAGCAGCTGGGCTGGTCGAAGGCCACCACCTACACCGTCATCCGCCGTCTGTCGGAGCGGGGCGTGGTAAAGAACGAAAACGCCGTGGTCACCGCCCTTGTCTCCAAGGAACAGGCGCAGGCGTCCCGGCTGGATGAAATGGTGGAGGAGACCTTCCAAGGCTCCATGCCCGCCTTTATCGCCGCCTTCTCCCGGAGCAGGAAGCTCACCCGGGACGAGGTGGCACAGCTGAAAGCACTCATTGACAATTACGAGGAGGATCGAACATGAACACATTGTTCCAGAACATCCTGACGGCCAGCTTCCACGGCAGCATCGTCATTCTGGCCGTCATGCTGCTGCGGCTGGTGCTGAAAAAAACGCCCCGAAAGTACATCTGCCTGCTCTGGCTGCTGGCGGGACTGCGGCTGCTGATGCCCTTCCAGATCCAAAGCGACCTGAGCCTGCAGCCCAGCGCCGACCCGGTGGCACAGGTGCAGCAGCAGATCAGCCGCTCCCAGACGCCCGCCGCGCCGGAAGCTTTTTCCCCGGCCGATCTGGACGTCCCGGCGCCGGTGCAGACGCCTGAAGCGCTTCCGGACATCCAGACTCCTGTCACCACCGTGATCAGCAGCACCCCCTTCCCCGCCCCGGAAACCGCGCCGGAACCGGATACGGGCTTTGATTTCCTGTCGGTTCTGCCATGGTTCTGGCTTGGCATTGCCTGCTGCTTCGGCATTTACAGTCTGTACACCTACCTGACCCTGAAGCTGAAGGTTCGGGAGGCCGTCAAGATCCCCGGCGGCTGGGAATGCGACCGCATCGAGACCGCTTTTATTCTGGGCTTCATCCGCCCGAATATCTACATCCCCATGGGCATGACCCCCGAGGAACAGCGTTACATTCTCGCCCACGAACGCACCCATCTGGACAAGGGCGACCATTGGTTCAAGATGGTGGGCTTTCTGGCGCTGGCACTGCACTGGTTCAATCCGCTGGTGTGGGCAGCCTACATCCTGCTGTGCAAGGACATCGAGATCGCCTGCGACGAGCGGGTGGTGCAGTTCATGGAGCTGGAGGAGCGGAAAGCCTACTCCGCCGCCCTGCTGAACTGCTCCACCAATCGGGCGCACTTCGCGGCCTGTCCCGTGGCCTTCGGCGAGGTGAGCGTCAAGGAGCGCATCAAGTCGGTGCTTTCCTATAAGAAGCCCGGCTTCTGGATCAGTCTGGTGGGCGTGATCGCCATCGTCTTCGTGGCGGTGTGCCTCGTGACCAGCCCTGCGAGAAAAGATGCGGCAGCCGCCGGGGATACCGAACCCACCGCTTCCTCTGACGCCGTCACCGTCCGCAATGTGGACGAACTGCTGGCCGCCATTGCGCCGGACACCGTCATCCAGCTGGAGCCGGGAACCTACAACCTGTCCGGCGCCAAAGGCTACGGCCTGCCCTCGGAAAGCCCCTACTACGCATGGACGGAAAAGTACGACGGCTTTGAGCTGATGCTGCAAAACGTAAAGAACCTGACCATCCGCGGCAGCGGCAAGGTGAACACGACTCTGGAATGCGACCCCCGGTCTGCCAGCGTCATCAATCTGAAGAATTGCGAAAATGTCACGCTGGAGGATTTCACCGCCGGTCACACTCTGGAACTGGGTCAGTGCAGCAGCGGCGTTATTTACCTGCAAAACTGCACTGGCGTGGGCATGAACCGTCTGGGCATCTACGGCTGCGGCATGATCGGATTGCAGGCGGCGGATTCCAAGGACATTTCTCTCGCGGACAGCGACGTGTACGACTGCTCCAGCAGCGCCGCCGAGATCATCAGCTGTGAAGATGTCTCCATCTCCGGAACCCGCATTTACCGCATCGGCTCCGAGGAATACGGCGGATACACCTATTTTGATATCAGTTCCAGCCGGAATGTGACGGTGGAGAACTGCGAAATCAGCGACAGCAGCCTTATGTATCTGGCAATCGTTTCCGGAAGCACCGTTCAGATGAATGGCAATCTGTTCTCCAACAACCGTACTCAGCTGGAAGCATTCAACTTCCAGTATGAGTACCACGAAGATACCCAGACGCCGGCAGACGAGTCAAGTATGGTTCTGGACGGCAACCGGTTTGAAAATTGCAGCGTCCGCCGCTGGTTTGGAGACGACGGTACCGTCACGGACGGCGCAGGCAATCCTCTTACCGATGAGCAGATGAACAAGCTGTACTCCACAGGCGCGACGGAGCCGACCCAAGCGCAGCTGGAAATTCACGTTTCCACGGTGGATGAGCTGATCGCCGCCATCGGCCCCAATGTGGACATCGTGCTGGACGCAGAGCTTTACGACCTCAGCACCGCCACCGGCTACGGCACCTCCAAGGGCGATTATTACTACTGGCTGGACGAATTTGACGGCCCCCAGCTGGTCATCGACGGGGTGGACAATCTGACCATCCGCAGCAATGACGGCAGCGTAACGGGGCACACCATCGCCGCCATCCCCCGCTACGCCAACGTCCTGACCTTCCAGTCGTGTAGCTACATCACCCTCTCCGGCTTCACCGCCGGTCACACAAGGGAGCCCGGTTACTGCAGCGGCGGCGTTCTGCGGTTCCAGGACAGCGACCACATCACCGTGGACAAATGCGGTCTCTACGGCTGCGGCATTCTGGGCGTGGACGCGGAATACTGCACCGATATACGGGTCGCCAACTGCGACATCTACGAGTGCAGCCAGGGCGGCGTCCAGTTCTGGAGCTCCGAGGGCATTGTAATGGAAAACAACACCCTGCGGGATCTGGGCGGCAGCGACATGAGCTTCCACGACTGCAAGGACGTGACGGTGAACGGTGAAACCGTGATTCCCGCCAGTATGTTCTTCAGTCGGATCCTCAAGTCGGAGGAACAGCAGGGCACAGAGGCACTCAACGCCTTCGTTACGGAGTTTGCGTATGCCTATTTTTACGGAGATATGGATACGCTGCCCCGGTTGCTCTCCAAGGACTACACAGGCGGAGTGGAAGCCTATTCCGGCAATACAAACGATGTGATCGTGTGCTGGCATGAGGTCACGGTAGACATGTGGAAAGAGGCAGAGGCCAACGGCACCTACGAATTTGCCTACCCCTACCGCGAGAACGTTGACAGCGAAATTGCCTATCTGACCATTGTCGTCGTCAGAGAAAACGACGCATGGAAGGTCAGCCGCTACTCTCTGGCCGAATAAAAGAACGTCAGTCCCTCCGGCCACGCCGGAGGGACTGAGTCTACCGAAAAAATGTCTCCGGCACGCGGCCGGAGACATTTTTGTTTGCAGTTGATTACGCCTTTTCCAGAGCCAGGGTTCTGGTGGTCAGGTCGCAGACCTCGCGGGGTCCAAAGTACTGAATGGCGCCGGGGTAGACATAGCAGGTCTCTGCCGCCCACTCGGCTCTGTGCTCGGCGAAGAACCGGAAGGGCTTGCCGTCCAGCTCCACCAGCGCCTTGCGGATAACGGGCTTGTCCTTGCCGTTTCTTCTCTCCATGTTCATCATCTTGGTGATGGGCATACCGCCTGCCACCCACTCCTCGGCGGGCTTGGACAGGTTGGAGACCTTGGACAGATAGCCGGTGTAGCCGTACTGAATCAGCATGAAGGCGTTGTAGCCCAGAGAGTAGCAGTAGTCAGCGTCAAAGTTGGAGGGGAATGCGCAGCGGCCTTCGTAGCCCAGGAAGTGATGCTGGGTGGAGAACTTGCCGTTGTAAGTTCCGGCGGCCTTCCGGGCAGCCAGATTGTCTCTGACCAGAGCGGAGAACAGCTTCTCGGACTCGATGAGGGAAACCTGCACGTTGCCGTGGGGGTCGCGCTCCAAAAACAGCTGCTGCTGGATGCTCTGGGGCAGGATGGCGAACACGTCCATGGACTGCTTGGTAAGACCCGCCTTGATGAAGGCGTACTTCTCCTCCCAGGTGGGCAGGGCGTTAAACTGAGCAGTCTTCTCCCCGGCCAGCAGCTCGTTGATCTCCGCGATCAGCACGGAGAATTCGGGAACGAACTCCACGATACCCTCGGGGATGATGGCAACGCCGAAGTTCCAGCCCTTCGCCGCCCGGGTGGCCACGGAGTCGGCAATGTAGTCCGCGATCTGGGCAAGGGACATCTTCTTCTCGGCCACTTCCTCGCCGATCAGGCAGATGTTGGGCTGGGTCTCCAGGGCGCATTCCAGCGCCACGTGGGAAGCGGAACGACCCATGACCTTGACAAAGTGCCAATACTTCTTGGCGGAGTTGGCGTCACGCTCGATGTTGCCGATGATCTCGCTGTAGGTCTTGGTGGCGGTGTCGAAGCCGAAGGAGCACTCGATGTCCTCGTTCTTCAGGTCGCCGTCGATGGTCTTGGGGCAGCCGATCACCTGAATGCCGCTGTTGTGGGCAGCAAAATACTCGGCGAGAACCGCGGCGTTGGTGTTGGAGTCGTCGCCGCCGATGATGACGATGGCGGTGATGCCGTGCTTCTTGCAGACGCCCTCGGCAACGGCGAACTGCTCCTCGGTTTCCAGCTTGGTTCTGCCGGAGCCGATGATGTCAAATCCGCCGGTGTTGCGGTACTGGTTGATGTATTCGTCGTCGAAGACTACGTAGTTGTCCTCCAGCAGGCCGCTGGGGCCGCCCTTGAAGCCGTAGAGGACGTTTTCCTTGTCGCAGGCCTTCAGCGCGTCGTACAGGCCGCAGATGACGTTGTGGCCGCCGGGCGCCTGACCGCCGGAAAGAATCACGCCCACGACCTGCTTCTTAGGCACAGAGGTGTTCTTACCCTTCTGGAAGGTGATCTCGTTTTTGCCGTAGGTATTGGGGAACAGCGCCTTGATCTTTTCCTGATCCGCGACGCTCTCGGTGGCGCCGCCGCTGCACACACAAATATCAGAAATCCCGTTTCTGAGCATACCCGGAAGCTTGGGACTGTACTGGTATCTTGCAATCTGGAGAGGGGACAGTTTCATGGATGTATACACTCCTTACAGAATTTTTGTTCAAGGGAGATTATACTCCATTTTTCGCAAAACGTAAATAGCAAAATTCTGAATTTTTCCCGGGAAAAACTTCAAAGTGCCGCTTCCCCTTCCAAAACGGCGCTGTCAGCGCCGTCAGCGGCCGATTTTCTGGTGAAAATGAACATTTTGCCGGGACGGAAGTATCAAAATATTTATATTGAAAAACCCGAAAAATATGCTATAATGTCAGCGGAATAAAAGCGGGTCATGACCCGCAGTTTAAGAAAGGATGATTCCAAATGGCTCTTGTAACCACAACTGAGATGTTCAAGAAGGCTTACGACGGCGGCTACGCCATCGGCGCTTTCAACGTCAACAACATGGAAATCGTTCAGGGCATCACCGAGGCCTGCCGCGAGGAGAAGGCTCCCGTTATCCTGCAGGTCTCCAAGGGCGCCCGCGCCTACGCCAACCACACCTACCTGGTAAAGCTGGTGGAGGCTGCTGTCATCGAGTGCCCCGAAATCCCCATCGCTCTGCATCTGGATCACGGCCCCGACTTCGAGACCTGCAAGGCCTGCATCGACGGCGGCTTCACCTCCGTCATGATCGACGCCTCCTCCAAGCCCTTCGCCGAGAACATCGAGATCACCCGCAAGGTCGTTGAGTATGCTCATGACCACGGTGTCGTCGTTGAGGCTGAGCTGGGCACTCTGGCCGGCATCGAGGACGAAGTCAAGGTCGCTGCTCACGCCGCCTCCTACACCCGTCCCGAGGAAGTGGAAGAGTTCGTGACCAAGACCGGCTGCGATTCTCTGGCCATCGCCATCGGCACCAGCCACGGCGCTTACAAGTTCACCGCTGCCCAGTGCACCCGCAATGCGGACGGCGTTCTGGTTCCGCCTCCCCTGCGCTTCGACGTTCTGGAGGAAGTCTCCCGCCGTCTGCCCGGCTTCCCCATCGTTCTGCACGGTTCTTCTTCCGTTCCTCAGAACTACGTGAAGATGATCAACGAGAACGGCGGCAAGATGCCCGACGCCGTGGGTATCCCCGAAGAGCAGCTGCGCCACGCTGCCGAGCTGTCCGTCTGCAAGATCAACATCGACTCCGACCTGCGTCTTGCCATGACCGGCACCATCCGTCAGTTCTTCAACGAGCATCCCGACAAGTTTGACCCCCGCGAGTACCTGAAGCCCGCCCGTGCCAACATCAAGGAACTGGTTCGCCACAAGCTGGTGGACGTTCTGGGCTGCGCCGGCAAGGCTTAACCGTCAACACCCATTTGATTGGCTCCCGAACATTCGGGAGCCAATTTTTACTGTGCGGACGCCCCCCTTGTCTCTCCCTCTGGGAGAGGTGGCCGAGCAGCGAGGACGGAGAGTAAACTGTACCCATAAAAATGGACACGGAGGGTGAGGGGTATCCCTGAAAAGTGGACATCCCTCAGAGGGGAAAACCCCAATTCGTGGACAGTATCATGAGGTTGCAGGATAGGCATGATAACTGCAATAACAATCTTTTTGTAACACTAGTATCAGATTGTCACGGGCTGTGATTTGCCCAAGCATATCCATTTCCTTTCTGAACCGGGATTTGTCAAGGAGTGTTTTGTGAGGCAGTGCGCAATACGCATTGACAAAACGCAGGAGTGATGTTATAATCATGCCGTTATCAAGAATGATGTTATTGCAGAGCGCGAGGCGGAAACATGGCCAATAGGGATCACTCCCTGGAGGACGGGATCGTTCAGGCTGCATACTCGGAGTTTCTTACCTACGGCTTTCAGAAGCCTCGCTTCACAAGATCGCTGACAAAGCCGGTGTCACCACGGGGGCATTCTACACAAGGTACAAGAATAAAGACGCACTGTTTGGCAGTTTGCTTCAGGATTTTTTGATCCGCTTATTTGGCATGCCTTTTTGCAGAAAAGTGCATCCCGCACGGGGATTGACTCATTTTTACAGAAATACTCTTGTTGACTTCGCCACTAACTTAGTGGCGTTGGTATATTGCGCCTCCCTCAGTTTTTGCGCTTTGGGGAGGTTTCCGATAACCACTGATAAAACAATTTGGAGGTATTTTTATGAGAACAAGAAGTAAGCTTTCTATACTGCTCAGCGTCCTGCTGTGCTGTACTATGCTTGCGGGATTGCTGCCCACCGTCGCATTTGCTGAGGATGGTACCACCGTATCCTCGGAGAACGGTGCAGACACGCCCTCGAAGAACGGTGCAGACACGACCTCGGAGAACGGTGCAGACACGACCTCGGAGAACGGCACCGCCACGCCCCCGGAGAACGGTGCAGACACGTCCCCGGAGAAGGGCACCGCCGCGCCCTTGGCTGTGGCCGCGCCCGCGCCCGCGGCTGCGCCTTCCGTTGCATGGATTGGGGAAACCGGATACCCGACATTGGAGGAGGCGGTAAATGCCGCTGCAAACGGTGATACCATCGTACTTGGGGAAGGGAAATTCACGCTTTACAAAAAAGGTGCAAATACAAAAGGAAAAAACCTCACATTTGTGGGGCAGGGAGCCGATAAAACCGCATGGGGCATTGGTGCAACGTTGCCTGATCCGGCTTATTTTGGGACGGAATACAATGGCGATTATAGTTTCGACGGCTCCGGCACAATCACATTTCGGAATATGACCTTGCAATCGGGTTCAGCCGATTATCTTG
>OHEK01000227.1_pt1 | contig 22866 bp, 12 predicted proteins | sample 1567301 | NCBI WGS metagenome assembly OHEK01 (sample SAMEA3879554, study PRJEB24766) | human gut metagenome | biome: human-associated habitat; feature: feces | place: USA | collected 1985/1987
ACAACACATCGAGCGAGGATAACTCTTCCGACAACACATCGAGCGAGGATAACTCTTCCGACAACACATCGAGCGAGGATAACTCTTCCGACAACACATCGAGCGAGGATAACTCTTCCGACAACACATCGAGCGAGGATAACTCTTCCGACAACACATCGAGCGAGGATAACTCTTCCGACAACACATCGAGCGAGGATAACTCCTCCGACAACACATCAAGCGAGGACAACTCTTCCGATAATACGTCGTCAGACAGCACCGAGTCGCCCGCTCCCTCAGAAAAAGGTGATGCAATAGCAAAGTCGGCTTATGATATGCTCGGTAAACCATTCACTGAGGGCGGATACAGCGCAGAAACAGGTTTTGATAATTCGGGACTTATCTACTATGCGCTGACATCAAACGGTGTCGATTGTCCCAGAGGACTTACCGCACAGAAAGAAATGGGAACTGAAATAGCTCTTGAAAAGCTTGAAAAGGGCGATATAGTTTTCATAAAGGACGGCGACTCGTTCTTTGGCGGTATATATACCGGAGATGACACGATAGTGTTCAGTCCGTATCCGGGACAGAAAGTCCGCACCGCAAGCATGAAGTCGGTATATTATACCGACAACTTCTTAAAGGCTGTAAGAGTGGATTAAACGCTTTTATCGCAATTTTCCTTACTTTCCTAACAATTTCGCAACGCTTTGAAACAACGCATTTCAGTTATAGCAACGCACAGAAAAATCATACTACCGCATATATCTTCCGCCTTGCTTTATCACACTAATTTTTCCGTAACATTCCGCAGCATTTTGCAACGCATTAACATCATCATATAACATCAACACATCGCTGCATAGCAGCAAATTCTCCTCTCTTATATATTATGCCCCCTCGGACAACCGAGGGGGCAAAATCTTTTTGCGTATAAACCGTTTACCGCTTGATTTTCACTGTTCAAACTGTTACAATAAGACTAACGATTCACATTCAGCTTAGAAGCCGAAAGGAAACACAGATATGAAAAAACGCAGAATTTTATTCAACGATAACTGGAGATTTACCCTAACCGAACCGGACAGTGACGGAAAGACGCTTGAAAACGCACATTGGTATAATGTTGAGATACCGCACGACTGGCTTATCGGCGATACAGCGAATCTCTATAAGTCCGGATGTGGCTGGTACGAGAAGTATTTCACCGTAGACGCTCTCGGAGAAGACGATTGCTATATCCTGATTTTTGACGGCGTATATATGGATACTACCGTTTATGTAAACGATAAAGAAGTCGGCAAGTGGAAGTACGGCTATACATCCTTCAGCTTTGATATAACCGATGCTCTGAAAAACGGCGAAAACCGCATTTTAGTCAGAGTAAACCATAAATCCCCGAATACCCGCTGGTACAGCGGAGCCGGAATATACAGAAACGTGTGGCTCAGAAAAACCTCACGCCGTCACATCGTTGAAAACGGTGTCTATATCAGTGCAAAGTGCAGTGATACAGACCGCAGAGAACACGGCAAATGGAAGACTACTGTACAGATAAGCCTTTCCGCCACTGTCTGCGGCTTGATTTCATATACATTAAGAGATCCCGAGAACAGAGAGGTTTACGTTTGCGAACGCAGACTTTGCGGCAAGAACGATAAGCTGGTGTTCTATATGGACGCTCCTAAATTATGGGATACGATTACACCTAATTTATATACCCTGTCCGTGATACTTTATGACGATAACGGAAACAGGCTTGATGATACCGTTGAAAAATTCGGCTTTAGGACCACAAAATTCAGCGCAAACGAGGGCTTTTTGTTAAACGGTATTCACCTCAAGCTGAACGGTGTTTGTATGCACCACGATTTAGGTGCACTCGGCGCTGCGGTAAATTACGACGCTACCCGCCGACAGCTTGAAAAGCTCAGGAATATGGGCGTAAATGCTATCCGCACCAGCCATAATCCCCCGTCAAGAGAGCTTATGGAGCTTTGCGATAAAATGGGCTTCCTCGTTGACAGCGAGATATTCGATATGTGGGAGCTTGCCAAGAACGAGAACGATTATCACCGTTTCTTCCCCGACTGGTATAAGAAGGATGTTGAAGCGTGGATAAAACGTGACCGTAATCACCCGTCGGTTATAATGTGGAGCATAGGCAACGAAATATACGATACGCATAAAAGCCCCAGAGGACTTGAGGTCGCGAAGATGCTTTGCGAGGAGGTCGAAAAGAACGACCCTATGCACAATGCCCCGCCCACGATAGCCTCAAACTATATGCAGTGGGAAAATGCACAGAATGTAGCTGATTATCTGAAGCTGGCAGGCTATAACTATACGGAAAAGCTGTATGACGAGCATCACGAAAAGCATCCCGACTGGGTCATTTACGGCAGTGAAACCGCCTCGACGGTACGCTCAAGAGGCATATACCACTTCCCCTATGATACAGGCTTACTGGTATATGACGATCTGCAATGCTCCGATCTCGGAAACAGCGTTGTAAACTGGGGAGCTTCTCCGCTAAGATCCTTCGCTATGGATGCCGCCGCAGAATATTCTATGGGACAGTTCGTATGGACAGGATTTGACTATATAGGCGAGCCTACTCCCTACAATACCAAGAATTCATACTTCGGCATCATAGATACCGCAGGCTTTGAAAAAGACTCGTTCTGGTTCTATAAATCGGTATGGGATATAGCCGAAGAAAAATCCTTCATTCACGTTTCTCCTTGCTGCTGGGATTTCAACGAGGGTCAGCTTATAGACGTGCTTGTTTATTCCGACCTTCCGTTTATCAGACTGCATTACTGCGGAGAGATGTATGACGGAAAGGTGATAGATCACCTCACGGAAGACAAGCTCTGCGCCCGCTTCACAGTGCCGTTCCATAAGGACAAGCCGCTTGCGGTAAGAGGCTATCTCAGCCCCGACTGCGATGCTGACGATTACGAAAAGGAGGAGGTTCTTTTTACCTCTCTCGACCCCTACAAAGTAAATATGAGCCCCGATGTGAACGAAATAACGGCTGACGGAAGATCGCTTGCGTTTATCACCGTAACCGTTGACGATATAATGGGACAGGAAGTTCAGAATGCGGTAAACAGAATAAAGTTCACCGTAAAGGGCGCAGGCAGACTTGTAGGACTTGATAACGGCGACAGCACCGACTATGACAGCTATAAGGGCGACCACAGAAAGCTGTTCTCAGGAAAGCTCCTTGCGATAATCGAATCCACCTTTGAAACGGGCGACATAGTTATCACCGCCGAAAGCGAGGGCTTGAAGCCTAAAACGATAACTATAAAAGCGGTAGCCCCCGAAACAGAGCCGCAGGGAGTAAGCGTTGTTACAGAAAACGCATTCCCCGCAGTAACTACACCCTACACAAATGAAATTCCCGTAAGAAAAATCGACCTTTTCGACAGCGAGCCTCGTACGCTGACAAAGGAACGTGATACTGCCGAAATTTCGGTAAAGATATTCCCCGAAAACGCAACCTTCCGTGACATAGAGTTCAAATGCTGTACCGATAACGGAGTTGAGATAAGCTTTGCAAAGGTAGTTTCGTTTGACGGAAATACGGCAAAGCTTAAAGCGTTCGGTGACGGCAAATTCCGCCTGAGAGCATATTCAAAGAACGGTACCGAAATTCCGAAGATCATCTCCGAGCTTGAATATACGGCAGAAGGACTCGGAAAAGCAGAAAAGGATCCTTATATCTTTATTGCCGCCTGCCTTTGCGATTTCTCGAATGTCCCCGTTATCACGATAGACAGAGGCTCGCTCGGCGGCTTTAACGGAAGAACGACCGTCGGCTTCAGCTCCGTTGATTTCGGTGGCGGAACAAAGAAGATCACGATAAGCGTCGGAAACAGCGGCGGCGGTGAAGATTATCCCGTAGAGCTGTATCTCGGCGATGCCGACAACGGCGGCAGATATATCGGCACATTTGCAATAAAGAATAACGGCGGCTGGGACAGAGCATACCCCCAGACCTTCGATTTGCCGTGCAGAATAAGCGGAACACACGACATCAGCTTTGTTATAAATAATTTCTGCATATTCGGCGGCTTTGAGTTCGAAAAGTACGACCGTACCTATGCGGAAAACTCTGCGGCAGACAACGATAATCTGTACGGCGATGATTACAAGGTAAACGGCTCGTGCGTTGAGGAGATAGGCAACAACGTTGTTATCGAATTCAACGGCCTCGATTTTGCAGGCGGTACGGATAAGATAACCGTTACAGGCAGAACACCGCTCGATAACTGCACGATTCAGCTCAGAGTAAACGATGAGAACGGCGGCCAGACCACCCGTCTGCTCGAATTCCCCCACGCAGACGAGTACACGCCGGTAACGTTTGACATCGAGCATATCGCAGGCAAGAACAACATTGCATTCGTATTCCTGCCCGGCACACAGTTCGACATGAAATCGTTCAGATTCACAAAAACCGAAGATTAAGCTAAAGCCACGGCATCCGCCGTGGCTTCTGTCTGCGAAAAACTATATAATTATTGAAAATGGGTGTTTAGCCTTGCTTGCTCCTCCTGTTGCACTAAACCTTGCCATTCCCACAGCCATCTTATAAGAACATCTATCCTTCGCTTCGCACCAACCCTTCCAAATCCGCACCACCACACCTGCTTTCCGTAATGCCAACATTTATATGCAACGATATGCTTTCACATTCGCACTATCCCTCGCCTCGCACCACCACCCTTGCCTCCCCTCGAAAAAGGGGAGGTGGCACGGCTGTAGAGTTTTTTCGGCTTGCTGTACAGTATTCAGATAGTCTTACCTTTATGATTCTGAAACAATTCCAAGCCGTGACGGTGGGGATTGTTCTCCCTTAGCACCATCAATGAGATTTTCCGCACTATCCCTTGCCTAACACTAAACTTGCCTCCCTTGTCAAAGGTGAGGTGCTGTCGCCCGAAAGAATTCGGGCGACTACCGGAGGGATTGCTTTACACCACCAACCCTCCCAAAAACGCACTACCCCTTGAAGTGCTATACTAAAATTGGACACATGGGGGGAGAAAAACAGAAAGGCAAGGTGTATAACCCGCCGTGGCTTTTTCCCGCCCACCAACTAAAAACCACCTCTTTTTTCCAATCACACTATCATTTACAACCCTTCCGCTATGGACTTTTTGTGAAAAACGTGCTATAATATAAACGATTATAAACAACTGCACCGTGTTTTAATGCTTTGACAACGCAAGCGGTCAGACACAAGGAGGTGTTCGGAGCAGATGACTTACGAAAAGTCCTGCGGCGGTATTGTTTACAGAAAATTTCACGGCAATACGGAAATATTGCTTATAAAGCACATCAAGTCGGGCTACTGGTCATTCCCGAAAGGACACGTTGAAAACGGCGAAACCGAGGAAGAAACCGCAAAACGTGAAATAAAAGAGGAAACCGGCATAGACGTTTATATTGACTCAGGCTTCAGAGAAACAGTTACATATTCGCCACGCAAGGACGCAAAAAAGGAAGTAGTGTATTTTGTCGCCCGTGCAAAAAATTATGATTACACCCCCCAGCTTGAAGAAATTTCTGAGATACGCTGGGTAGGCATAGGACAGGCGCATAACCTGCTCGTCTATGACAACGATAAGCTGATAGTAAATAAGGCAAAGAGCTTTATCGCACTTATGAAATGAAGAAAAATTGTGTTTTGAGTAAAAGAAGAAAATGCGAAAGGAAACCCACATGACATACGAACAGGCATTTGAATACGTCGGTACTTTCACTAAATCCGGTACACCCGTAAAGGACCTTATAAGATTTGTTATTCTTATGAGGCTTCTCGGTAATCCGCAAAACGAGCTTAAAATAGTTCACGTTGCAGGAACAAACGGAAAAGGGAGCGTATGCGAATATATAAGCAACGCTGTAAAAGCAGACAACAAGAGCGTAGGAAAATTCACATCGCCCTATATTGATTGCATCGAGGAACGCATACAGGTAAACGGCAAATATATCTCACGCCCTGCCTTTGCACTTCTTTGCGGACAGGTGAAAAAGGCAGTCGAACAGACAGGCTTTGACGGATTCTCACAGTTTGAGATACTTTGCGCCATAGCCCTGCTTTATTTCTATAAGGAGCAGGTAGACGTTGCCGTTATAGAAACCGGCATAGGCGGACTTCTTGACTGCACTAACGTTGTAAATCCCGCTGTCAGCGTTATAACGTCGGTAGATTTCGATCATACCGATGTGCTTGGCGATACGCTTACCGAAATAGCACGCCACAAGGCGGGCATAATAAAGCCGTCCGTTCCGTGCATAGTATATCCCGAACAGGCAAAAGAGGTAATGCGTGTCATTGACGATAAATGCCGTGAGTATAACTGCGAAGAAATTATCCCCGATATGTCAAGAGTGCAGACGCTCCATATGGATATTACCGATGTGTTCTTTTCGTACAAGGGCATGAATTATCACCTCATTATGTCCGGTGAACATCAGATAAAAAATGCACTGTGCGCCATAGAAGCCTGCCGTATTCTGAATATAGAGTACAGCAGTGTGTTCACAGGACTTGAAAGATCCGCCCTCAGAGCCAGAATGGAGGAGGTAAGCGTGAACGGCGTTACCTGCATTATAGACGGCTCGCACAACCCTTCCGCAATGAGAGCCGCCGAAAAGCTGCTGAACTGCGACAAAAGAAAAATACACGCCGTAGTCGGCATGATGGCAAACAAGGACTGGCAGACCGCCCTTAAAATAATTCTCCCCCGCTTCGAAGACGTGATATTCGTTGACGGCTTTATGCCCGGATGCGTACCCGCTTCTCAGCTTACACGCTTTGCCATAGAGCAGGGAGTACGTTGCACCGCCTGCGGCGACCTTAACAGCGCAATATCGCAGGCGACGCTAAAGGCAGGAACAAAGGATATAGCGATGGTCACAGGCTCGCTCTATCTTGCCTCCGCCGCCGAAAAGATAATCAACAAGTAAATACGATTAAAGCCGCCCGTTAACCGAGCGGCTTTATAAAAACAAAAAGCCGACCCCGAAAGGTCGGCATAATATCAATATAGCAACTTTACCTGTAAGCCGAGTTTTGTCGTGTGCGATCATCTATCTACGCCCTGCGTCGCCGCAGACCTCAAGCCACCTTAAATCGGGACCGCCGAGCAGACGGTTTACCCCCGAAACCAATCGGTGTTGCATCGGATAGGGTTTACAGACAGGAACAGTCGCCTGCCCCGTGGTGAGCTCTTACCTCGCCTTTCCACCCTTACACTGTAAAAACAATGCGGTATATTTCTGTTGCACTCGCCCTGGAGTCGCCTCCGGCTGCCGTTAACAGCTACCCTGCTCTGTGATGCTCGGACTTTCCTCACGGTTTTCACCCCGTGACCGCACAGTAAAGTTGCGATAGTTATTGTATCATATTTTCTTGTAAAAATCAAGATGGTTTTATAGACGATAGGTTAGTAGAAAAAGTGTGATTTTCAATATGAAGTGCAAATTTCTATCCCTAACCCCAAACCCCTTCCCCGTGGGAAGGGGCTGAGTGTGGGGCTGCCGCCCTCACCCCGCTTGGGGCTACGCCCCAAACCCCCGTTAGACATTATAAAAAATATTTATAGAAAGGAGTAAAAGCATATTATGACCGTAAAGCCGAATATAAAAAAGAACTTCAATATAACATGGCTGCTCCTGTACGGCGCAGGACTTATCACTGTCGGTATACTTGTACTTGTAAACGGAAAAATAGTGGTAGAGCCTGCCGCAAGGCTTGGCGGTATCTTTATCGTTGCAAACGGTATCCACCGCCTTATCCGTGCTTACGCAAGACATCAGCGGCTGCCCGTGTTCAGCGGCATCGGAAACATTATAATAGGACTTATATCCGTTTTCGTTCCGGCCGCCACTCTTGCGCTTCTGTCGTTTATATTCTCGCTTTACGTTTTTCTTAATGCCCTTGTGAAATTCATCGACTTCGGCACAGCCCTTAAAAATGCCGTTCCCGATGCGTTCTATGACTTTTTTTCGGGAATATTCTTCACCGTTTTTGGCATTATTATGCTTTTCGGTACTCTTATGGGAAGTCAGGGTATGCTTGTTGTCATCGGACTATATTGCATAATTTACGGCGCAGGCGAGCTGAGGCTGTTTATCCGTGAGGCCGCTCCGAATAAAGCCAAAGGCATCATCCGCCGCAGGATACGCTTTTCGCTTCCGCAGGTCATAACCACGTTCATACCGCTGAAAACCTTGCGCAGCTATACCGAACGCCTTGATTCCCGTGAGATAGATATTGAAAAACTGCAAAACGAGGAGCGTTACGAAAAAAGCGCCGACGCCCCCGATATACACGTTCTTATCCACGTCAGCGCCGATGGAGTAGGCTCTATAGGACATTGCGACCTTGTGCTGAACGGCACGGTAATATCCTACGGAAATTACGATAAAGCGTCGGAGCGGCTTTTCGGCGGTATCGGTGACGGTGTGCTTTTCAAAGCGGATTTTGACAAGTATATAAATTTCTGCGTTTATCACGATTTGCAGATGGTGTTTGATTTCGGCATAAAGCTGTCGGAAAAACAGCTTGCAAAAGTCAGAAAAGGCATAGCAAAGCTCGAACGAAACATCACCCGTTGGAAACCGCCCTATCAGCTTGAAGCCGAAAACAGCCCCATCGCCGATATTGCGGATTTTGATGATTATTGCAGTTCGCTGTGGAACGGCACACACGCACGGTTCTATAAGTTTAAAAGCGGCAGATTCAAGACCTATTTCGTTATGAGTACAAACTGCGTTTTCCTTGCCGATTATATACTCAGCAAGGCAGGAACCGATATAGTAAAGACCGCAGGCATAATCACCCCCGGCGATTATTACGATTATATGCAGAGCGAATATGCCCTCCCCGGCGGAATAGTCATAACCCGTGACATTTACAGTAAATATAACGTTTCGCCGGCTGAAACTTAAGTGAAAATCCTTGAACTTGACACGATAGTGTGATATACTACAATAGGACAAGAATTTACATTTACGGGCAATATAAAAATACCCCCGCATAAAGAAAGGACATACTATGAAGCTAAATATCAGGTTAACAGCGGCAATACTTGCCTGTGCGTCTATTCTGACGTCAGCCTCCGCCTGCTCATCACAGAATACAAGCTCCGCCACGGACGGCAAAAACGAAAGCAGTATAGCGGAAAGCTCCGCTGCAGAAAGCAAGGATAATACAAAAAGCGATACAACAAGCGATAATTCATCCGCATCTTCAGAAAGCACCGTTTCTTCCGATGAATCATCGTCCGAAAACAAAAAGCCTGTCGGCGTTGACGGCGTTCAGACAAACGGCCAGCTTGTCGTTGACATAGACGGTCATACATGGGGCATCTCCCTTTACGGCGGCGGCGACGGCGCAAACTATGCGTCATACCTTAACGAGTTCAAGGAAAAGGTAGGCTCATCGGTAAACGTATTCAATATGGTAGTGCCTACAGCAGGCGCATACTACCTCCCCGAAGGCTACGAAAAATACAACGCAAGCCACAGGGATTCGATAAACAGCATTGCAAACAAGCTGGTGAACGTGATAAACGTTGACGGATACGCCGCACTTGAGGCTCACACAAACGAGTACATCTATACCCGTACCGATCACCACTGGGAACCGCTCGGCGCATATTATGCGGCAAAGGCTTTCTGTGAAATGGCACAGGTACCCGTAAAGGAGCTTTCGACCTACAAGGCGGAAACGATAGAAGGCTTTGTCGGAACAATGTACGCATTTACCGAGTATAACGAGCGTATCAAAAACGACCCCGATACCTTCACCTACTATATCCCCTCTACAGATTACACTGCAACTTATTATACTACCGACTTCAAGGTTGACGAGCAGTTCACACAGTTCCACAGCATATTTGTAGATCAGCCAGCAAGCGGCGCATATTCGACCTTTATGGGCGGCGATCAGAAGATAGTAAAGATAGAAACCGCAAACAAGAACGGGAGAAAGCTCTGCATCTTCAAGGACAGCTACGGCAATGCCGAAGTTCCCTTCTTTATAGATTCCTTTGAGGAAATCTACGTTTGCGACATCCGCTACTTTGACCTTTACGCACCCGACTTTATTAAGGATAACGGCATTACCGACGTTCTGTTCACAATGTGTACATTCTCCGCTGTCGGTGAAAATGCAGAGGGTATAAAGAACAACCTGCTTTCAAAGTAAATCTCTGACAGGTTTTCTGAAAGGAGGAGCAATATGAAAAAGCTCCCGAAGATAACAGCACTTATATTGACATTATCGCTCGCCTGCGGATGCTCGGAGGTTTTCCCCGACAGCAACGCAAGCGGCAAGGACACATCGGCATACACCCTACCACCCGACCCCGTATCATCGGAAGCTCCTTCGGACACCGAAAGCGAAGAAACCGAACAGCCCGATACCTCCGCTCCCGAAACGTTACAGCCGGATACTTCTGCTGAAGAAACCTCCGCTCCCGAAACAGACGGCACTTCTGCCGAAGAAAGCTCCGCCCCCGCAAGCAACAGCGATATAAACAGCTACAGGGCGATAGGCGACAACGGTATATTAGTCGCAGGTATGGATAATCATTACCGTGGAATTATGTTCTACGGCGGTACATACGGCTACTGCGACCAATATATGACCGATGTAAAGGCGTTCCAGTCGGCGCTTCCCGAAGTGACGGTATATTCTATGGTAATACCGACCTCTGTCGATTTCTACAATCCGACCGAATACAAGGGTTACACCGAGCTTCAGAAGGATAAGATAGATTATATCGAAAGCGGACTTAAAAGCACGGGCGTTACAAACGTCAGCGTGTATGATACTCTGTCAAAGCACACCTCAGAGGAGATATACTCAAGGACGGACCACCACTGGATGCCGCTCGGCGCATATTATGCCGCACAGGTGTTCTGCAAAACGGCAGGTGTAAAAGTGCCGGATATAAAGAATTACCGCAAGGAAACCTGCGGCGGCTATGTCGGCTCGATGTATTACTATTCGTCCGATGAGCATCTTAATAACGACCCCGAAACCTATACGGTCTACTATTCTCCGAATGAGGATAAGCTGAAAACCACATATTATGACCGTTATTACAGCAACGGCTATGACAGCAGCCTTTTCCTTTGTGACAACGCAAGCTATTACTACCTGTCATTTTTAGGCAGTGACGATCTCATCGCCCATATAAAGACCAACGCAAAGACAGGCAGAAACTTAGTTGTGATAAAGGAAAGCTACGGCAACGGACTTATCCCGTTCTTCACCGAGAGCTTTGATAATATCTATGTGCTTGACCTGCGCTACTGCGAGGTAAACGCAATAAAATTCTGCAAGCAGGTCGATGCGACCGATCTGCTGTTTGCAAACTGCGCCTATACCGTTGCAGGCGGCAACTGCGACTACTTCTCATATATAAGAAACATTTAAGGAAGATTACATGAAAGAACTTGAATACCCCTTCGACAGCGGTTATCTGCTGAAAAAGAAACGCTCTATAAAAAGACAGCTCCTGTCAGACGGCAGTGTGCGCATAAAGAAAAAAATCGCCGTTCTCGGCGGCTCAACCACGAATGATATAATAAATATGCTCGAATTATTCCTGCTGAACTACGGCATCGAGCCGACCTTCTACGAGTCGGAGTACAACCGTTACTGGCAGGATGCGGTATTCGGAAATGAGGAGCTTGACAGCTTCTCACCCGACCTTATTTTCGTTCATACATCAAACCGCAATATTCTGAAATATCCTGCGATAACCGACAGCAAGGAGCAGACAGACGCTCTTTTTGCCGAGCAGATGAAATATTTTGAAACAATGTGGGAAAAGATAGCCGAGCGCTACCACTGCCCCGTTATACAGAATAACTTCGAACAGCCGTATTTCAGGCTTATGGGCAACCGTGATGCGTTTGACTGCCGAGGCAGAGTGAATTTCATAAACAGGCTGAACACAGCGTTTGCCGATTATGCCGCATCGCACGAGAGCTTTTATATCAATGATATAAACTATGTCAGCGCCTGCTACGGTCTTGACAAGTGGAGCGAGCCGTCCTACTGGCACCTGTACAAGTACGCAATGTGCGTTCCTGCGATACCCGACTTTGCATTCAATTTAGCGGCAATAATAAAGTCGGTGTTCGGCAAGAACAAGAAAGCGCTTGTACTTGACCTTGATAATACATTATGGGGCGGAGTTGTCGGAGATGACGGCGTTGACGGCATTGAAATCGGACAGGAAACCCATATGGGACAGGTCTATGCCGAATTCCAGAAGTATCTCGGACTTGTGAAGGATACAGGCGTAATGCTCACCGTCTGCTCGAAGAATGACGAAGAAAACGCCCTTGCAGGCCTTAATCACCCCGAGGGCAGTTTAAAGCCCGATGATTTCATAATGATAAAGGCAAACTGGGATAACAAGGACAGAAATATCGAGGCAATAGCGACAGGACTCAACATCGGACAGGATGCGCTCGTATTCCTTGATGATAACCCAGCCGAGCGTGCGATAGTTTCCGCACAGCTGCCTACAGTAGCCGTTCCGGAAATGGAGCGTCCGGAGGATTATATAAGAGTGGTAGACCGCTCACGCTTCTTTGAGATAACCGCTTTTTCGAGCGATGATTTAAAGCGCAACGAAATGTACAAGGAGAATGCGGTAAGAGCCGCACAGCAGGCACAGTTCACCGACTACGGCGAATATCTCCACAGTCTTGAGATGGTGGCTGTGATAGATGACTTCCTGCCTGTCTATCTCCCCCGCATAACACAGCTTACAAACAAGAGCAACCAGTTCAACCTCACCACAAAGCGTTTTACAACCGCAGAAATGGAGCAGGTATTCGCAGATGACAGCTATATAAGACTTTACGGCAGGCTTGCTGACAAGTTCGGCGACAATGGTATAGTATCGGTAGTTATCGGAAAGGTGAACGGCGATGCGCTTGATATAGAGCTATGGCTTATGAGCTGTCGTGTGCTTAAGCGTGATATGGAATACGCAATGCTCGACAATCTCTGTGACAGAGCAAAACAGCGTGGACTTAAGATGGTAAAGGGATATTATTACCCCACTGCAAAGAATAAAATGGTGAAGGAGCTGTACGGCGACTTCGGCTTTACGAAGGTCAGCGAGGACGCAGACGGCAACACCGTATGGGAGCTTTCGCTTTCGGGCTACGAGCCTAAAAACAAGTATATTACTGTAGAAAGGAACAAGTAAAATGAGCGAGCAGGAAATTTACGAAAGATTAAACGAGGTTTTCAGAAACGTATTCGACGATGACGAAATCGAGGTCGAAGCAGGCACAACAGCAGATGATATAGAGGACTGGGACAGTCTCGAGCATATCAACCTCATCTCTGCTGTAGAAGACGAATTCGGCATCCGTTTCAAGATGGGCGAGGTTTCTTCGATGAAGAACGTCGGCGAAATGGTCGACATAATAAAATCCAGAGCCTAACGGCGAGTCGCCGCTGACAATTCCGCCTTTGGAATTGTTGCCATTCGGCTAAGATTAGCAAAACGGCGGACGGCAATGTGCCGTTTCAAATGCCACCTTTGGAATTGCATTAGCAATCCGCAGGATAGCGAAACGGCGGTGCGGCTGTGAGCCGTTTCAAATTCGCCGTTCCGACGGATTAATCTTGGCTCAACCACCGTTACCGGCGGAATTACATAAACCAATAAAGCAGATAAACGGTCACAGCGGCAAGCTGTGACCGCTTTTTACGGCTGTGAGCCGTTTCAAATTCGCCGTTCCGACGGATTAATCATGGCTCAACCTCCGTTACCGGCGGAGTTACACAAACCAATAAAGCAGATAAACGGTCACAGCGACAAGCTGTGACCGCTTTTTATATTATTATCACACACCCCATCGCCCCGCATAACCTTCCAAAACCGCACTATCCCTTGCTTTGCACCATCACACTTGCCTCCCTTGTCAAAGGTGAGGTGCTGTCGCCCATAAAAAATTCGGGCGACTACCGGAGGGATTGCCTCACCATCATCCCTCGCTTGCACCAACCCTTCCAAAACCGCACTATCCCTCTCGCTTTTCGTAGGGTGAGGAGCTCGCTCCTCCCGTTGCACCTAATACTGCCATCCCCCACAACCATTGCAAAAGAACACCTATCACTTGCCTTGCTTGCTCCTCCCGTTGTATCGACCCTCTCCGTTTCTACAACCATTGCAAAAGGACAACAACCCTTCTCTCCGCATAACCTTCCAAAACCGCACCATCCCTTGCTTTGCACCACATTCTTGCCATATGAACGCTCTGTTGGTTTCGCATCACATTGCCTCGTCAGCCATTAGTGCCGTTGCATCATACAACGGCTTTGTGTGGCTGACTTTAAGCATCCATGCTTAAAGCCTTTGGGCGTTCATTTCAGGCATCCTTGCCTTGCTTGCTCCTCCCGTTGCACCGAACCTTTCCATTCCTGCAACCTTTGCAAAAGAACACCTATCACTTGCCTTGCTTGCTCCTCCCGTTGCATCGACCCTCTCCATTTCTACAACCATTGCAAAAGGACAACAACCCCTCTCTCCGCATAAACCTCCCAAAACCGCACTATCCCCCGAAAAAGCACTATATCCTTTCCCACCCCAACCTTTTCCGCACATCCTTGACATTTCCTTCTCCCTGTGCTATACTTTTATTAGCGTTAGCGACAACTAACTCAATATGATTGATTAGGAGCAACCTATGATACATCTGCATTTTGAACCCGAAACCGACGGCTTTTACGGCGCATATTGGGAATGTAAAACCCCGTCCGATACCGCAATGATAGCAATGCTCGGTGACGATCCCGAAGACTATATGGGCAAAACCTGCGTGAAATGGCTTCATACCTACGAAATTAACGTAATGTCAATGTCGCCCGGAAAGAAGAACTACAGCCACCACAACTATCCCATTGAGCGTATCGGCTCGGCTATAGAATGGCTCAAATCCCACGGCAACAAGAAAATTGGCATTGTCGGTGCCTCTACAACAGCCACAGTCGCACTTGTCGCCGCCTCATATTATCATGACCTCACGCTTACCATAGCCCTGACCCCGAGCGACTTTGTATGGCAGGGCTTCGCACAGGGTAAACGTGACGGCTGTAAGGAATGGCCTGTCGAAAACGAATCTATCGTGTCGATAGGCGGCAAACCCGTACCCTTTATGCCCTTTGTCTATAAGCACCCTGATTACTGGCAGAAGATAGCCAAAGCGTCTAAGGAACACGGCGATTCCACATATTCAAAGGATGTGTTCGATGATTCCGAAGCCGCAGGACTGCTTAAAGAGGAGCATTTTATACCTGTAGAGAATATCGGCGGCAAGCTCGTTCTTGTCGGTGCGGAAGACGATTCTCTCTGGGATACCGCAAAATACATACGCAGAATGGACAGTCGCCTGAAATCCCGCCCACATTCCTGCAAATACTCGGTGTATCTCTATGAACACGGCACGCATTTTGTGTTCCCTGAAAGCGTACTGAAAAAAGCTCTGCCCGTCGGTGCCGATCTGCTTGTAAATATGTGCTTTTCAGCGGCTAAGAAATTCCCGGATGAATGTAAAGCAATGCGCATTGATCTTGATAAAAAACTTACCGAAGAAATCCTTGATTGGAAATCAAACAATTAAAATCAGTAATATATAAGCAAAATATATTCAGTATATTAACTTATGCGTGAGATTTTTCCGCTCGCCTTTATATATTATAATAGTATCACAAAATTCAGCCGCTCACCTCGGGCGGCTTTTTTCTGCCCTTAAAATCATCATAAATCATCAATTGTCGCTCCTACCGTTGCCGTTATCTTCATCATAATTCATCACCGTGTGTCTTTCACAAAGGTAAAAAATCCGGGCTATACTATTATAATATATAAAGGACACGTCACGACCGTATTTTCGCCATCAGATCGCCCCCGATATTTCACGAAAGTATACGTTTACATTCACCCCTCAGTCACCTTAAAAATGCTCATAAATCGGCTTTCCTGCTATAATATCGGCTGTTTTTCCGCTTGCCTGCCCGCCCTTTTTGTGTAATTTTATTACCATTTCACAACACATCTGCATCAAAATCTCCGAATAGGTACAATTATTTTTGTCTAAAAACACAACAAAAATCAAAACTTCAATTTTGGGCAGATTAACAAATTAAATTACAAAATAAGTCAACAATAGCCAGAATTTAACTGATTACAAAACGGTAACAAAAAGGTTACAAAACGGTTACAGCTTTTTCTTGTGCATTTTCACCAAAAATGACTGCCCCAAGCTATTTGACATTTTGCAAAACGGAAATTATAATTGTCTAGAGCTTGAAAAAAGCCCGATAATAAACGTAGCAGCGGTTCTCTCCGCATGGGGAGTTATCGTACACGGTCAGTGGTGACAGACGGATCTAGCCGTAATTTTAATGCCGTGATGCCCGTATGGGTACTGCTTAAACCTACCGATATGATGACGAAAGGCGGATATATGTTTCCCAGATTCAGAAACACCGGACTGACAATACGCATATCAAAGAACGCAGCACTTAAAATACTGCTTATATTCGGCAGTATCTTCGGAGTATTCCTTATGACAGGTCTGCTCTACTTCAGAAATGACGTTGAGATAATCGACGAGAACGAAAAGCGTATTGTTTATACGGTAAGTGCCGACCCTTATGAGATTCTCAGAGAGAACCACATAACGCTCGGCGCATACGACAGGATAGACTTCACAGGCTTTGAGGAGAACGTGGCAACAGCCACTCTTACTATCGAAAGAGCCTTTGACGTTGATATTCTGGAAGGCGGCAAGAAGACCGCCACTGCGCACAGCGTTGACGCTACAGTGGCACAGCTGCTTGAACAGGCAGGCGTAGAGCTTGGCGAATATGACAAGGTATCACCTGCAAAGACGGCTGTTCTTAAAGAAGGACAGAAGATTGCCGTTACAAGAGCCTATGACGTGAAGATTACGGCAGACGGAAAGACAACAACCGTAAAATGCCTTGACAACACGGTTTCAGAGCTTTTGAAAAGAGCGAAAATAACACTCGGCAAGAACGATATGGTAAGCGAGGAGCTTGAATCCAAGATAACCGGACCTACCGAGATAAAGGTTTCAAGAGTCGAGATAAAGACGGAAAATCAGGATAAGATTATCCCTTATCAGACATCTACTGTAACGAGCAACATTCTGGCTATAGGTCAGAGTGAGGTTCGTACAAAAGGTGTCAACGGCAAGATAAGAACTACAACGACCACTACCTACATCGACGGTGTTAAGACGGATGTAAAGAAGACCACAAAGGTAGTGACCAAGAAGGTTGACGAGGTTATAGCCGAGGGTGCGGCGATCGTAACTCCCTATTGTAAGATAGACGATACATCTATCGTGCTCAGGAACGGCAGACCGGTTGACTATGAGTATGTGGTATCAGGCAAGGCTACAGCTTATACAGCGCCCGAAGGTGCGTATACCGCAAGCGGCAGAATGGCTGAGATAGGTACAGTTGCGGTAAATCCCAATGTTATCCCCTACGGCTCGAAGCTCTATATAGTCGGTCAGTACGACAATATCTGCTACGGCTATGCTATTGCCGCCGATACAGGCGATGGAATGATGGCTGGCACGATCCCTGTGGACGTATATATGGGCAGTACAGAGGAGCATTATGACGATGCTTGCGCATGGGGCCTGCAATACGTTGATATTTACGTTGTAGAAGTCGGCAACGGCTAAGCGGTTGCGGCGAGTCGCCGCTGACAATTCCGCCTTTAATGCTGTTGCAGTACAGCTGAGGTTGGCGAAACGGCGGGGTTACACAAAGCGATAAACAATATAAAGCGGTCACGGCGACAAGCTGTGACCGCTTTTTTCGGCAATGTGCCGCTTCAGATTCCGCCTTTAGTACTGTTGCAGTACAGCTTAGGATGGCAAAACGGCGGCGGCAATGTGCCGCTTCAAATTCCGACCGTTTTAAAGGTTGGTGCGTTATTGCGGTTAGCGAACGGTCGGGAATAAACAAAGCAATAATTAGCTGATAAGCGGTCACGGTGATATGCTGTGACCGCTTTTTGCGGCAATGTGCCGCTTCAGATTCCGCCTGTGGCTGAAAGCCACTGTAAATTCCGCCTTTGGAATTGTCAGTGTTCAGCTAAGATTAGCAGAACGGCGGGGTTATAGAAAGCGATAATTTAATATGTGGCGGTCACGGTGGGGTGCGGTGAGTGCTGTTAAAGCGTTATTGCTTTACTATGAACGCCATTTTGTCGAGTGCTGAGAATTGAATATATAGAATCCGCTGTTTACTCAAATGGCGGATTTTTGTGTTTGGAAATTTTGTAGGGGAGTGGGCTTGCCCCTCCCGTTGAATCAAATTTTTTGATTTTCTCAGCGTTTTTAATCTGTTAAGTATCGAGGATTAATTGCGGTTACGTTTTACATTATAATTCTATTACCTTGTTTTCGATAATTGCAGTGATGTTTCGGGAGGGGCAAGCCCCTCGCCCTACGAAAAGCGAGTGGGATAGTTCAAATGCAAAACCATACAAGCACACACAGACCCTCGCCCTACAAAAAGCGAATGGGATAGTGCGGATACGGAAGCATATCGAGCATACAGACGTTCCTTTACGAAAAGCGATGGTGATAATGCGGAAAAAGCGGTCACGGCGACAAGCTGTGACCGCTTGAATATTTATGTGTATACTGTGGCAACTACCGGATTGATACTTGACAGCAATTAACAATAGTGATATACTAAATGAAATTTAACTGCGAATAAATAATCGGATGATATTATGAAACGGCGAGAGATATGCGCAAGATGATAAATTGTAATTTATGCAAATGCAGGGCTTTCTGAAAGCGCCTCTGTAAGTAATACACAAAAGCTCTCGGTAAAATTCAATATTGTAATGAAGGAATAGTCTGCTAAGGGACATCAGTACACAAAAATTGTAGTAGCACCTACATATACATCAGCAGGATACACACTTTATAAGTGTTCGGTATGCGGTTACAGTTACAAAGAAATCACAGTAAAGCCCGGTGAAACAACTGAGCCCGGCGAATCAGATCCTATTAAGCCCGGCGATTGCTCAGGTGAGCCTGTTAACCCTCCTACAGGTGCGGCAGTAGCAGTTATCCCTGCAGTTCTCGCAGCAGCAGCTGCTGCTACAACAGGCATCGTTCTTAAGAGAAAGAGAAGCAAGTAATCGCTTTTAAGTGATGATATGTTTTAATTAAAGAGCATACAGCCCCTCCGCTTATGGCGGAGGGGTTTTTCTGTTTATTGCCTGTCGAATCTTATGTCAAACCATCTTAGCCGGTATTCTGTCTGCAAGAGATATGCGGAAATCTGCGGTGATGTTTTCGGGCGGAAAACCGCACAATTACCGAAGATGAGCTTCGCAATAGTAAAAAATGCAATGAGGGTTCAAGATGAATTACATAATTTACCCATCTGGGTAATGCCATTTTGCCGAATGCGGTGTAAAATATAATAAAGAGCAGTGGGCTCATATGAACTTTGAAAATTATAATGAGGAGGTAAAGGATTATGAAAATAAAATTTAAACGCATTACAGCTTTGTTTGCGGCACTTACTATTATGATAACCGCACTGCCGCTGACGATCATACCGGTCAGTGCCGCAGGCACCGACGGTGAAAGCACAGAGTATTCAAGTGACGGATACCTTATCGTCCGTAGTTACCAGCAGCTGAGATTGGCATACAACGGCAGCGAGGAGTCTAAGATAAGGCTTGGCGCAGATATTGACTGCGACCCTGAGGAATATAAACCTAACTATCTGACGAGATTGTGTCCGCCTATAGAAAGTGACAAGACGCTGGACCTTGCCGGATATACGCTTAAAAAGACAGGTAACAGTATTGACGCGCAGGATCATCTGTTGAGCGTCCAATACAGTAAGCTGACCATCGAGGACTCGGTGGGAACGGGTAAAATGTATTTCTATGCCAAGGATGTAGCCCAGAATCTGCTTTTGGCTGAGAACAGAAGTACGATCGTTATAAACGGAGGTACATTCTGCTACACGGGTACCAATGCGATGTATTGTGAAATGATCAAGCTGAGTGCATCGGATCTTGTAATCAACGACGGTTATTTTGATGCACAGATCGGTACTCCGATAAAGCTGGATAACGGTTTTGCCGGCAAACAAAGAACGCTTAATTCTACTGCTCTGATAAACGGAGGTACTATAGTAACTACCTCCAGTATAGCGCTCTCCTCGATAGACGGTTGTGATTATTACGCATCGCTGGTTATGACGGGCGGAACCATCACAAACAAGAGCAAGGGCAGAGTGACCGATAAAACGGGAACGATAATTTCCGATCCGTATTTTGTCCGTGTTACAAGTGACGAGGCGTTACAGAAAAAGTATTACAACATAACACTCCTGGGCGGAACAATGCCGCTTAGCCCAAATGATATAGAGGTATATTATCCTGCTGATAAGGCGGTACTTACTTCTAAAGCAGGTACGATCACAAATTCTGCAGAAAAGGTAGAGTACACGACTCTGCTTACCGCACCGCAGGCCGGCATTGACGAAAAGAAGGCTATGGCTGCAAGAGGTGCAGATGAGATATGCAGGCTGAAGACCGACAGAAATAATTATGTGCTGAGCCATACCAAACGCACCCGTTTTACCGTCAACAGCAACAGCGTAGGTAAGATTGACCTGCTCACTCAGGCTCCCAATCCGTACAACACAGGCGATCCGATAAAAACGGTAGATTGGTATGTATCCAAGAATTTCGGCTCGTTCACATCAATTCCCGAAGCTATAAACGAACTGTCGTATACGCCGCCGGAGGTTACGGAAAAATGCACAATGCTGTATAAGGCTGTTATAAATTACGGCAATGTGCTGAGAATCAACGAGATAATAATAATTGATTATGACTTTGAAGCCGTAACGGAAATCAAGGCGGTCGTGTCAGGCTTTCACGGTGGTTCGACGTTAAGCGACGTCAGCGTTGCGTCGGGTGAACCCGAAAAATACAGTCTGACGATAAACAATATCCGTGATGTTTACGGAAACAATATAGTAAACGATCGTCAGCTGTGCAAAGGCTTCAAATACAACATATTTATAAAAGTAAAGCTGAAAAGCGGATACGTTGCAGCGTATACAACCGGCACGGTAAAGATGCGCAGGTTCGAGGATCCCGCAAATGAATGGCAAGCGGCAGACCATATTTACATCGGCCTTAACGAGATCGCATTTAAGAGCGTTCTTGTTTGCGATGAAGGAATCAGGACGGTCGGGGTCGAAATCAGCAACTTCCTGCCTTACAGACAGGTAAACGATCTGCAGCTTACTTCATCGGAACCTGATAAATATACGGTAACTCTTGTCACGCCGCTTTTAAACACATGGGAATATAACGAAGAGGTTTACGACGATGACGAGCTTATAGTAGATAACTGTTATGTGGTCAAATTCAAGGTAACGCCTAAGTCGGGATATGCGCTTTCTCCCGGTTATATATTCCGATGCAGGCTTGATACTTACAGAGAAGGGTTCTGGCTGACATCCGAAGACAAGGAACTGTTCACGGTTTCCAATGACGGAACGGTAGTGATTAACAGCCTGAGGGTGCCGTTTGAAGAATATGATCAGAATATATATGTACAGATAACGCCTCCGAAGGCAGGAGGAACTCCGGCGAAGAGTTTCATCTCGCATAATCTTCCTGAGCATATGAGCCTTATAAATATTGAGTGGTATGACGATGAAGAGTGGAAAACACCGACCGTATTTGAGGAAGGCAAAGTATACTGGTGCTATATATACATCAATGCCGACTGCTATGAGTATAATCTCAAAAAAGCAAAATTCTATCTGAACGGATATCAGGTCAAACAGGATTACAGTTACAATTCAAAAGAGAAATACTACTATATTCTCGGATACAAGAGATTTGCGGTAGTCGATAAGCTGGATAAGCCGACAGGATTTACGGCATCATCTGTTACTTCGTCTGAAATTTCGCTGAAATGGAACAAAAATACCATAGCGGAAGGCTATGTGCTTGAAAAGAAAGACGGAACTAAATGGATACCGATAAAGTCAACCGCAAACACCTCGGATACAAGTCACAAGGTAAGTGGGCTCAAGGCAGGTACTGCGTATTCGTTCAGATTAAAAAACTACATAGAAGGCTTATCAAGTGAATATGCCACTCTTAACGTTAACACCAGACCGTATAAAACTGTAGGAATGAAATGCGGCGGTAAGACAAGCGATAGTATAACCTTACAGTGGGATAAGAATACCAGCGCTTCGGGCTATGAGCTTCAGAAGTATGACGGTTCAAAGTGGGTTGCAATAAAGACGCTCACAAGTAATACGGATACGAGCTTTACTGTAACGAATCTTGCCCCGAGCACAATATACAAGTTCAGACTGAGAGCGTACAAGAATTTCGGCAGTGTTTCCAAGAGTTACAGTGAATTCACCGCTCTTAATGTTACCACAAGGCCGTATACCACAACGGGACTGAAGTGCAGCAGTAAGACAAACGTAAGTATTAACTTACAGTGGAATAAGAATACCAGTGCTTCGGGCTATGAGCTTCAGAAGTATGACGGCTCGAAGTGGGTAACGATAAAGACATTCACGAGCAATGCCGATACGAGCTTCAACGTAACGGGTCTTAAGGCAAGCACAACGTTCAAGTTCAGGCTGAGAGCATACAAGGCTTTTACCAATGCCAAGAGTTACAGTGAATTCACTAATCTTAATGTCAACACAAGACCGTATACCACAACGGGAATGAAGTGCAGCAGTAA
>OHEK01000269.1_pt1 | contig 20495 bp, 13 predicted proteins | sample 1567301 | NCBI WGS metagenome assembly OHEK01 (sample SAMEA3879554, study PRJEB24766) | human gut metagenome | biome: human-associated habitat; feature: feces | place: USA | collected 1985/1987
AGTTCATATGAGACTTGTTTTGTGATTTCTTTCCTTATAAATCACAAAACAGGCAACGCCAACAGGCGATGCCTTCCTGATTAAAATCAAAGATTTTAATCAGGAAATAGTACCAGACAGTACCCTACGCTTATGGAGGTCATTATGAAAAATCTGAGAATCGGCATTGTGGGCGGCGGCGGCATGGGCCGGGTTCACTTTGCCAACTGGCAAGTGGTGGAAAACGCATCCGTGGTCGCGCTGTGCGATACGGCTCCCAGTGCGGCTGACACAGCCGCCCAGTGGGGCGTTCCTCTGTACCGCTCTATCACGCAGATGGTTCAGGAGTGCGATCTGGACGCTGTGGATATCTGCACGCCTACCTTCCTGCACCACGATATGGTCATGGAAAGCCTGAATCTGGGCATGGACACCATCTGCGAGAAGCCCATCGCCCTGCACTACGCGGACGCGAAGGAAATGCTGGATACCGCCCAGGCCAAGGGCTGCCATCTGTACATTGCTCAGATACTGCAATTTACCAAAGAAATCCAGGCTCTGCGTCAGCTGGTGAAATCCGAAGAATACGGCAAGGTTCTGGATGCCAGCTTTGAACGTCTGTCCGCGGCACCCCGATGGGCTGTCGGCGGCTGGCTGTTTGACAAGAGCAAGTCCGGGCTGCTGCCCTTTGATCTGCATATCCATGATCTGGACGTGATCGTCTCCCTGTTCGGCAAGCCCGAGCGCTTTACGATCAACACCTGCCATGGCCGGGGCAAAACCTACGCGGAGCATCTGCGGATCGATTACGATTTCGGTGACAAGCATGTAAACGGAGAGGCCGCCTGGTTCAACGCCGACAGCCCCTGGACCGCCCGCTGGCGGGTCTACTTTGAGAACGCGGTGGTCATCAACGACGGAAAAACCATGACGGCCTACACCTTTGACGCACCGCCCAGAGTGTTTGATACCAAGGACGAGGTGGAGATCTCCACCGGCATCAATGTACCGCCCTGCGGATGGTACTATAACGAACTGAAGCACTTTGCCCAGTGCATCCGGGAGGGTGTTCCCACGCCTTATGTTTCCCGGGAGCAGTTGCTCACGGTTATGGAAATTCTGGAGGAGGTCAGCAAATGGACGTAAATGCGTATTTTCATCGGCTGGGACTGGAAATGCCGGAAAAAATTGTCCCTGATTCCGCACTGCTGCGAAAGCTCCATCTGGCGCACTGCACCGCGGTTCCCTACGAGAATCTGGATATTCTCCGGGATATTCCCACCTCTCTGGAGGCGGATGCCCTTTTCCGGAAAATTGTCACGGAGGGCCGGGGCGGTCTGTGCTTTGAGCTGAACGGGAGCTTCGGAAATCTTCTGCGCTGCCTTGGCTACGGAGTAACGGACTACGCTGCCCGTTATCTCCGGGGGGAACCCACGCCGCCCATGCGCCGCCATCGGGTAATGCGTGTGCAGGCCACCGACGGGGTCTGGCTGTGCGATGTGGGCATCGGCGAAACGGCCCAGCGGGAGCCCATCCGCCTGGTGGAGGGTCTGGTGCAGGAGCAGTTCGGCGAGAGCTATCGGCTGGAAAAGGAGGACTTCCTGGGTTGGGTGCTTTGGGATCTGTACAAGGGCAGCTGGCGCCAGTTCTATTCCTTCACGGAGGAACCCCAGCTGGTGGCAGATTTTGTAGCCCTGAACTTCTACTGCGAAAAGCATCCGGAATCCCCGTTCAACAAGCAGGAGATGTTCGCGCTGAAGACCCTGGACGGCCGCCGAACCCTGGACGGGAACCTGTATAAGGAAATCCATAACGGCACGGTCACGGCCAGAGAGCTTCGCCCGGAGGAAATGCCCGAAGCCTATGCCAGATTTGGCCTGGCCTACGGAAAATGACAAAACAATAAAAGAAATCCCCCTGAAGCAGACTGTGGAAATACCAACGCCGCTTCAGGGGGATTTATACGAGTTTTTAATAAAACGCTTAAAAGCGTTTTATTAGGCCGCAGGATTGCGGCCAGCGGCCACTGCCGCTAAAAAACGAAGTCAATACATTTCTTACCGCCGCCCAGGCGGTCTGCCGCAAAACGGCAGAATAAAATGATGAAATCATTTTATTAGAGCCTATCTGAAAACAAAGTATGAAGCGTACAACAATGCAAACAACATGGACAGTGACGACATCAAAGCTGGTTTTTCCTGCTTGTAGGGATTCTTCTTCTGTTCCTTGGAGCGCTTGATAATCAGCGCCAGAGCCAGCACATTGATGGCCAGCGAAGCAATGGAAATCACGCCCTGGGGAACAGGATTTACCAGGGTCGGACGGATAGCGGCATCCATGAAGCCGTCAGCATACAGTACCGGGAGGGTAGTGAAGATGCTCCTATCCTGGAACAGGGGGAACACCTGAGCGAACATACACCACAGAGCCAGGGTATTTGCCCGGTTCTGGATCCAACCGCCCTTATTCCACAGGGCATTAGCAACAGTGGGAGCCAGCAGCAACGCCAGACCGCAATACCATGTGTGGGTAGGCAGGTTCAGATAGGTGTACTGGAAGTTCCACACATCATAGGCCAGGATATACAGCCAGATCATATCGGGCCACAGCATATCTTTCTTATCTTTGGAAGCGTAGATACCCCACCAGCCGGTCATGCAGAAGATGTTGATGATACCGGCAGCGCCGTTGAGCCAGTTCCACCAGCCACCATAGAGCCAGACATTTTCGCTGGACAGCCACCAGCCGTCGGGAGAAAGGGCACCCTTGATGCCGGATTCGAAGTCGCTGACCACAGCAATCAGAATATTGGCGGCCACGATCAGGAAGGGGAACACCTTGAACCAATCCGTTTTGCCGATGGACCACTTGTATTTCAGCATCATAAAGCCGATGCAGCCCAATGTCGCGGCATAGAGCTTGAAATAATGGAACCAGCTGTTCATGTAGACATAGGTGGGATTATTCAGCGCCCACTGGGCACCCATAGCAGCGCCTACATAAATGGAGATAAAGTAAATAGTCAGACCTGCGGGCAGAACCAGGAAGCAGGCAATGCCGCCCCATTTTGTCCGGCGTGCAAATTCATTGGCGAGAATCAGACCCACAAATACCATCAGCCAGCCAAGAAGCTGGAAACCGGCGGTTTCGCCATAAATCTGGAATAACATAAGATAACCTCCTTATATAACTTCTACTTCTTTGATGTTTAGTTCGTTTCCCTTCAAAAGCCAGGTCTTCTCACTGCCACAATATGGGCAGATGCGACCGTGCTGCACAGTGGGGTATTCCTGCTTGCAGCCGTCACACCAGGTAATTGCCGGCAGGATTTCCACCTTCATTGCGCAGCCTGTGAGCATAGGCTTCTTTTTGATGGCCCATTCCCAGCAATCGGTGAGATAGTGAGGGATCACCGTGGATACCTCACCAATCTCAATGGTTACGCTCTGGATCTGGGTCACATCATTTTCTTTGGCGACTTCTTCCAAAGAGTCGATAATATGAAACACAACACCCAGTTCGTGCATCTACTGCTCCTTTTTCTTGGAGAACTTGATCTTCAGGGCCTGCTTTGCACCGTTTCCCAGAACATAAGGCAACTTCTTCTCGCTGGGGATCATGTTGGAACACTCGGGGCGCTCACGATGGAGCTTAATGGCACCGAATTCACACTTGGTGGTGCAGACACCGCAGCCGATGCACTTGTTGGGGTCAACGACGGATGCGCCGCAGCCCAGGCATCTTGCCGTTTCTGCCTTGACCTGCTCTTCCGTGAAGGGGAGCTTTGCATCCCGGAAGGACTTCTTGTGGTCAACATCCTTACGGGTGCCGGGGATCTGACGGGAGGCGTTGTCGTACTGCTCTACCTTGATGTTGTCCTTATCCAGGGCGATGAATTCACGGCGGTTACGGCCGATAGTCAGACTGGAATGGGGCTGCACGAACCGGTGGATGGAGATAGCACCCTCACGGCCAGCAGCGATGGCATCGATGGCAAACTTGGGGCCGGTGTACACATCGCCGCCAACGAAGATATCGGGTTCCGCGGTCTGATAGGTAAGGCTGTCTGCAACTGCACCATTTCCGCGGCCCAGTTCCACCTTGGAGCCATTCAGCAGATCACCCCACAGAATGCTCTGACCGATGGACAGGAATACCCGGTCGCAGGGAACGGTCTTGGTGTCATTTTCATCATATGCAGGTGCAAACTTGCCGTCTTTATCCCATACGCTGACGCAGCGCTTGAAGACGATGCCGGTTACACGGCCGTTTTCAGCGAGAATTTCCTTGGGGCCCCAGCCGCAGTCGATTGTCACATCCTCTTCCAGAGCTTCTGCGATTTCTTCTTCGGAGGCGGGCATCTTGTCCCGAGGCTCCAGGCAGAACATAGCTACAGACTCTGCGCCGCAGCGCTGGGCGGTTCTTGCCACGTCGATGGCCACATTGCCGCCGCCAACAACCACAGCCTTGCCGGTTACAGGATAGCTTTCGTCAGCGCCGACAGTGCGAAGGAAGTCCACGGCGGTCATGACACCTTCTGCATCCTCACCGGGGATACCCGCTTTGCGTCCGCCCTGGCAGCCGATGGCAATGTAGAATGCCTTGTAACCCTGTGCACGCAGTTCGTCCAGCGTCACATCCTTGCCCACTTCAATGCCGCACTTGATCTCCACGCCCATGGCCTTGATGATGTCGATTTCGGCATCGATCACATCTTTCTCCAGCTTGAAGCTGGGGATGCCGTAGCGGAGCATACCGCCGGGCTTTTCGTTCTTTTCGAAAATCACGGGGGAGTAACCCTTTTCAGCCAGATAGAAAGCACAGCTTAATCCCGCAGGGCCTGCGCCGATGATAGCGACCTTCTCAGAGAAAGAGCCGTTGAGGGAGGGAACCACCTTTTTGGGGATATAGCGGGTTTCTGCGTCCAGATCCTGCTGGGCAATGAACTTCTTGACCTCGTCAATGGCGATAGCCTGGTCGATGGAGCCTCTGGTACAGGCGTCCTCACAGCGGCGGTTGCAGATGCGGCCGCAGATAGCGGGCAGGGGATTATCTTTCTTGATCAGCGCCAGGGCTTCGGTGTAGCGGCCCTGAGCGGCCATCTTCAGGTAACCCTGGACGGCAATGTGTGCAGGACATGCAGTCTTGCAGGGAGCGGTACCGGTATCGTAGCAGTTGATGCGGTTGTTGTCCCTATAGTTTTCATCCCACATATGGGGGCCCCATTTCATCTCGCTGGGCAGGGGATGCTTGGGATACTCTACCTGCTTGCCGTCCTTGGTGCACAGTTTCTGACCCAGCTTCACAGCACCGGCAGGGCAGACCTCCACGCACTTACCGCAGGCAACGCAGTCGCCCTTTTCCACCCGTGCCACATAGGCGCTTCTGGACAGGTTGGGGGTGTTGAACAGCTGGGAGGTACGCAGAGCATAGCAGACATTGATGTTGCAGTTGCAGATGGCGAAGATTTTGTCTGCACCGTCAATGTTGGTGATCTGATGGACGAAGCCGTTTTCCTCGCCCTTGCGGAAGATTTCCAGAGCCTCTTCCTTGGTGATGTAGCGGCCACCCTTGTAATACACAAAGTATTCCTGCGGAAAAATGGCTTCAGCAGGCGAAAAATCCCTCGCTGTTGGTCATATTCCCGGTTTTCAGATAGACCCTAAATTACAAGCCGGAATATGTACCGAATACGCTCTGTAAATCCGGTATTTATGCGACTTTTTCGGACAAAAAATTTAGTCCTTTCGGGCGTCCCGTTCTTTATAGTGATCGATCACAAAGTGAATCCTGTCTGTGATCGTATCGATCGAATTCGTTTTGAAAGCGTGTTACCGAGGCGCGGCTGGCACAGGGAATGAAACAGGTGGAACTGCTTGCCAAATTGCAGCTTGCCGGGATTGATATCAGCGTATCCTGCTTATGGTATAATCCACTTCGTTTGTGTCTACGCACAGATCTTCAAAGGGAGGAGAAGCCATGAGCAGCATGATTCTATATATTGGCAGTGAGCATGTTATCCAGGAGCCCCACTTCGATGTGATGAAGGGCTCTCTAAGAGCAGAAACTGACCGGAGCATTGGCGTGCAAAAAGCATGTCTGCGTTTTCAAGCCGGTGTGCTCAACTCATACAGTCTGAACCTGCAGCCTTTGACAATCATAAATGGATCCGAAAGTGAGCAGGTCTATGACGCTGATGTTGTCATTTATGAAAACTCTGATGACCACTTTGTCAGCATTCGCTCAACCAAGGCTCTAAAACAGCTTACATTTCTTGGCGCAACCTTTGTTTCCCGCGCCAATCACTAACCGAAACATCTTGTCCCTCAGTCACAACCTGGCTGAGGGATTTCTATTTATAAGGAGGCGTCGATGGCAGCAACACGGCTCATTGCATTGCACCAGAACAAAGGAAAAACCATAGCCCAGAGTTTGGGGGATCGAACAGATTACGCAAAGAATCCAGAGAAAACAGAGAAAGGCGAGCTTGTCACAGCGTACCAATGCGATCCATTTACTGTGGATGAAGACTTCATGCTCTCCAAAAGGAAGTACGAGCAATCCGTTGGCAGGCAGCAAAAAGGCAATGTGATTGCCTACCAAATCCGGCAATCCTTCAAACCAGGTGAGATCACTCCTGAGAAAGCAAACCAGGTAGGACAGGAGCTCGCTATGCGTTTCACAAAGGGGAAACACGCTTTTATCGTTGCAACTCATACGGACAAAGCGCACATTCATAATCACATCGTTTTTAACTCCACAGCAATTGATGGATCTCGGAAATTCAAAAATTTTTGGTTCTCAGGGCTAGCTCTTCAAAAAATCAGCGATCTGATTTGTTTGGAGAATGGTCTATCAATCATTGCGCCAAAGCCATACCGCGAGCGTGAAAAAAGAACAACATATCCTGAGCGTGTGAATCATCGAGACGTTCTATGCGCTGCAATAGAAAAAGCCTTTGAGAAAAAGCCAAAAAGTTTTGATGATTTTCTTGAAGAGCTCAAACAGGGGGGCTATGAAATTCGGCTTGGTAAGCGAATTTCTGTTAAGGGCAAATCACAAAAGCGGTTCATCCGTCTTGACTCTCTTCCCACGAAATATCAAGAGGATAGCATCAGGAAGCTATTCGGCGACGATGCTCAGGTGATCATCAACCCGTTCGAAAAGAAAAAGCCACTCGGCTTTATTATCGATATCCAGGAAGAGGTATTGCGCAAGGGGCCTGCTTATGTGCGTTGGGCATCCAGGTTCAATCGTAACCAAATCGGATCTGCGATTTCCTACGCAAGTACCCACGACATCGCAAGCGTAGATGAATATCGCACCCACGTTGATATGCTTGCTGGCCAGAAAACTGACCTTCTGAACTCAGTGAAGCAAGCTGAGGCCAGGCTTACGGAAATTGCAGCGTTAAGAAACGCAAAAATCAGCTATGCAAAGTACAAACCTCTCTATGACACCTACAGGAAGTCCGGCTACAACAAAAATTTTCTACAGACTCACAGCGAGGAAATCAAAATCTTCCGTGTGGCCAAGGAAGTATTTGACACGCACAAAAATGAGAAGATTCCGTCTGTAAAGGAGCTAAATGCCATGTTTGCAGAGGTGCTTACTCAGAAAAAGGAGTACTACGCCAAATATCGTCGGGCTTCAGAACTCCATAGGGAAGCTCTTGTAAACTGCAGAAACTATGCAGCTATGGTTGGCTTGAAAGAAAATATGAACGAGGGTCAATCCCAGAAAAACGAAAAACGCGACCACACTAGATGACAACAAGAGGGGGCATATCGTAATTGCGGTATGCCTCCCCTTGTCTTCGGTTTTTGAATTGTTTCTCTTGTTAAGTGTTCAGAATGAATGCGCAGCCATTGACCACAGGTCAATGTTCTTCAGGGCTTGGGATTCGGCCCAACGAGCAAAATGCGTGAACTTGTCCAAGTTTACACTGCTCGCAAGTTTGTGCTGTGCGCAAAATATTAAGCACCAGTATGGCTTAGTATCTTGATTTTCCGCGAGGTTTGGAGTACAATTAATGTGATTACATGTAGAATTTGCTCGGATTAGATCGGAGAATTGTATGGGCTATTTATCAATCAGACAGACAGCGGAAAAATGGAACCTTTCGGCAAGATGGATCAGTGATCTTTGTAAAGCCGGACGAATTCCCGGAGCAACGAAAATCGGTTCATACTGGGCGATTCCAGCGGATGCGGAAAAGCCAGCTGACGCAAGAATCAAGAGTGGTCGCTACGTGAAGACAAGAGAAAACGAAGAAAGGGGTCGTACCAATGGCTGCAATCAATGATTTAATTAGCCAGATCCAAGATGAGACTCTTCGAAATAGAATTCAGGAAGAAGTGAGTAAAATGGCCAAGCAGAAGAAATTCGGCTTGGTCTTTGAAGAACATATGCCGGAAAGCACGCCTCTCTATGATATGCCTATCAAAAGAGGCTGTAATGTTATGCTCCGGGACAGCAAGGATGACAAAGCTATCTATGTTGTGCTGAAGGTTGAAGGCGATACTGCTGTTTGCGTTAAACCAGAACAGAAAGATGAAGCGGTCACCTTTGAGCTGAAGGACATCGTTCGTGTTGCGGAATTTGGAGAATCCATCTATCCCTATCTGAAATCGTTGGATTCAGTTTGCAATGCACCGGATAGCGATCTTTGGCACACGCTGATTGAAGCGGACAACTATCACGCCTTGCAGCTTCTGGAATATTTGTATGCGGGTAAGGTGGATTGCATTTATATCGACCCGCCCTACAATACCGGCGCAAAAGACTGGAAATATAACAACGACTATGTGGACGGCAATGATGCTTACCGTCACAGCAAGTGGCTCTCCTTCATGCAGCGTCGCCTGAAGTTGGCAAAGAAGCTGTTGAATCCGGCGGATTCTGTTTTGATTGTCACCATTGATGAAAAAGAATATCTGCACCTTGGCTGTCTGCTGGAGGAAATGTTCCCAGAGGCAAAAATGCAGATGGTGAGCATTACCATTAATCCTTCTGGTGCAAAACGTGATAATCTTTTTTCCAGATCCGATGAATATGCATACGTGATTTTGCTAGGAAATGCTTGTGTTGTTCATCCTGAAGGTGATGGAGATGAAAGGGAGGTCCGCTGGTGGTATTTGAGGCGAACGGACTATTCGTCAAGACGTGGAACGGTAAAAGGAGGTGTTGCGCAGTTTTATCCAATATATGTTGACGAGGAAACCATGCGAATTGTTTGCACTGGAACCCCCTTAACTCCGGAACAGTCCAGATTTGATGTTCCGTCAATAGATGGTGCAATCCCAGTTTTCCCCATAAGAGAAGATGGTGTGGAAATGAACTGGGGTCTAACTTCGGATACTTTAATGAAATTGAACGAACAAGGGGTAGTTCGAGTCTCAAAAGGTAATGAAAATCAGCCATATGTTTTTCGATATTTAAGCGCAAATTATGTTCAGAAAATAAAAAGTGGACGCTGGGCCATTCAAGGAATACGTGAAGATAACACAAAAATAATTGTTGAAACTGGAGGAAAAATTACTCGTGCAACCACGGTATGGCAAAATAAACTGTATGATGCAGGACAATACGGAACATCCTTGTTAAAGGATTTTATTGGAAGCGGCCGTTTTACATTTCCTAAGTCTCTATATGCGGTCCATGACACGATACGTTTCTTTGTTGCCAATAAGCCTAATGCCCTCATTGTTGACTTCTTCGCCGGTAGCGGCACAACTATGCACGCAGTGAACCTGCTCAACGCCGAAGATGGCGGACACAGACGCTGCATCATGGTGACAAACAATGAGGTCTCCGCAGATGAAGCGAAGATGTTGAAAGACAAAGGTTATCAGCCCGGCGATGCGGAATGGGAAAAGCTTGGCATCGCCCACTATGTTACTTGGCCACGCACGGTCTGTTCCATCGAGGGGCACGATGTGAATGGCAAACCTCTCAAGGGCGATTATCTTGGCAGCGAGCCTCCGATACATATGGCGGACGGTTTCAAGGCAAATGCGGCATTCTTCAAACTTGGATTCTTGGATCCAACAGCGGTTTCTCTCGGTATGCGCTTTTCGGAAATGCTGCCTACGTTGTGGTTGAAAACTGGTGCAAAAGGAAAATGCCCGGAATTGACCGGAGAGCAAATGCCGGACATGCTGATCTTGCCGGAGAATCAATTTGCAGTCTTAATCAACGAGAATACATTCGCCGATTTCGCAGAAAAACTTGCAGAACATCCTGAAATCCAAACTGTATTCTTAGCAGCCGATTATGAAGTGAATTATCAATCTATGGTAAAAAATCTGAATGTTGAAAATGCGTATCAGCTTTACCGGGATTACTTGGATCACTTCCGTGTGAACAGAGGGAGAAACTAAGAATGATTTGTGAATTATTCCCATTCCAAAAACAGGCGGTCAATGAAATGCGCCTCCGCGTGGCGATGGCGCTGAATAACTATCGCATGTTGAAGATCCCTCAGGTGGTTTCGCTCCAGGCACCAACGGGTTCTGGCAAAACGATTATCATGTCTGCCCTGATTGAAGATATCTTTTACGGCTCAGAGCAGTTTACTGAACAGCCGGAGGCCATTTTCGTATGGCTTTCGGATTCTCCGCAGCTGAATGAGCAGTCCAAACAGAAGATCGAGCTGAAAGCAGATAAGGTCCGTATAGATCAGTGCGTAGTGATTTCGGATGAATCTTTCGACCGAGAGATTCTGGAGGACGGTCATATCTATTTCCTGAATACGCAAAAGCTTGGCAAGGCCGGTAATCTGAGCCGCCATTCGGATACGCGACAGTATACGATTTGGGAGACCATTGAAAATACAGCGAGAGAAAAAGCTGACCGTCTGTATTTCATTATTGATGAGGCACACCGCGGTATGCAGGGGCGCCAGGCGGGAACGGCAACCACCATCATGCAGCGATTTATCAAGGGCAGCAGAGAGCAGAATCTGTCGCCCATTCCGGTTGTTATCGGAATGAGTGCAACTGCCGAACGTTTTAATTCCCTTGTCGGGCAGGCAACAAACTCTACATTACATAAGGTTGTTATTTCCCCGGCCCAGGTTCGCCAATCCGGATTGCTCAAAGATCGTATTGTAATCACTTATCCGGAAGATCCAATCAAACACGGTGACATGGCCGTTCTCCAGGCTGCAACAGACGAATGGCAGGATAAGTGCAGGCACTGGTATCAGTATACCTATGAGCAGCATTATCCCAATGTAAATCCTGTGTTTGTTATTCAGGTTTGCGCAGGTTCTGACAAGAAAATATCGGATACGGATTTGGATGATGTAATTGCGAAAATCGAAGAGCGTATGAACGATAGCTTCAAGGAAAACGAAGTCGTGCATACCTTTGGCTCTATGGGCACATTGTCGATTCACGGATTGACCGTGCCGCATATTGAGCCATCTGAGATCGCAGAAGATCGCCGCATTCGTGTTGTTCTTTTCAAAGAAAATCTGTCCACTGGCTGGGACTGCCCTCGTGCAGAAACTATGATGTCCTTCCGGCGTGCGGAAGACGCAACCTATATTGCGCAGCTGCTCGGACGCATGGTTCGCACACCACTTCAAAGCCATATTCTCGTAGATGATTCCTTAAATGATGTGCGGCTGTTTCTTCCGTATTTCAACCAGGATACCGTCCAAAAAGTCATTGACGAATTGCAGGCAACGGAAGGCGGAGAAATTCCGACAGTGGTTGATGGCGAGTCTCTTGAGGATCAAACCTATGATACATGGTCCGTTCACAGCCAGCGAAAGAAAGTGCAAAAGCAGGCAGTTGGTCAGCTGAGCATGTTTGATTATCCCAATGACTTCCAAGCAGAACCTGCTGTGGAACCTTTTACATCGGCTGATGATATGCAAAATTCGGGAGCTGTGGCAACGGATCAAGGTGGAGCGACTTCAACAATTTCCGCAGAAGGTCACCAGGCGATTTCTCTGGAAACAGTGTCCGGAAACGGTGTGCATACAGGACAAGAAGCAGAAGGAACCAGCGAAGGAAACCAATCTGCGAGAAAAGAGCAGCCATTGCTAACACCGGTTGTGTCGCAGATGTCGATGCTTTCGACAATAGATCGTGAAGGAATCACAAAGTTCATCAACGAACAGGGCTATTTGACTTATATCGTTCGTTCGGTAAAAATCAACAGCTATTTGAGGTCACTGATGAGTTTGGCAGGGCTGTTGTCACAGTTCAATATCTGTATTACAGCAACCGAAGACGTGAAGAACGATGTTGCAGAACTCATCCGCAACTATGTGAATGGCCTGCTTGAATCCGGAAAATATGACGAATTTGCAAAGCAAGTCATGGAGATGAAGCTATCTGTCCAGATATTCGATGTTTTCGGTGAGAAAATACAAAACGATAATCAGATAGATATGTTTACAGCATCTGAGTCTGACCTTGATCGTCAGCTAAGAGTGGCAGATGCAAAAATGGGCGGATGTGGTTTCCACTTGGCATATGGACGTAAATATATCGACTTCGACAATCCAAACGCCTTTAAGGTGGATTGCATTCTGTTTGCATTCGACAGCGAGTGCATTTCAAAATTAAATCAATATGCAGAAAAGAAGTTCCACGAACTGAACGATCAGTATCGCAAATATGTTGTGTCTAAACCAGAGAAATGCCAAAAGCAGTATAGCGATATTGTCGCTAACGGCGATGAAATCAGTAAACACAACTTTACTCTTCCGGAGACAATTAGTGCCAAGGTTGAAGCAGATGGCATAAAGTACACGGACCATCTTTTTGCCAATGCAGACGGAATTGCAAAAATCAAGTTGAACAGCTGGGAACAGGCTGTCTTGGCAGAAGAGCAAAAACGCAAGGACTATGTTTGTTGGCTACGGAATCCGTCTCGGCAATCTTGGGCACTGCGGATGCCTTATGAAATGGATGGGAAATGCAAGGAACTATATCCAGATTTTATCATCGTTCGTCAAGATCCAATTCTCAAATATATCGTTGATATTTTGGAGCCACACAATCCGGATTTCAAGGATAACTTGGGCAAAGCTAAGGGACTTGCAAACTATGCTGCAAATGAACCGAGAATTGGCAGAGTGCAGCTGATACGTATTGGAAAAGACGCTGCAGGAAAAAATCGCTTTAAGCGACTGGATCTTGCAAAAGGCAGCGTCCGCAATAAAGTGCTTGCCGCAATCAATACGGATGAGTTAGACCATATTTTTGACACAGACGGTGTGTTTGAAGACTAAATTTAATAGATAGGGGTTCATCATGGAAAGTATCAACGCCACAACAGGCTCTTACAATTTTATAGATTTATTTGCAGGGGCCGGTGGATTGTCCGAAGGCTTCATACAAGCGGGCTTTTCACCTGTAGCACATGTGGAGATGAACCAATATGCCGCTCAAACATTGGAAACACGAACAGGATTTTATTATCTCAAAGCACAAGGAAAGCTTGATGTCTACAAGGATTATATTAGCGGAAAAATCACCCGCGATGAATTTCTGCAACATATTCCTGAGGAACAGCTACAATCCGTGTTTTGCGAAACAATGTCAAACGAAACTCTTCCTAGGCTATTTGAAAATATAGATAAGATCCTGACACAAAGAGGCATCAAGCAAGTAGATGTGATTATTGGTGGGCCGCCTTGCCAAGCATATTCTCTGGTGGGAAGGGCGCAAAGCAAGCATATGGAAACGCCGATGTCAGCGGATCCTAGAAATGAACTCTATAAGCTGTATGCGAGATTCCTTCAGAAATATCAGCCAAAGATGTTCGTTTTTGAGAATGTTATGGGAATCAAGTCAGCAAACGGTGGTAAGACTTGGCTGAAAGTCCAAGAGGCATTGCGTTCCGTTGGATATGAGATTGAATACCACGAGCAAAATTCAAAGAATTTTGGTGTGCTGCAAAACCGAAGAAGAATGATCATTGTCGGGTGGCTGAAGAACAGCGGGCTTTCTTATCCGCAGTTTGAGGAGAAAATTGCGAAGACTACGGTTAATGACATTCTCCGTGATTTACCAGCCTTGCAGCCAGGAGAAAAATCGGATGAATACAGTTCAGAAAATTTCAGCGAGTATTTGAAAACGACTGGGATCCGCAAAGATTCCGACATTCTAACACATCATTGCGCAAGACCAAATAAAGATAAGGATATTGAGATTTATCAGCGGACGATTGAGCTATGGAACGATGGGCATAAACGCCTAAACTATAATGATCTGCCAGATAACCTGAAGACGCATAAAAATCGGAAGTCGTTTCTGGATCGCTTTAAAGTTGTCGAAGGTGACGAAGCATTCTGCCACACCATGTTGGCTCATATCTCAAAGGATGGGCATTACTTTATCCATCCGGATATAGACCAACATCGTTCCATCACTGTCCGGGAGGCAGCACGCATCCAATCCTTTCCGGATGACTATTACTTTGAAGGTCCAAGAACTGCTCAATTTGTTCAGATAGGCAATGCTGTTCCAATGCTGATGGCTAAAGGCATCGCAGAGGGGATTGCCAATGAATTAAGTCAGGAGGATACCGATGGAAAGCAATCTCCTACTTGAACAATATAGCTGGTATAAAAAGCAGCAATTAGCAAAATCTCCGTTCAAATGTCTTCTGAATGCGGATATTGAGCCAAATCCCCATCAGGTCAATGCCTTTTGTGCGGCCATTCAAGCATTAAAGGCAGGTGGCATCATTCTGGCAGATGAGGTTGGTCTGGGAAAAACAATCGAAGCTGGGTTGGTGCTTAATTATGTTCTGGACAACGGAGCAAAAAAAGTGCTGATTTCGCTTCCTGCTACTTTGAGAAAACAATGGGAAGTAGAGCTTTTGGAGAAGTTTGGACGCCAAGCTGTTATTCTGGATCGGTACACGGTTGAGCATGATCTTGCCAATGTGCAAACTCACCTTGGAAACGCAGATGAGGTTAGTATTGTCATTGCTTCTTATGATTATTCATCGAAACTAATTAAGCGTTTTCCCCATGTCAAATGGGACTTCCTGATTATTGATGAGGCTCATAATCTGCGGAATGTTTTTCATGGCACAAAGCGGGCAAAAAATCTATATGATTTGACACATGGGATTCCTAAAATTCTTTTGACTGCTACGCCGTTACAGAATTCCCTGACAGATCTTCATGGACTGGTTTCCTTTATCGATCCACGTATTTTCGGGTCAGAAAAGGTTTTCAACCGTCGATTTGTGGATGGCTGTGATTATGAGGAATTGAAACAGGAACTTCTTCCAGTGTTATATCGCACCCTTCGACGCGATGTCGGGAAATATATGGCCTTCAGCAAGAGAACCTGTATTACGGTCGATTTCCATTTGAGCGCAGAAGAAAAAGAACTCTATGATGTGACCAATGATTTTCTGCGGCGTGATCCACTGTATTCTATTCCGAATGCGAATCGTGGGCTGATTATTCTTGTTATTCGAAAGTTGCTTGCATCTTCCAGCTTTGCTTTGATAGAGACCTTTGAAGTATTAGAAAAACGTCTTGAAAAACTCTATGAAGGCACTAAATCTGCTTATGCTCAAGAGGGCTTCGATTTATTCTGGGGGTTTGTAGAAGATGAAATCGATGAGGATGGTTTCAACGAATACGATGATGAAGAAACGGCAGAGAAGAAACAGGCTATTCAAGCTGAACTTAAGATTGTAAGGCATATTCTTGAAATGGCAAGGGCTATAAAGACGAATGCAAAGATTATTGCGTTGAGGGAAGCATTGAAATCCGCATTTGACCACCAGATTTCTGAGGGATTGAATCAGAAGGCTGTCGTCTTTACAGAGTCTAAGCGAACACAAAAATATATAGCTGCGGAACTAAGAAAATCTGGCTATAGCGAGGAAGATATTCTTCTCTTTAATGGTGACTTTGATGATACCATGACGAAGGAAATCTTTCGAACATGGCAGGTCAAGAATTTTGGTAAAACAAACTATGGCAGAAGTGTGGAATATAAACACGCAATTGTCGATTATTTCAAGAGTCATGCCAAGATTTTGATTGTTACAGATGCTGGTTCAGAAGGTCTAAATCTACAGTTTTGCAACACAATCATCAACTATGACCTGCCTTGGAATCCGCAGAAAATTGAGCAGAGAATTGGCCGTTGTCATCGCTATGGACAAACTCACGATGTCGTAGCAATCAATCTGTTGAATACGGATAATGAAGCAGATCGCAGAGTATATGATATACTTTCTAAGAAATTTGAACTGTTTGAGGGCGTGTTTGGTGCATCGGATGTTGCGCTAGGCGCACTTGAATCTGGTGTGAGTTTTGAAAAGCGTATTCTTGATATTTACCAGAATTGTAAGAATATCACTGCGGTAAGGAAAGCATTTGCAGCATTGAACAGGCAGCTAGATGCAAAAAAGAATGCTCATGCAGCAGAACTTCGCTCAATTCTGCTTACAGAAAGTAGAGAGGCGAAGGGGCAAGCGCTGGAAAAGACCAAGGCTGATATCGATAGATATTTACGTGATGTTGAATATTGGAACCAGTTTGAAGAACCAGAAGTGGATCACAAGCTACATTACTGGAAAATCGACAACTGGGGTGAAAAGATATTTGGTTCACATGGCGTTTTGTTTCTTGGAGCATTCATGGACAATACAAAACTCCTCTTCCCAGTTTTACTACTTTGTGATGAAAATGGTGAGTATATCGATTTTACTGAAGATGAGATTGTCTCCGCATTGGAGGAGGCTAATGATTCGGATGTTCGCTATTTTAAACCGACAGAAGAAGAACAATCTTATTTTCACCGGATTTATGCTCGCTTGATTTCAGAAGTTCAAGATCAGCATGATAAAACTGTAGCCCCTACTATCGCATATAACAAGAAGAAGATTGAAAACTGGGTCAATGTCCAACAAGAACAGCTTCATGCTCAGCTTACTGATGCTCAAAAAGAAGTTGAGGAGTACATACTTGCTGAAATGGCGGCTACTGACACGCTGGAAAAAAAGGATATCCGAAAAAAAGCAGCTGAAGCGAAGAAAAAAATGGATAAGCTGCAACACGACCTACCTAAGCGCAGAAAAGAGATTCAAGACGAGGCGCAGGCTGAAATTGATCGATTTAATCAGTCTCAGGAAATCAATCCATTGCTTCTGATTAACATTGTCCTTAAATTTTAACGGGAGGCACCACATGGCAGATAGATTTAAGTTTGCTGAGGCTCGCCAAGAAGTCATAGAAATGTTAAAGAAAGACTTGTTGGGACCGAGTAGTGAAAATGAAATACTGAATCAAAACCCGCGCTTTGAATATATCGTGGGTATGCTTGCGCCACAAACCAGTGAAAATGACTCGAATGAGCAGGAAGTCGATGGAGATGCTTCTTTCGAAGGGGATGCAGATTATACTGCGGGCGAAGACGATGATAATGAGCCGGTCTTTACAAATCGATTTAAAACACCGTCTTCCATTGGCAGCAGCTTTTACCTAGAAAGTAGTACAAAATCTTTCAATGTGGATGTGACTTGGGGCGATTACACCAAAGCTTCTGATAAAACCACTAACAAAGAGGGAAAAAAAGTTGATGTAAGCACGTATACACGTCATCCGCAGAAAGAGACAGTTGTTATTGATCTGCAAGAGTTTAGTAAGAACAAAGAATACCCTTTGGTCTGTGATTCAAATGTTATTTTATATATTTCTAAAATCGGCCTCAAGCAGGGGTATACCTTGGTAACAGCTTATGTTATCAACAAGCGCAAAAATCCTGAGAGTGATATTGCTGGAATGATGTTCCAAGTCAACTTGCGTGCCTATTCCCAGGACAAAATGGATATCTTCGTGGCAGAACACATTTGCAGAAAAATCCTTGCCGTCGATGAATTTTACTTTGCCCAGCGACCTATTTTAGGAAGGGGACGTGGTTGCGCAGCAACTTGGAAAGCCAATAAAAATGGACGTGCTTCTGAAATTGTATCGACATTTATTCCAGAGTACGAATTTCCAGGTGTTAGTGCTGCTTTGGAAGGATTTGATCCGTTCTTCTTCTCTATGAGAACTCTTTCTGTTGCAAAGAAAAAAGATGACATCATTAACCGGCTGAATGTCTTGGCGGACTCCTATGAGAATTGGATTCAGAAAAAATTGGTTCATGATTCAAAAATGGATGATGCTAAGTTCAAGAAAGAAATTGGCGACACAGTAATAAATAAATGTATAGAAGCTCTTGGAAGAATCCGCGCGGGCATTCAGCTACTTGTAGAGGATGATATTTCGTTTGATGCCTTTTGCTTTATGAATCGTTCCATGATTCTTCAGAGAAATATTATGAATTTCTCTAAGAAGCATGGAGCCGGTATCGAGTGTGCCTTTAGGGATTTTATAGATCCTCGCAATCCTTCCAATAATTTGGCTGGAGACCTTTCCAGATTGCTTTTATTCTCATGAATCTGAAAGGTATTGTAGATCCGGAGCATGATAACCGTGAAGTCGTGGATCTTCTCTACTTTCCGACTGGTGGAGGTAAAACTGAGGCATATCTGGGTCTTATGGCATTTGTTATTGCAAATAGAAGGCTGCGTGCTGACGAGAACGATGAATACAATCGTGACGGCGGTGTAACTGCAATCTTGCGTTATACTTTGCGCCTACTTACTACGCAACAGAGAGATCGTATCACCAAGATGATTCTGGCTGCGGAACTCATCCGACAAAAAGAATATCCGAAATACGGAAAAGAACCCATCAGTATTGGTTTCTGGGTTGGTGGTACTGTGACTCCGAACACCTTTAAAGAATTGGAAGAAGATCCGGAGGATCCAGCTAAAACAAGAACAGCAAGAAGCAAGAAAAACGCTATCTACAAACAGCTGCTTACATGTCCATTCTGCGGGAAGTCACTTACAGAGGAAAATTTTTATATAGATATTCCTACAAAATCGGTTAGCATCTATTGTTCGGATGATAAATGCATGTTCTATAGGTATAAACCCAGCAATAAGATGAAAATCCCGGTTTATTTGGTAGATGAAGAAATTTATGCTAAGTGCCCGACCATTATTCTGTCAACAGTTGATAAGTTTGCCCGCCTTCCGTGGGATGTGAATACAAATGCTCTGTTTGGTCGCGTTGATAGAATTTGTAGTCGCGATGGCTATGTTGCTATTGGAGCAGACCATGCTCGGCATACTCGTACAGAAGAGTTACCCACAGCTACGCTTAGATCGATTAAACCATTCCTTCCGCCGGAGCTGATTATCCAAGATGAGCTGCATCTTATCACAGGACCTCTGGGAACCGTATACGGTGCATATGAAACAGTTATTGAAGATCTGTGTTCCTACACGATTGGAGGTAAGAAAATCAAGCCAAAGTATGTTGTTTCTACGGCAACTATCAAAAATGCTGCTGAGCAGACAAAATGCTTATATGGCAGAAAAGTAACTGCGCAATTTCCACCAAATGGGTTTGAAATTGGTGACAGTTTCTATATTCGTGAGGTACCGGTCGAACAAGATCCGTTTAGAAGATACGTTGGTGTCTGCGCACCAGGCCAGTCTGTAAAGACAGCTTTGCTGCGTGTATATTCGATTATCCTTCAAAGTGCTTATAATCTTTCGCTGGATGATGAGTACAAGAATGTTATCGACCCTTACTATAGCCTTGTTGGGTATTATAACAGTATTCGAGAACTCGGTGGCGCTGTTCGACTGCTACAGGATGATATTCCTGACAGAATTCAGCGTATTAAGAAGAAATATGGAATGAGCAAGCAGCGTTTTCTTAATCATAAGGTGGAAATTACTTCTCGTATGTCTTCTTATGACATTCCAAAGAAACTAAGTCAGTTGGAAACTCCATATACAGATAAGAATTGCCTAGATACAGCGATTGCTACAAACATGATTGCTGTCGGTATGGACGTGGATAGACTGGGCCTCATGGTTGTAACCGGTCAGCCGAAACAGAACTCCGAATATATTCAGGCAACTAGCCGTATTGGCCGTTCTTATCCTGGCTTAGTAGTTACTTTATATAACCCCTATCGACCTCGCGATTTGTCTCATTATGAGAATTTTACTGGTTATCATGCTCAGCTATATCGCTTTGTTGAGGGCACAACGGCTACGCCGTTTTCCGCACGTGCAAGAGACCGTGTGTTACATGCACTGGTTATTTCTGCAATTCGTTTACGTTATCCGGAATTTGCAGGCAATGATGGAGCGGCAGCTATTGATAAGCTAACCGATGAGCAGCTTAATGAGGTTAAAGCTCTTATTATGAATCGATTGAACATAATCAAGCCTTCGGCTAAGACAGACGCTGAACATGAGATTGATGATTTTGTAAGTAATTGGAAATTGCTGGCATCTCAACCCAAGGGTCTTAAATACTATGTCTTTAAGACCGAAAAGTATAATCGTCTAATGAATAGCTATGGCGAAGTTTGTACTGATCTTGAAAAAGCAACGCTTCGCTCTATGCGAGAGGTGGAGAGCGCGGCTAATATGTTCTATTACACGGA
>OHEK01000280.1_pt1 | contig 20063 bp, 12 predicted proteins | sample 1567301 | NCBI WGS metagenome assembly OHEK01 (sample SAMEA3879554, study PRJEB24766) | human gut metagenome | biome: human-associated habitat; feature: feces | place: USA | collected 1985/1987
CGATATCCGGGCTTCGCCCTACACGTATCGTGTCTTACGTAATCCCGCCTGCAAGGAGTCGGTTTTCGTAATCCACGATCCTTGCTGCTTTCTTCTCGCAGTGCTTATCTCGGTATCACTTCGTGCTACCTCGATATCCGGGCTTCGCCCTACACGTATCGTGTCTTACGTAATCCCGCCTGCAAGCAGTCGGTTTTCGTAATCCACGATCCTTGCACTGCTCATGCCTACGCTTATTATATCTAATTCGAATGACTGCTACAAGTGAAGTTTTTCTAAACAAAATCCCCGGGAGATTCAGACGATCTTCCGGGGGTTTTCTATCTTTCCAATATTCGGTATTGGGAACCGCTATATTTATTTTTTATCTGCAGGTCTGCTGCCCAGTGTCAGATTCAGTTCGATAGATACATATTCACCGTTCTGTGGTCTCTGTACCGTTATGGTTGCGGAATCACCGGCTGCATAGTACTGTAATGTCTTCTGAAGATCAGAGTAGGACGAGATGCTGCTACCGTCGAATTTTGTAATGATATCACCTTTCATGATACCGGCATTCGCTGCTGCACTGCCTTCCTCTACAGATACCACATAGATGCCTTCCGGCATGTTGTACATCTGAGAGATCTGGGAAGTTACTTCCTGCAGAGAGATACCGATGTAACCGACTTCATCCTCAGCTACTTTGGTTCTGGTCTGACGCTCCATCAGGTCTGCAATGATGGGACTTGCAGAAGTGATAGGGATTGCATAACCCATACCTTCTACGGTAGTACCACCGATCTTGTTGGAGTTGATACCGATGACCTCGCCGTTCATGTTCAGCAGTGCACCGCCGGAGTTACCGGGGTTAATAGCTGCATTGGTCTGGATGAAAGTACCGGTAGCACCGTTCTCCAGAGTGATCTCACGATTCAGGGCACTTACGATACCGTTGGTAACGGACTGACCATATCCAAGAGCATTACCGATAGCAATCACCGGCTCACCAAGCTTCAGGTCATCACTGCTGCCCAAAGTAGCAACGGTAATGGCATTCTTGGTATCATCGCTCAGATCATTTAAAGATACTGCGATCACTGCCAGATCCATATCGGAATCCAGTCCTTTGACTTGTGCCTGTGCTTCACTGCCGTCGATAAAAGTAACGGTCAGCGTATCTGCGCTCTCTACTACGTGGTTGTTAGATACGATCAGCAGTTCATCATCCGTCTTGCCTACAATGATACCGGAACCGCTGGCTGCTTCTTCCTGTGTATACTGCTGTCCGAAGACATTTGCTGTCTCAGTGAAGTTATTCACAATCGATACCATGGCAGGCATAACCTTCTCCACCACATCAGATACATCAGACTCTACATAAGTAACGTTGGTCGCAAGCTGCGGTGTACTCTGGCTGCTCTCTGTTGCAGCTTCGGAAGTGACCTCATCTACCACTGCGGTATCCGTACCGGTCTTAAGCATCCCGGTGCCCTGCTGTACCGCATAGAAACCGATGCCGGCAAACAGTCCGAAGAAAAGTCCCAGACTGACACTTACCATAGCTTTCCGGAAATAACCTCCATGCTTTTTGGGGTTCTTAGGTTCTGTATTGCTACCGGTGCTTCCGCCCATCTGGTATGTGGTGTAACCGTTTGCACTTCCCGCAGCGCTTACTCCGCTGAATGTACCGGTTGTATTTTCATCTCCGGTTTCGTAACCGGAAAAATTATCATTCTCGTACATAATGCTTCCTCCTATTCTATCTGTAAGTGAGAAATTTTTTACTATTTCCATTTCTTCCTCTCACCTTATGAACATAGTATATCCATCAAATGTGACCGAATTGTGATAACTTTCTGAAGCAATTATGAAAGATCAAAAAAACCGAAGAAGTTTTCACCTCTCCGGATTTTTCTTGTTATTCCACCGTAACGGATTTTGCCAGGTTTCTCGGCTTATCCACATCACAGCCACGTCCCACTGCCACATAGTAAGCAAACAGCTGCAACGGAATGATCGCCAGAGAATTGGTAAAGTACGGATTCGTCTCGGGAATGTATACCACATAATCCGCTGCCTTCTCGATGGCTTTGTTGCCCTCGATGGTAACCGCCATGACAAAAGCGCCTCTTGCCTTTACCTCTACCATATTGCTGATGGTCTTCTGGAACAGAGCCGGCTGGGTTGACAAAGCCACTACCAGGGTGCCATCTTCGATCAGGGAAATAGTGCCATGCTTCAGTTCTCCGGCTGCATAAGCCTCGGAATGAATATAGGAGATCTCTTTTAACTTCAGGGATCCCTCCAGGGAAATCGCATAATCGATACCACGTCCGATGAAGAAGATATCTCTCGCTCCCACATAACGGTTGGCGAAATGCTGGATCTTCTGCTTCTGGCCCAGAAGCAGCTCGATCTGATCCGGCAGGCATCTTAAATCTGCCAGCATACTCTGGAACTTCTCCTGGTCAATGGTTCCACGCACCTTGGCGAACTTCATAGCCAGCATGTAAAGTGCGGTGAGCTGTGCACTGTAAGCCTTGGTCGTTGCAACAGCGATCTCGGGACCTGCCCAGGTGTACATAACACTGTCCGCTTCTCTGGCGATGGAGCTGCCGACGACATTGACAATACCCAGTACCTTGAAGCCCTTTGCCTTGGATTCCCGCAGAGCTGCCAGCGTATCCGCAGTCTCACCGGACTGGCTGATGACGATGACCATATTGCCCTTCTGCAGGATGGGATCACGATAACGGAATTCGCTGGCTACATCCACCTCTACCGGGATTCTTGCCAGACCTTCAATGACATATTTTGCGGTAACACCGGTGTGATATGCGGAACCGCAGGCCACGATATGGATCTTTGTGATCTCCTGAATCTCCTCATCGCTCATATTCAGTTCTTCGATGACGATATCATTATCCTTGATACGGGGAGAAATGGTATCGTTGATCGTCTTCGGCTGTTCGTAGATCTCTTTCAGCATGAAATGCTCATAGCCGCCCTTTTCCGCAGCATTGGCATCCCAGTCGATGGTCACGGGGGTTTTCGTGATCTCTTCTTCGTCCACTGAGAAGAACCTAAGACCGTCTTCCTTCAGTTCCACCACTTCCTGATTATCTACATAATATACGGTTCTGGTATATTTCAGAATTGCGGGAACATCAGATGCGATAAAGCTGCCGCTCTCACTCTTGCCTACGATCAGAGGACTGTCTTTGCGGGCAGCGAAGATCTTATCCGGCTGATCGGCGAACATGATACCCAGCGCATAGGAGCCCTCTACGCGATGCAATACCTTAGTGATCGCTTCCAGGGGATTTCCCTTATAATAGTAGTCTAACAGATGCGCCAGTACCTCGGTATCGGTCTCAGAGATGAACTGATACCCCTTATCCTGCATCTTTTTCTTCAGTGGAATATAGTTCTCAATGATTCCATTATGTACTACAGCAATGGTACCGGCATTATTCATATGGGGATGGGAATTAATATCACTGGGAGCACCGTGGGTTGCCCAACGAGTATGCCCGATACCGGCAGTCCCCTTCATAGACTCGCCTCCGTGTGTCAGGTTTTCCAGAACCTTAAGTCTCCCGACAGCCTTTTTGGTGTTGATCTTCTCCCCATCAAAAATAGCCATACCCGCAGAATCATATCCACGGTATTCCAGTTTGGACAGACCGTCTAAAATGATCGGTGCTGCCTGTTCTGTTCCAATATATCCTACGATACCACACATAGTCATACATCCTTTCTGTTCTGTTTCCAGTATTCTTTGTTGGAAGTAAAAGCCAGGACCCATTTTTCGGGGAGCCTGCGATAGTTCTTACCTAATAGATAACCTGCATATTTACAGGCACATTGTATATAAAAATGGGGCAATTTGCCGGACATATGATGATCCCGCAAATATGCCGTCACATCTTTCACCATTCGTTTTCCCTCGGACTCCGAAGGATATGCTGCGAAGACTTCCGGATGTTCTGCCTGGGATACCCCCAGGTCAAAATTCCTGTGGAACTGCTGTCCATTGGTATAATTATGGGAATGGACCACCCGGGCATCCGCCGCATAAGCGATCGCGTAACCCGCTTCCACAGCTTTCGCCGCATAGATCATATCCTCATTAAATATGGTATGTTTTACGAATCCACCCAGTTCTTCATAGATCTCCCGGCGATATGCCGCACACACATTGGAGCAAAAAAATGTCTTGATCCCCAATGTCTTAAGATCTTCTGCGGATTTGATCCGTGACTGTGCCGGATAATTAAAGTCCCTGGTATAACATTCCACCGGTGTACAATCTTCTCTCGGCAGCTGTCTTGCATAGGATACCGCCACCTGATCCCGCAGTGGTTCCGTCAGTTGTTCAATCAGATTGTCATCTGCCGGCATGGCATCCTGGGTCATCATGACAAAAATATCTGCGGAAGATTTTTTCACACCCATACGTCTGGTGCCGCCATGATCAAATTCTCTTTTGGAGACATGATATACCTTAATGTTCTGATATTTCTCCAGAAATCTGGTTCCATAGATCAGCTGCTCAAAATATTTTTCCTCGGTGTTCAGCAGGATCACTTCATGTACCGGCACGCTCTGGCTGTCAAGCTTATCTAATAATGTAAATAGTTCTTTCCCCGGTTTATACAGGGGAATGATCACATCGATCTCCATTGCAGAGCGCTCCTTACTTTCCCAATCTCTGGTCTATTATACTTTATCCCCGTCTGTTACACAAGACTTTTTCATATGACACGAGGGAGCTCCGGTGCTCTCCGGAAGACTCCCTCGTCAATTCCTTTTCTTATTTATTCAGATAAGGTGCCGTATCGGATGCAATCTTTCTACTGTATTCCTTTACGCTGTCGGTTACGGTGTAGTTCGCATCATCAAATAGGAACTGATGCAGCCATACAACATTGCTCTCCAGATCCAAAGGTACTACACTGCTTCCCTTTGCACCGATGTTACCGGTGGCACGCATGGTCTCTTCAGGGAAACCTCCCTCGTCCACAATACGATATTTTGTGATGTTAGCCAGCAGATCCAGAATATCCTTGGAATCCAGGCTGGTGTAAACATCATCGATGGCACTGTTAAATACCTTGGACAGAGTATCGTAATCGGCCTTCTTCGCCTGATCTTCAATCGCCTGAATCACTTCACGCTGACGTGCGGCACGCTTGAAATCATTACCTGCGGTATAACGGATACGGCAGTAAGCCGTCGCCTGCAGACCGTTTAGCAGCTGTACTCCGGTCTCTGTTACCGGTGTGTAGTCACATTTTAAGACCTCTGCAATACCGATCTGGTAGTTATTGATATGCTTGATTTCCTCAGAGTCCACATCGATATAGACACCGCCCAGACCGTCAATCACTTCACTCAGTCCCTTATAGCCTACGGTTACAAAGTTCGTAATATCCATATCCAGATTCATGTTTAACATCTTGACTGCCTGCTCCGCTCCGCCATAGGAATAAGCCGCGTTACACTTCTGATAGGAGTCCGTGCCGATGTTCAGATACGTATCACGATATACACTGACCAGTTTGATATCGCCGGTATCCATATTGATGCTGGCGATCATAATACTGTCGCTTCGGCTGCCCTTGTACAGCTGGCTGTCCTTCGTCGCATCCACACCGAACAGTGCAATGTTCATATACCCCTTCATTGCTTCGTCCTGTTGTACTTCTTCCGGAATCCGGAGCTCTTCCGTCTCTAATACCGTTACCTTGGGGCCTTCATTATTTGTGTGGGTCATTACCAGATACAATACTGCTACCATGATCAGGATAACCGCAATCTCTACACCGAAGATGATAACCTTTCTTCTCTTCTTGGCAGCACGCTGCTTGGCAGATACTCTCCTCTGTCCGTTACTGTTGCCGGCAGGTCTCGATCCGGCAGGTCGCTGTCCCGCAGGTCTCTGTCCATTTCCGGAAGGTCTTCTTCCGCTTCCGGCTGGTCTCTGACCATTGCCGCCATTGTAGTTAGAATTTGTTGCCATCTTGTCTTCTCCTTGTGTTAATAAGCATTTTTATTGATAAATCCTGTAAAAAATGTCATAAGAATGATCTTAATGTCAAACCCGAGGGTCCAGTTCTCAATGTAATAAATATCATACTCGATCCGCTTCTTGATGGAAGAATCACCACGCAGGCCGTTGACCTGTGCCCATCCCGTGAGGCCCGGCCTCACCTGATGTTTTACCATATATCTCGGGATCTCTTCCTTGAACTTTTCCACGAACTGAGGGCGCTCCGGTCTCGGTCCCACCAGGCTCATATCTCCTTTCAGGATGTTGAACAGCTGTGGAAGTTCATCAATGCTGGTTCGTCTTAAGATCTTGCCGATCCCGGTGACTCTGGGATCGTTTCGCACCGTCCAGCCCTTTTTCTCCTCCGCTGCAGTCTGCATTGCCATACTGCGGAATTTGTACATATAAAATGATTTATTATGAAGTCCTACCCGTTCCTGCTTGAAGATCACAGGTCCCGGACTGGAACATTTTACCAGAATTGCCGACAACAGCATGATCGGTGACATAATGATGATGCCGAACAGGGAACCGACAATATCCATGGCTCTCTTGATCATCATATTTCCGGTGTTGGTCAGCGGCACATACCGAATATTGATCACCGGAAGTCCCATGAGATCCTCCGTGTAAGGTCTGCTGGGGATCAGACTGCTGTAGTCGGGGATGAATTTCGTATGCACGCCGGATTTCTCACAGATATCCACAACACCTTCCAGATAATCATAATCTTTCAGAGAAAGCGTGATCGCGATCTCGTCCAGCTTGTTCTCCGGAAGAATATACTCCAGATTCCCCAACGTTCCCAGGACTTTCACTCCCTTATAGGTAGTCCCTCCCGGAATGTGTTCATCCAGAATACCGCATACAACATATCCCCACTGGGGATTGCTTAAGATTCTGTCAATATACTCTTCTGCCGCTCTGGAATATCCCACCAGCAAAATATGCTTCAGATTGTATCCCCTTTTCCGGAGTGTCCGCAACGCTTTTCTCATTATGATGCGGGATACCGAAGTCAGAAATACATTCAGCACATAAAAAATTGCCATGACGGATCGCGAAAAGTTGATCTCACGGATGATCATATACAGTATAATGATCAATGCCGCCAGGCCGATGGTATTTGCCTGCAGAATGCTGTAAATCTCATGTCTGCGGCGGACGGTTCGCTTCGGGGAATACACGCTGCACCGGTAATATAGGAACATATAACCGGGCACAATAAAAGGAAGCAGCTTATAATACTCCTGCACAGGCAGGACACCGATTCCGGGACCGTCGTTCAATATATAAAATTTGATATAATAGGCAAGGACAAAGGATATGGCTGTGATCAGCGCATCCATTATCACAAGAAGCCTGTTAAAGACTTTCTGGTTGTCTTTTATCATATGGGTCACCCAATCTGTAAGTCTGAAAAGCTTCTTTTTAACGATTTCATTCTACAATAACGATGTTTTTTTCTCAACTTAAGAATTTATGAAGCCATTTCTTAAGATTTCATAAGAATTCGAAACACATTGAAATACAGCTGCCACTGGATCTTCACATAATTCCCCAGATGATGCCACTGGAAGGGAACTTTGTGCTGTCTTCCCGTGGTTCCTACAGATCTTTTCAGGCCAGCTGCCAGTCCTTTCAGATATAGTTTTCCCATTCTTTTCTTACAAAAAAACAAAAACTTTATGCCAAATCCAAGCAAAAAAAACGGCAGGTTCAGAATACACTGCAAAAGAGGCATATTCTTGCCGATCACATAAATACTGTTGGCAGACGCAAGTAACGTTTTCCGGGGATTGTATCTGGATCCCGTGGAAGCACTGCCATAATGCAGCACAGCCGCCTTCGGTTCATACCGGTTCTCATAGCCGTAGATCCGGGCACGGTAGCCGATATCCAGATCTTCCAGATAGGCAAAATGTTCTTCATCAAAATAACCGATCTCTTCAAATACGGATCGTCTGTAGATTGCGGCACCGCCACAGGCGGAAAACACCGGGACAGACTTATCATAATCCGCCGCCGGTCGTCCCTTCCCCCGGGAATAGGCCCAGCCCAGCACGCAGTAACGGTCTCCGGCATCATCGATGAGCTCCGGTCTGTCCCACATCAGCATCTTCGCACTGACGGAAAATATCTTTTCATTTTCGCGGATAGCATCATATAAGCCTCTTACAAAACCGGCTTCTGCCTTTGTATCATTGTTCAGAAGGATCACATATGGTGTCTTCGCTTCCCGGATCCCCAGATTCACTGCATGACAGAATCCGGTGTTTTCCGGTAAAGATATCAGGCGCACACCTTCCCCACACCATTCCTTTTGCAGATATTCCACGCTGCCGTCCACGGAAGCATTATCGATGATCAGCACTTCATATCCGGGGGCATTTTGCTGCTCTCTGCACAGAGAAGTCATGCACTCTGCCAGATATTTCATTCCGTTGTAATTTGGTATAACAACCGTTATTTCACTCATAATGGTTTAAACTCCTCCGGATATTCCGGCAGATAGAGTAATCTTCCTCTTTGCCGTAACGCTTCGGACAACTGCAGACTTAAGGTTCGGATATCCGCACCCTCCGGCAGCGTAGTAATATTAAATATCGGCTGTTCTTTCGGTAGTCTCCGAATCTCGGTATACGGAACTCCCACGATTTTTTCAAACACTTCCCTGCATTCAGGTCGGATACGGATACAACGAAGATCCAGTGCTTCCGCATCCTGGGACAGCTCCGCGCGGTGCAGATATCCGCCGAATCCCTTCGGCAGTCCTTCATAAAATACGGTTCCGTCTGCCGTCATTCTGCCGCCGATGATCTTGCCGTGTTTCTTCCCGGACAATACTCTGCCGCCTACAGCTGCCACATCCGGCCTGGCTTCCCATACTTCTTTATATTTTAACCGATAAAATCCCACATGTCTGGTCTCTGTCGCGGTGGCCGGGATATGACGGCGGTCCGCATGATCCTGCAATGCTCTCATCCCCGCATCATACGCATATTTTTTGCTGTTTGGATTGGCTGCTGTGGATGCCTCATGACATCTCCAGTGATACAACACCTTCGGAATATGGAGTATTCTCTTCTCCGCAGTCTGCCCTCCCTCTGTCAGCACTTCCGCTACACAGCGCAGTACCAGATCATAGTCCTGGGCACCGTCAAATTCCGGACGGAATTGCAGGCTTTTCAGCAATTTACTCTCCATTACCAGAAAATGACAGATATAGTTATTGCTGAGAATTAAATCGTAATTAAATTCTTCTTTATAATTGGGCTCATAGTATCTGGTCTCTTCTCCATCGCACTTATCCTCATCCGAATAAGCGAAGGCGACTTTGACACCTCTGTCATATGCTTTGGTGATCGCATCAGCCATTTCGTACAACGCATCCGGTGTCAATACATCATCATGATCCAGCAGACCGATATACTCTCCCTTCGCATAGGGAAGCGCCTGATTGGTATTAGCAGCGATTCCCGCATTTTCTTTCAGATGCACATAGTGGAGCCTGGGATCTGCTGCGACAGGTTCTGTCTCGCCATCCGTCGGCTGCTCCTTCAGGAATCCCTGCTGCTTCAGTACCTCCTCCACACTGTGATCCTCCGTGGCATCTGCCAGGATCAGTTCCCAATGGGGATAGCTTTGTTGCATAACACTTGTTATCATTCTGTTCAGATAAGCTTCCGGGGTTCGATATAAGGGTACCACAATACTGAACGTAATCGGTCTTTCCCATTTTCTCCGGCTCTGCTTCTCCAGCTCTGCTTCCGAACAGGGCACAAAAAAATAGCGGTCTGTCTCTGTCAGGCGCTCCCTCACAGAGATCCAGGTTTCCCTCAGGCCGTTACGTTGCAGATAATATAGAGTTTTCTTAAGGTTTGCCTTGTTTAGCTTTGCCACAGATACCTCCAGCTTTTCATAAAAGAGCAAACCGCCCTGCTCGGGCGATTCGCTCTTTTGAAAACTAATATGATTTATGGAGCACTGCCTTACAGTACTGCCTTTACATCCTCGGTCAGCTTCTCTACCTTAGCCTTTGCATCCTCTAAGCTGGTTCCCTTGACACCCATGTAGAACTTGATCTTGGGCTCGGTTCCGGAAGGACGTGCACAGCACCATGCATTGTCAGGAAGCTCGAAGTACAGAACATTGGACTTGGGAAGTCCTGTGGTAGTCTTCTCTCCGGTCTCCATGTCGATGATAACATCGTTCTGGTAATCACGGAACTTCTCTACCTTCAGATCTCCGAATGCCTTAGGAGGATTCTTACGAAGCTTCTCCATGATTTCGGCGATCTGTCTTGCGCCATCGATACCCTTCATGGTGATGGTGTACTGGGTCTCCTTGAAGTAACCGTACTTCTCATACATGGATACCATCATATCCCACAGAGTCATGTTGTGCTTCTTGCAGTAAGCTGCTACTTCGCACAGACACATCACTGCTACGATCGCATCCTTATCTCTTGCGTGGGTACCTGCCAGGCAGCCGTAGCTCTCTTCCAGACCAAATACGTAGTTGTTGCTGCCGGTCTGCTCGAAGAGCTTGATCTGCTCGCCAATGAACTTGAAGCCGGTCAGTACCTCGATCAGCTTTACGCCGTAAGCCTGCGTAATAGGTTTGGTCATGTTGGTGGTAACGATGGTAGTTACCAGTGCGGGATTCTCGGGCATGGTACCGGTCGCAGTCTTCTCTCTTAAGATATATTCTGCGATCAGCATGCCGGACATATTACCGGTAAATGCCACATACTCGCCGGTCTTGGTATCTTTTGCATACACACCCAGACGGTCTGCATCGGGATCGGTTGCCAGAACGATATCCGCATCCTTCTCCTTCGCCAGACGAAGCGCATAGGTAAATGCCTTGGGATCCTCGGGATTCGGGTAATCCAGTGTGGTAAAGTTCGGGTCCGGATTCTCCTGCTCGGGAACCACATAGACATGCTTGAATCCCAGCTCAGACAGGATACGTCTTACCGGCTTGTTACCGGTACCGCATAACGGAGTATATACGATCTTGATGTCATCTGCCATTTCCTTGATAACATCGGGATGAATGATCTGCTTCTTCAGCTCTGCCATGTACTTGTCATCGATCTCTTTGCCGATCACTTCATAGAGTCCTGCTGCCACAGCATCCTCTCTGCTCATGGTCTTCACGGTATGATAATCCTTGATGGACTGTACTTCGGTAATGATGTCCTTATCGATAGGAGCGGTTACCTGTGCGCCGTCCTCCCAGTATACCTTATAGCCATTGTACTCAGGAGGGTTGTGGCTGGCGGTAACTACAATACCTGCAGTACATCCTAACGTCCGAAGGGCAAAGGACAGCTCCGGGGTAGGTCTTAAAGATTCAAAAATGTATGCCTTGATGCCGTTGGCTGCCAGACATCTTGCTGCCTCATCGGAAAACTCGGGAGACATGCGGCGGGAGTCGAATGCGATTGCCACACCCTTACTCTGTCCGTTTGCCTTGATAATATAATTGGCAAGACCCTGAGTTGCCTTACGAACGGTATATACGTTCATACGGTTGGTTCCTGCACCGATCACACCACGTAAGCCGCCGGTACCGAATTCCAGTTCCTTGTAAAAACGATCTTCCACTTCTGCTTCATTATTGCGGATTGCCAGAAGTTCCTCCTTGGTCTTCTGGTCAAAATAATCATCTTTTAACCAGAAATTCAGTTCGTCCATATAACTCATTTTCCTATCCTCCTGTTTTATCGCTATCTTTCAATATCTTCAGTAAACGCTCTCCGGTGATATTTTACCATAGATTCCCTCTACTGAAAAGAATTATTTAACGTCCGCTAACTGCCGGATCCTTCAGTGCATAATCGCTGCGATCCAGAGAGAAATTCGGATTGTAATAGGGATCTCCCGCCTCCAGTTCAGCCTTCCATTTTTCACGGAAATGCTCGGATTCTCTGTTGTAGCGCTCTGCCTTTTCTCCCTTATCGTCCAGTCCTCTGGAGATGGATTCGTAATGATACAGCTCCGCAAAAGGAGTCCACACATTCAGAAGTCCCAGTTTACGTAATTTCAGACAGAAATCCACATCATTTAAAGAGATCACAAAGCTCTCATCCAGACCGCCCACCTGCTCATACAGGCTCTTTTTCACCAACAGACAGGCACCGGTCACCGCTGTAACGTTCTGGGTATAACACAGACGTCCCATGTAGCCTAAGTTCTGTACCGGGATGCGATAATGGGTATGTCCTGCCGTGCGGTGTGCTCCCAGTCCGATGACCACGCCGGCATGCTGGATCGTCTTGTCCGCATAATACAGTTTGGCGCCTACGGCACCCACATCCTCTCTCTGGGCATACATCAGCATCTCTTCCATCCAGTTGGCTGTGATAACCTTCGTATCATTGTTCAGCAGTAAAATATACTCCCCGGAAGCATAAGACGCTCCCAGATCATTGACCGCAGAATAATTAAAGTCACCATGATATGTCACAATGGAAATCCGTCCGTCCCCGCTGTGCAGGATACCGCCGTCATGGCCGCAGACTGTATGCAGCTTGCATCTTTCTTCATAAGAATCATCGCCGGACAATCCCAGCAGTTGGGAATAATAGTCCTTGATCTCCGGTGTGGTACTGTTATTTTCCACGACAATGATCTCGTAATTGCTCCAGGTGCTGTTCTTTTGGATCGAGGTAATACAACGCTTCAGATCCTCAACGTGATCCTTATTGGCGATCACGATGGAGATCTTCGGATCTCCCAGGATCTGATACCGGATTCGGAAGATCGTGGCGCAGGCTCTGGTACTGGTGATCTGAAAATGCTTGAAACCATGCTTTTTCAGATGATCTGCCACAGCTCCCTTTGCCGCCTCAATGGCATAAGGCTTCGCGTCAATGCTGGCTGCGGTACTGCCCTCATGGCTTCTCCAGTAGTACATCAGTCTGGGAACATGAACGATCTTTTCCGCTCTGTCGGTCAGACGCAGGATCATATCGTGATCCTGGGCACCGTCAAATGCGGTGCGGAACAGTTCCTCTCCCTCTAACAGTTTTCGGGAAAAAACGCTGAAATGGCAGATATAATTATTCGCCCGCAGATTGTCCGGTGCATAGTCCGGCTTAAAATGCATGGTCAGCATTTTATTAATATCATTTTCCTTGAACGTGGTCTCATCACAATAGAGATAATCCGCACCCCGCTCATTGATCTCCTTCACATACGCATACAGTACGGAAGGATGCAAAATATCATCCTGGTCAAACAGACCGATATAATCTCCGGTAGCCAGCTTGTAACATTCGTTGGTGTTATAGGAGATACCGCCGTTATGATCCAGGTGCTTATAGACGATACGACCATTCGCCTTCGCCGCGTACTCCCTGCAGAGTTCCTCGATATAGGAGTGCTCCGCGTCGGAACCGTCCGCCAGACACAGTTCCCAGTTGGGATACGTCTGATTCATGACGCAGTCCAGCATCTGGATCTGGAATTCCCTTTTATTGTTCCACAGCGGAACCAGAATGCTGATCTTCGGCATATAAGGGAATATCGTCTCTTCTTCCTTTTTCCGCTGCTCCGCATCAGGAAAGCTTCCGGTTCCGTAGGACTCCATCAGGCTCTTCTGGCGACTCTTGTTGCGGATCTTACGCAGGATATCCTTCGGTCCGCCACAATGGGACAAGCGATCCCTCTGTCTCTGTGCGAAATGGATCAGACTTCTCGCCGGACCCGTGGCTTTCCAGAATTTATTCTTTTTGATCCGGTCCAGTTTGAACTGCAGGTCCTCTTTTTCCGATTCCAGCACTACGATCTTGTCTGCCAGATCTGCACATTTTTCGTGCTCCCTCTCGTAGGCTTCTTGATAATTGATCTCAGACATGTTTTTCCTCCGTCAAATATTTTCCCGTTGTATTCCACAGTTTCAGCTTACTGATCCGATGGACCGCAAGAACGGCGATTCCATAATTCCCCGGAGGCAGCTGCCCTGTTTTCCGTTTCACACAGAAACCTCCCAGCGCCACATTTTTCTGGTCCGGAAGATTCTCCTCCAGTTCCTGCCGATATGCAGGTAAAATCTTCATGGACCATACCTTCCGGTCCGCCTCCCGCTGTCCCTGCGTATCTTCGGGAAGCAATACTAAAAATTTATCATAACATGCGTTATCATCTCCCAGGATCACACTGTATCCCTGGATCCGCTCCGGCCCTGCAGTCTCCACCCGTGCCATCAGGCAGTCATCCTGTCTTGCATTTTCCAGAAGCTCCTGCCAGCTCTCACATCTCCATGCCGGCTCCTGTAAAATATTCCGGTCCGTAAGATATGCCGGAACCACACGGCTGTCCAGTCCTTCCCGGTTCAGTCCCATAGGGTAAAAAGGATCCACTCCGCGGAACTGAGGATGCATCTGGTAAAGCAGTTCTCTCTCTTCCGTCAGGCGTCGCATTTTCTCGGGACTTTCGTCGCTTCCGCGGCTCAGGGATTCATGATGATATGCAAAACAGTCATTCAGCACCACATTGTAATATCCCATTTCCACCAGACAAAATCCCAGATCCACATCATTATAGGCCACCCGCAGTGCCTCCCGGAATCCACCCGTCTCCCGGAATACCTCTGTCCTTATCAGCAGACAGGCACCCGTCACTGCCACGCAATTCAGATCAAAGCGATTTCTGCCAAAATAATAAGACTTATCGTCTTCCATGAACTGGAGCTTATGCACCGGTCCCACCGGCAGATTGACAATACCGTCGTGTTGTATTTTCACGGAATCCGGATAATACAGCTTTAGGCCCACGCTTCCCACATAAGGCTGCATAGCGCGGATCACCATTTTGTCCAGCCAGTCATTGCCGCACACTTCTATATCATCATTTAAAAACAGCAAAAACTTTCCTTCCGCCAGTTCAGCTCCCCGGTTGCACATCGCTGAAAAATTAAATTCCGCCGGTTCATAAATATAACGGACAGGGACACCGCTTTCCCGGATCCGTCCGATCAGATCTTCCGTTTTTTGCTTATTTTCCGCACTGCTTCCGTTATCCACCAACAAAATTTCAACAGGGATCCTGCCCTCAGACCTTCTCGTCAGGGAACGCAGGCACTTCTCCAGTACCTCCGGATTATCTTTGGAGGGAATGATCACCGAGACTTTAAGCTCTCCTGCGAATAACTCTTTGGCACCTTCCGCCGCCCTGGAGGCCAGTTCCACCGCCAGCTGCGGTGACTCCTTTTTCAGCTGGTAATTTTCCCAGGGAGTGCACTCCCGGCTGTCCCGGTCTGCACGTGCATCCGGTCCCTGGATTCCTATTCCGTCTGCGGAAAAAGTTCCATGGAACAACACGGTTTCCATATGACCGATGGAATGACAATCTCTCTCGAACCCTCCGGCTCCCAAAAACAGGCGATCCATCAGCGGACGGATCTCTCCGGCATCTGTAAAAATAATTTCTTTTCCAGTGCTCTCGTTCTCTGTCACGACCGGATTTTCTCCCATTCTCTGCAGCAGACTGCTCCGTACCGCAACGACACTTCCCACATAGAAAAAGGCTCTGTACAGATCCGGTGACCAACAGGGTTTGTACCAGGGAATGCAACGCTCTCCCTTCTCATTCATCAGGTCTTCATCACCGTAGACGATTTCTGCTTCCGGATGCTTTGTAAAATAAGCGTTGATCCGCTCTGTCGCATTATCTGCCAGTCGTCCCGCCGCCTGTCGGAAAATGACGAATTCCACAAGTCCCGCAATTTCCCGGGGTTCCGCGCTTTCCCGGTCCTGCTCCACTGCCCACTGTTCATAGGTGACCTTAAGCTGCGCCAGTTCTTTTTCGTATTTTTTATCCTGCTGTGCGATCAGCACCTGCTTCACCGCTGTCCGAATACCCAAGCTGCCGCTCCCTTCTTCTCCACTCCCATCATATCTTTTGCCATTGCCTGAGGGATCTGTACGATCTCCATTTTCACAGACAACGTATTCTCCGCCTGCCGGTTCAGCACATCTGCCCGGATCGTCATATTGGGATCCTCCGTGGCAAATATCACGCTGGGATGGTCCGCTCCCTCTTCGGATTTCAGGATTTTTCCGTTGGTAGTGAACACTTTCTTATCCTGCAGAGGAACCGGCTGTCCGTTCATGGACAGTTCCCGAATCTTACAGATGCAGGAACACATTGCCGGATCCAGCCGCAGATAATGTACGTTACCGTCGAATTTCACGGTAAATTCTGCCTCTTTTTCCGCAACATAGACATTTTCCGGGAAATAAGAATTCTCTTCGGAAAATCCCTGTCCCTTGTCTTCATAGATCTGTACCCGCAGTTCTCCTTCCGACTGACGAAAACGCCCGATCCATTCGGTGGGTTTATAGATTTCGCCGCCTAAGAGATTCCGGATCTCACCCATGGACAATTTCTGTCCGGTGACATATTTCTGGAATTCCCGCTCCTGCTCTCTGTACTGTCTTGCCTCATTTTCCGTAATGTCCAGACGATCTAAGATCCGGTCCAGTTCCAACGCATTGCGTCTTTCATTCTCCAGAACATAACAGTAAATTGCCCGGAACGCCAGTGCTTTCGTATCTATGACACGGTCAAAGGTCCACTCGTAATCGATCAGTGTCCAGTGATCCCCGTCCACCAGAATATTGGCAAAGATCAGGTCGAAATCCGCTACCGGAACTTCTTCCCCGAATCCTACCCTCTCCAGATACTCCGCAAACAGGCTGTGGAATCCTTCGATATCCTGTCTGTCCAGACATTCATCCATCAGTTCCGACAACGGTCTGCCCGATACGAATTCAAATTCCGCATAAGGGATGCCGTCCTCTTCTCCCGGATGACAGACATTAACGTCCAGCCGGCTTCCGGCATAACGTCCTTTTAATTTTTCATACGCTTCCATCATATGGCGCACATGCGCCTCGGCTTCTTTGGTCAGCGGATATTTCCGCACGATCCGATTCCCCCGGTCATCCCGCAGGATCTCCGTACGGATGCGGAAGCTTTCCGCACGGTCGTTGGAATATCTGACATATTTCAGGTCCAGAGGCTTACCGATCACTGCCAGATAAGAATTGGAAAATACAGAAAAAAGCCCTTCTTCCACGATTCCGTCAAAAGCACTTTTTTCATCGAATAACAACATTCTGTCACGGTCGAAATTCCGCAGATTATTGGACAGTTCTCCCCGGCCCGGCAGATATGCATCCGAATAGACTGTGGTCATGAATTTATAATCGGGATACGGATAATAAAAACTGCGTTCTCCCACACCGCAGGCATCGAAGATCTTCTCCAGTTTTTTCCGGGAAAAAGTACGCACGACGCCGCCGTTCGGATAATTTTCAATTCCGGAAAACCAGTCTCCCAGGTGATCTTCCTTGCAGCCCGCAAAATATTTCAGTCCGTATTTGTTCTCAATAGCGATAACGATTCGTCCACCCGGTGCCAGATGCTTTTGCAGAATTTTCAGAAAATCTTCATAAGGTGTGCTGCCGCCTATGTAAGCCTGGCCGTACTCGAAGACACCAATGAGGCAGATATAGTCATAATCTGCGGGCAGATCCGGTTCCACATCTGTAAAATTGCCCACATGGATCGTCACATTTTCACTTTCACTGTGCCGGTACGCATTGATCAGACTGCGCTTTTTTGAGAGATCCACGCAGGTCACCGATCCGGCTTTCCGGGACAGGGCTCCTGTAATGGCTCCGCAGCCGCTGCCTACTTCCAACACTTTGTCCGTCTTTTTGATCGGAAGAAAATCCACGATATTTTCCCGCAGAGCCGACAGATGATACAGGATCGGCCAGCTTTTTCTCTCTGCGATGATCTGGTCATATTCCACGGTACTGTATTTTTTTACAATCTCCAGAATCTCGTCTTCCACACTGCCGTCACAATAATAATCCTCTCCGGGATACTTATCCAGATTCAGTGTTACTTTGCCGATGGTCTCTGTCATTCTTTATTTCTCCTCCGCATCCCACACTTTCGTGTTGGAATCCATATCATAATAGCCTACGGTGTTTTTATCGGATACTACTGTAATATTCAGGGCATCATACAGTCTGTGATAGACCTCAAAGGTATCCTGATTGTACCCCGTCACTCCCAGAGACAGCAGATATTCTCCGCCCTGCAGATTCATCTTCTGTGTAAAAGTCACATTTTTCACATCACCTGGTTCCACACTGTCTAAGAACGCCTTCTCGATCATGGTATTGGTACCGGTGATCTCCACACCGATAACATTTTTCACGGAAAATGCAAAAATCGGTGCCGGTATAGGATCCATAAACCGGACCTTCATATGGATGGTAAACATTGTCCCCTTCAGAATGGCATTGGTAGGCACACCCCTGTCATCCGTAATGTAAAATTCTTCGATCTGTGCCTGCTTTGTACCGTATTCCAGGGCATTGGGATTCTGTCCCTTCGCCTCCGCGGAAGCCTCAGCAGCATCTTTGGCTACGCCATCCGCCTTTTTCGCAGCGGCTCTCTGCAGATCTTCATCATCTAAGAGATTCTCCGATTCCTTACCGGCATTTTCGGATTCATCGTACTGTCCCACCAGTACCCGTTTATAAGTATCGATCATGGCCTTGGGGCTGCCTTCCCCCAGAATATTTCCCTGGTTCAGCAGATAGACGCGGTCGCAATATTTACTGATACTGCTCAGATCGTGACTGACGAAGACGATCGTCTTGCCCATTTTCTTGAATTCTTCGAATTTATGATAACATTTTGCCTGGAAAAATACATCACCGACGCTCAGAGCCTCATCTACGATCAGGATCTCCGGCTCGATATTGATCGCCACTGCAAACGCCAGGCGGACGAACATACCACTGGAATAGGTCTTTACCGGCTGATAGACATAATCTCCGATATCCGCAAAGCTTAAGATCTCCGGCAGCTTTGCCTCGATCTCTTTTTCGGAAAATCCCATCATGGTACCATTCAGATAGACATTCTCGATACCGTTGTATTCCATATTGAAGCCGGCACCCAGCTCCAGCAGAGCGGAGATACGCCCGTTGACCAGCACCCGTCCGGAAGTCGGATTCAATACTCCGGTAATGATCTTCAGGATAGTGGACTTACCGGAACCGTTGGTACCGATGATTCCCACGGTTTCCCCCTGATAGATCTTCATACTCACGCCTTTCAGGGCATAGTGGAGCTTATGTTTGGTCTTTTTACCGAATCCGAAAGCTTCCTTCAGACGATCCGAAGGTTTATCATATAATTTATAGATTTTCTGGACATTATCAACTTCAATTGCCAGTTTTCTCTTATCCTGCATAATGTCTTAATCCTTTTCTTTCAGTGTTACACTGTCTTTATGGTACCACATGGCCAGAGAACGGTTGGCCTCATTGTCCGCATCCTCGGAGATTTCTCCCATGCACAAAAACCACGGGCGGAACTGATAGGCCGGCAGCTGCACATCTTTTTCCGGTCCGGACAGAATTGCCACCCGCTCCAGATATTCCTGATGGAAATTATAAGCCTCCCCGGTGTGCACATAATAATAGGCTCCGTAGGACGAATAATGTCCCGCCTGATTGGATGATGCCCGGAAGATCACAAGACATGCCACACCGATCAGCGCATAAAACCACCAGGCTGCTGCGCCGTTTCGTATGGCCCACTTCTGTATCGTCAATTGCCCGGTTGTCTGCTCCGCTCTTTTCTCCAGTAACTGTCGCAGCCACCCGATCCAGTAGATCTCATTCAGAAATAAAAGCAGCAGATAGGTGATTTTTACTGCATTCAACGTTCTGGACAGTCCCGCATGTCCCAGGGAATACAGGCTCGGTGTATAGCCGGTCGCATACAGACAGAAGGACAAGGCGAGTACGATCCCCGGATAACGAAAACGGTAATCCGTGCTTTTCACTGCCTGCCAGATCATAGGTACCAACAATAACATCACCATCAGAACCACCGGTCCGGTATATTCCGGAATGTGTTTCACGGCTTCCAAAAATGATCTGCCGATGGACTCCAGCGGTCCGTAACCCCAGCCCACA
>OHEK01000281.1_pt1 | contig 20036 bp, 22 predicted proteins | sample 1567301 | NCBI WGS metagenome assembly OHEK01 (sample SAMEA3879554, study PRJEB24766) | human gut metagenome | biome: human-associated habitat; feature: feces | place: USA | collected 1985/1987
TGAGTAAAAAATAAAATAATAGCCGTCAGGGTTTATGGCGTTTCGTGGCCATAAATCTGACGGCTATTATTTTATTTTCTGTTATGAAATTAAACGCATTTCTCTTTTGTGTTCTGTAACATAGTTGATTTTCGGAACGGTTATGCTATATGATTCTTGTGCATATTTAAGAGCAAGACCAAGCACAATTAAAATATCATTAACCGTTTTTGTCGACAGATTTTTCTCTAAAAGCCTTTCGGTAAAACTCATAATTGTAAATCGAGAAATATATCGAACGGCAATCGCACCTAAATCACTGATAATATGATTTCGACAAACACATTCGTATTTTTGATATGTGCAAGCCTTAACTTGATTTTTCATACTGCTCAGCCACTCGGCAATTAACTCCGTGTTGGGTATGTAATCCTTTTTTCAAGGAGGTTTCACCAATGAAAACGAACTTGAAATTAACCGATGCATACTACAGACTATCCGTTGAGGAGGCCAACGGCGGTGAATCATCAAGTATTACAAACCAACGAAGCATCGTCAGGCAATACTGTGAGGACAACGGTATTACCATTGTAAAAGAATTTGTTGACGACGGTTTCTCAGGCTCAAACTTTGACAGACCTGGTTTTAGCCAAATGATTGCACACCTTAAAGACGGGCTTGCAAATATGGTTATCACCAAGGACTTGTCAAGACTCGGCAGAGATATGACCGAGTCGGGCTACTATGCAGAAACCTACTTTCCCGAAAATCAAATTCATTATATTGCAATCAGTGACAACTTCGACTCGAACGAAGTCAACATTATGGCTCCGTTTCAATTTGCGATGAACGATGTTTATCTGCGAGACACCTCACGGAAAATCAAGCAAGTCATAAATCAGAAAAGGACAAAAGGCGAATACTGTGCCTGCCCTCCGTTCGGCTATATGAAGAATAAAGACGGCACGGCGCTTGAACCTGACCCGAAAACTGCTCCGATAGTGCAAAAGATATTTGCCATGGCACATGACGGAAAATCTGCCAGAGCCATAGCAACGGCGCTCACCGAAAACGGTGACATAACACCGCTGAAATACCGTGTGCTTTATCGTGATAACTTCGGCGAAAGAGGTGCTGCAAGAGCTGTTGATGAATGGAATTACACAACGGTAAAGCGAATACTGAAAAATCCGGTCCACCTTGGTCACACAATTCTCGGCAAAACAAAAAAGGCAAGTCTCAAATCAAAAAAGAAACTTGCCGTGCCGGAAGAAAATTGGTTCATCACAGAAAACACCGCTTGTTACCAAAGAGCAGTTTGACCAAGCCGCCTACTTTATGGGAATGAACACAAAGAATTGGCAGGGCTACAAAAAATGCCATTCAAGCATTTTCAACGGCTTAACCTTCTGTGCGCATTGCGGCGGTGCAATGTGTTCGTCGGGAACAGTGTATAAAGGCGAGCGAATGAAATATTGGTATCTTTCGTGCAACAATATTCCAAAGCGTTCCAAAAATCACTGCGAACACGGAGCGAGAATAAAATATACAGACTTGCTTGAAATAATAAAAGCCGACCTCAACCAGCTGATTTCTCTGTCCGACAAGGACAAAAAAGAGATTATCAAACAGGCAATTCAAAGGTCGGGGCAAGTTAATATTTACGAAAATTCAGAGGACAATAAATCTGCTATCGAGGGAAGAATCGAAACAATCGACAGAATCATTATGAAACTCTACAACGACTATGCAGCGGGAACAATATCGGAAGATGTACTGATTGCAACGGCGTCGAAAATGTCCGACGAAGTTGCAAAGCTGAAAAAGCAGCTATCCGAAATTGAACGCAAGCAGTCAAACGGGAACGAGATAACAAACAATTATGAAAAATTCTTTGCACTCGTAAAACAGTATGAGCATATTGATGAGCTGACGGAAGAAATCGTTCGCACTTTCATAGAGAGAATTGAAATTGAAGAAAAGGTACTGCCCGACAACAAAAAAATCGCAGGCAAAAATGTACATTACAAGCAAAAAATCACAATCTACTACCGATTTATCGGCAATTTTCAAGAAAATATAGTTAATAGACAAGATATAGCAAGTTAGTCGAACATCTTGCCAAAATCAGTGCATTTTAATATGTAAACATACGCACTGAGACGGCGGACAATGCCCGAAGTCGGTTCCTGGGGCTTGACGGCAATGTAGCCATACTCGCATGGCCGATTCAGCACGGGCTGCAGAGAATCTGCAGTTTTGAAACTGCGGCAAAGCCGCATGGCATCCCGGCGGGAGAACTCCGCAAGCCGTTCCCGCTTGATAAAGGACAGCAAGTGCCAGGCGTCTTTGTTTACGGTGTCGACATCCATGAGAGAATAGGCGGATTTGGCGTGCGCCAGAAAGTACCTGCCGATGAATACGGCATGCTCCATGGTCTCCCGGTCAACGGCATCGAACATGGAATCCTTGGGATATTTCACGACGTACAGAATCCCACTGATACGCAATGTCCGGCCGAGGTGATCCACTCTGCCGCTATCTCGGAGTGGTCATTGTCACAGTCTCCTGGCAGCGCATTGGCAACCTCAAAATTCGCGGTGCTGCGGTAGTTGTTTTTGTACCGGGCGCAGACCATATCCGTGGAAAAAGCCTGCTTTGCAGAGACTTCGTCCGTGATTTTAACTTCGTTGGGATATCGGCAGTTGGCTGCGTTGCCGATGCAGTCTGCCGTATATACGACGATTGGCTTTATTTCGGTCATGGCGATCACTCCTTTCTCAGTTCTTCTTGTTCAACCAATCATCCAGTGCGGCCCGGGCAATCAGCCATCGCTGCCCCACGCGGCGGTATGGGATGACTCCGCTCCCCAGCAACCGCACCAAAGTTGGGACGCTGATCCCCAGGTAAACCGCCGCCTCTTTGAGGTTAAATACGGACTTGTGCAAACCTGTTTCCATATATTTCACTCCCTTCTCTTGTGTTGGCTGTATTATCGCATATAATAGAGCCACAATTCTTTGCTCTATCGGTAAGACTAATGAAAGAATACTTACTTCTATCGGTAAGACTTTTGGTGATAAAGGAGTGCTATGATATGGATCTAAAACAAGAACTGACGGATTATGAGATTGGCGGCATCGGGGATATAAAAAAACACACCCTCCGGTTCCACTCATATAGAATGGGAACAGAGGGTGGTAAGCTGACGATATATGCGGAGTATGATCTGGCAAGTTATTGGAATGTCCTGGTAAATGCTCTGGAATGCTATTATATCCATGTGGAAGAAATGGTACAGGATCTGGGAACGGCTTTATGCCGATACCATGACGGCTTTTGCTATCCGCAGCTTGATGGAGGGCAAGGCGGCTGATGCGCAGCGAATTTATGAGAAGGTTTGTGTGCCCGAGGAGGAAAATCTGCTTCGGAAATGGTATGGGACGGATAATACCCGCCGGCCTATGGTGCTGCAGCGGTTTATTGATAAGATACCAAAACTGAATATGGGGCTGGAATACGATTTGACTACCGGACAGATCCAGTTGCAGTACGGCACTGTTGAAATTTGGCTACGCATTCGAATGAGGCGCATCAGGCCTTTGCTTCCGGAAACATGAAAAGCGGCGGCATGATTTTCCCGTTGATAATCTTGTACTTCTCAGCATCCGCTATGCTTCTGTCAAATGGGCAAAAAGCAAACCCTCTGGCGTACATCTCCCGCACGACCAGTAATCCGTCCTCTTGAATCATAAAATGTTTCGCTTTTCCGGGAACCCTCGAAGCCGGGTATTGCTACGCTGTATAAGCGTCAAAAGATTTGATCCCCTCAAAGAGCATCGCAGAGGGAATCCGATCCGGCATCGCATTGAGCCATGCCGTATAGAACTCCAGCGGATAATACAGCTTAAAGAAAGCCATCCGCCATGGTGTAGGCAGCGCAGTGCGCCTTGGATACTGAATAACGAATCTGCTCGCAGGAGTGAAGATACCATGGCGCAACGCCATGTGTCTGAAGCTCCTGTTTCCACTTCGCCCATCGTTTACAGGTTTCCCCCGCAATACGCCCATTCTGAACATTTCTCATAACGCCAAATGCTGTTTCTGCCGGAACCCCTCTGTGCCGCAGCTCGTTCCAGATGTCATCCATGCAGCATACGGTGGCAGAAAACGAACAAACACGGTTTTTCACCAGCTCCTGAACGGAATCCCACGCTCCGCATCCATGGGCCAGAGCATCTACACGAATCAGATCAGAAAACCGATTCGGATGGATCCGGAGTAGCAGTTCTATCATATAAGTGCTGTTGAATTCCGGGATTCCGAGCAGCCCGGCCGAATAACCAAGAATATCCTCTGCCGTTAACCCAAGCGCCTTGGGAGAAGAAAACAATGACAGGATTTTTTCGTCATCAAAGGGGATTTCGGCAAAATCAACTCCGGTCAAAGTCTGCAGATCATGAAGCCGGGTCAGAGCTGAGTAACCAAGCTCAGACAATTCAAGGAAACTGTTCCGGAGTGCCCGGCTATCAAAATGCGTTTCCGCAAAAGCCGATTCACCCCGTCCGGGATGGCGCTGCAACGGTGTAAAGTCAGAAACATCCACATGTCCCGGCAGGAGGAAAAAGCTGCCGGGTCGGCAACTGTGGGCGCGGAATGTACCGGCACAAAGCTTGGTGAGCTGCGCATCCCGTTGTTTGCTTGTATGTATTTTCTGATCGTCTAAATAATCGTGAACCAGTCCATAAGTAATCGGATCGTCTATTGTATCGGCGCTGACTCTCCCCATGGTTCGGATTTCTCCTGCACGGAACATCCGATCTTTGCCAAGCAGGTCCATCGTGTATCTGCGAAGCTCCAACACATCCTCTCCCGAGAAGTTTATCGATATTTCGGGGTTATCTTCCCCATGCAATCCCATAAAGGTTTCAAACGGAATGCTCAGGCCATCCTTTTGCAGCGGCGCTCCACAGCAAGGACAGCATTTGTCCGGCAAATCAAAGCCCGTGCCGCCATAGGCTTGCAGGACAGTCTCGGACTCAAAATCCGTGTAAAAGCACTTTGTACAGCGATAATGGGACGGCAGGGGATTTCCGTCAACGATACCCAACAAATACGCCGCAAAGGAAGCTCCCAATGTGCCCCGTGTCATAACACAGCAACCCTTTGAGATTGATTTTTGTACGATTTTCCGCACCAAAAGGAGGCTCTCGCCGTAACCACTGCGAACGATGGTTTCCAATTCCCGGTTCAGCCGGGATGCTACAACCTCCGGGAGCGGGTCACCGTATAATGCATGGGCATTTTCGGTGCAGATCTTTCTCAGCTTGGAATCGCTGCCCGGTACAGACAGGAGATGCCGTCCTGACGGAATCGGTCGGATTGCTTGGATTTTATCCGCAATCCGATTTGTATTTGTAATGACGACTTCGACAGCCTTTTCTTTGCCGAGATACCGAAATTCCTGCAGCATTTCTTCCGTAGTTCTGAAATGCGGAGGGATTGCATTTTCTGCCGTTTCCACGCCCTTCAACCGGCTGAGAATTTTCCATCCCGGTGCATCCTTGGCATCCAACAGATATGCATTGCCGGAGGCAATCACCGGAATATGCAGCAGGTCACCCAGCTCAACGATTTTTTGATTCACTGTCTGTACCCGAGCCGCAATCTCCGAATCGTCACAGAAAACAGGCTGGATTTCTAGATAATCGTAAAACGCTGCAATCTTTTGGAATTCCTCACCGTTTTTTCCATCCAGTGTTGCCTGAAATACTTCCCCATCCTCACCGGCACTGCCCACGAGAAGCCCTTTCCGATAGTTTGCCAGTTCTTTCTCTGATACTCTCGGGTGAGATGCGGCGGCGGGTCTCCCGCTGCAATCGGTAATTAAATGATAGAGATTCCGTTTTCCGATTTCGTTTTGCACCAGAAGAACGATAGAATATCCGCCCTTATCACGGGATTCCGGCGTGGGGCGCAGGAGACAAGTCTCCATCCCATAGATGACCTTGAAAAAGTCCTGTTCAGCGCCCGGATCTATTCCATTTGCCCGGCACTCCTTGGCTGTTGCGCTCCACAGCGGTTTGCAGGCCTCCGCTGCCTCCGGAAAAGCATAGGCAACACCAACGTCGGTGATGGCCACGGCGGACATAGCTTCTTCTATGGCCGCTTTTATAATTTCTGCCGCACTGTTGACGGCTCCGACACTGCCAAGCTTCGTATGGCAGTGCAGTTCTACCCGTGTCCCGGTATCCGTATTGCTGTGATCCATCCTGTATACACATCCATTCTCTTTATTTCGTACCTATATTACCTCATGACATCTCCCGTTTTTGTCCCATGTCATGGGGTATTCTTTTTGCAGAAGGGAGTGAACAACATATCATGAAAGATAAACATCAGCCGGCATATATTTTATCCCGCTCTGCTGCCGAAAAGCTGCTGCATGACGGATTTCCGCGCAACACGTTCGTCATCAGCTTCTATGATCCCCCATCCAAGCGAACCGGGCAGGTATCCCAGCCGCTGGATTACAGGGGAATGCCTCTGGATGTATTTTATGTGCCTCTACATGACATCGACCTTGAAATTCTGGAGGAATACGGCCTTTCCTACGACACTTATTTTCCGGAAGCGCCCGCTCTTGCCGCATTCATTTATGACGCCATGGAGAACGGATGGAACATTGTCTGTCAGTGCGAGTATGGGCAAAGCCGCAGCGCCGCCTGTGCCGCAGCAATCCGGGAGCATTTTTATGGGGAGGGCATCGAGATTTTTGCGAATTACCGTTACTACCCCAACCAACTGGTTTACACCAAGCTGAAAGCGGCGCTGGATGCGGAAATGCTTCGCAGGGACGGTGATGGATATGGGCTACGGCAGACGGCAGAAGCCACAGCGGAGACTGAAAAAAGTGTACAAAGCAGGCAAGTATGGGATTGACTATATGACATTGGGGATGCGTGCTGCCTGAATGTGAACGGAGATGCGGATGAAATTTCCCACACCATTCCATACCGTAGACCCGGTCTATGCCCCTACAAGCGGTGTGTGGAAGCCATTTGTGCTGACAGATATTTCTACATGGGATTTGGAGCGTATCCGGCAGGAACTTCCGCCCACGGTGTATTCGGAAGGTTTCTTGTTTTTCCAAAATAAGCAGTTGGCTCGTTGCCGAGAATTTGACTGCGGTGACACCATGGCAAGAGGTTATACCATGGGGATATCATCACAAGACACGATCCCCTATTTGTATTGCGACGATTTTCCCTTCTGCAATTATTGGGAGCCGGAGTATTACCCCAAGCCCCTCAGCGGCGCCCAGCGCCTTTTGCGGCCGGTCAGCAACTACCTAAAGGGCAACCACGATATCGAGCTTCCGGTCAATACCTACTCGGTGCGTCCTCAGCAGGTAATCCAGGAAACGCAGCTAAGCGCCTTGTAATATGTGTACACAAATGAAACCCTATCCCTCGTTTCACAGCTTCAAATCACAAAGCACCTCGTCGACTTTATCGCCGTAGCCGGGGTCTGCATGGATTTTTTCCGAAAGCAGCTTCATGAAGCTGCAATTCTCCGGCAGCTCACCGGTGAACAGCTCCGCCCGGTACAGTGGAGAGATCCGGCGATAGAAATCAAACCGATATTCCGTGGCATAGTAGTGCCCGTGCAGCAAGGCACCCTGACCAATGCTGCCATTCAAATTGGGAAACAAACACCACAGACCGCAGCAGCCACTGCGCACCTGAATCAGCAGGCAGTAAAACGGCAGCGGTGTGTAGGGACGGCAGTCGATGCGCAGAATATCCCCCGGCTTATATGGCGTGGGAAGGGTGAGATCGTTGCCGCCAAAAGCCCGTGCACAGCGGGGATTGATACCCGGCATTTTCGGCCGCTGTATAAAATACTGCGGCTCTCCCTCCGGCGAAAGAATGTAGGTGCGTACCGCAATGGGAAACCCATCTGAGAGTGGTTTTGCATTCCAGTCATACAGCTCCATGGTCCAGAACTGCGTTGTCCAGTTATCGTCGTATTCAGCGCGATAGGCACGGATGGACTGCTGCGCCTCCGCCAGACTCCGCACGGCGAACGGCCCGTCCAGCGTGTCTACGCTGCGCTCTTTCTCATTATATCCAAGGAGCTCCACGATGAACAGGATGCCGGGAAGTTCGGCACTTTCCAGCGGTTTTCGTGCCGTATCTAAAGCATACAGCATTTCCTCCACGTCATGTCTCTCTTCTTCGGACGCTTCCGCCTTCAGCCGGAGCAGCAGCTCCCGCTTCCGGTACAGGCTCACCGGTGCGCCGCAGATGATCTCGGCATACTGCGTGCAGTTGAGCTTCTCCGGCGGTGCCATCAGGTACTCACGCAGCTCCGGGGACTCCAACAGGGATAGGATTTCTTTTTTCAGTTCATCGTTCATTTGTCTCGCCTCCTGACAGAGAGTATATCAAAGCAGGTGAGATAAAAAGAGGACACCGGGAAGAAAATTCCCGATGTCCTAATATGGCCATCTTATTTCTTTTTGTTCTCATTGTTCTCAACAAAATATGCGTAACTCTTGTGGTTATCCGCACGGTGCTTCTTTGCAATTTCTCCCCAGTCAGCGAGTTCATCTTCCAGCGTCTTCCCACCTGTTCGGGCGCAGCATTCTGCGTACTGCTTGTCGTTCAGTTTACTCCACGGCCCAAAGTTGCCGATATTATACGCTTCCATGATATATCTATCCAACGGTATATGGAGTTTTTTAATATTAGCGGCATTCCAGAAGAACTCCGGGATTTTGCTCAAACCTTCGTCATCATCTATGCTCTTAAAAATAACAGCAAAGACTTGCAGATACTTTGTGGTCATATTTACCCATTTCTGCGCTTGACCATAAGACAATCTCTTTTCGGTATAGACTTTCTGCAATTCCCCACATAGCTCGCAATGCCAACTGGTATAATCGCTTTCTGCGTCAAGAAGGCCCAACGCTTCTTTTATTTTTGATGATGCCTCAAACCGAAGTTCCCATTTTTCTTGATATTGATGCTCTGCAAATCCTTTCAGCGTGTGGGATGCCATATCTACATAAGCACGATCAATTGCGGCATCAATTGGGTTCTCCATATCGCCAAAATAGCACTGTAAAATGAAATTATGGCATTTTCTTTCAAGATCATTCATTTTTTGCATTTCCTCCCATTATTGATATTTTTCCAGCGCCTGTACCAACTGTTTTTTTACATTTTCCCGCAGATTTTTCGGTTCCAGTACCGTCACATCCGGGGCGAAGTGGGCGGCGGACATCTCGTTGGTGTAGACCGAAACGGTCACCGATTCCTCTGTTTCGTCAGAAAACACCACATCCTTGCCGAACAGGTCGATCACATCGCCGATCATCGCCCGACAGACCCGGAACACCGCCCGGCAGTTGCCGCCGGAATACATATAAACGTGCTTTTACACCAGCTCCCGCATCGGCTGTACGGAATGTGCTGAGAAAACAGCAAGCTGTCGATCAGCAGCCGCAGCTCCCCATCGGTGAATTCCCGGCTGAGGTAAAAATCCGAAAGGATGTAGCTCTCCTCCAATTCTCCGGTCTTGCTGTTGGTCACCCTTTTTAATTCTATCAGGCTCGCCTTGATTTTACAAGCAAGCGTGGGACAAAAACGGGGCATACCGTTTGCTATCATGAGACCGTGCATACAGCGGGTTGAAAATCGGTATTCTTTTGATGTAAAAGATAAGCAACATGAAAAAGGAAATTTTTTGGTGCATGGATTTCGATACGAACCATCACAAGCTCATAATCGCAGCGGTTGCATGCGACAGAAACGGTTTGACGAATGAGGCGGCAGCATTCAGCGTAAAGCTGAGTGCTTTTTTTATTCGGCGCACCCCGGCGGTGCATAAAACGGTGGCGTTTCGACTTACACGGTCCAGGCGGCCGCTTTGTTGATACAAAATCGCAAGTTTCATTTTTCTCGCTTCCGAATTCTTTATTTCAGCGTTATTTTATCGCCGATACCGTGGTTTTTCAAGGGTATCGTCCTTACGGCAGGCAAGCAAAGTCACACTCGCGTGCTATTTAAAATATAATGCATTGAGGCTTTAAACACCAGAAAGGCTGTGATTTTTTATGAAGCGAGCAAAACGAATACTATCTTTTCTTTTAATGCTCCTTGTTGCGATTTCGGCATCTGTGCTGCATGTTTCGGCAATTTCCGCCGACACCGACGAGGTTCTTTCGGGAATAGACGTCAGCGTTTATCAGGGAGATATAGATTTTGAACAGGTTAAAAACAGCGGAATCGAAGTTGTATATATAAGAGCGGGTTACGGTTTTTCCGTAACCGACCCGAAATTTGAGGAAAATTACACCAACGCGACAAAAGCCGGACTTAAATGCGGCGCATACTATTTTGTGACCGCACGAAATACCGAGCAGGCATATTTGCAGGCAACGCGCTTTGCCGAGCTTATAAGCGGAAAAACCTTTGCCGCAAGACCTGCCATGGATTTTGAGGAATTCGGCAGTCTCGGGAAAAACGGAATAAATATTGTGGGGCTTGCATTTATGCAAAAGCTCCGAGAGCTTACGGGAATAGTGCCGATGCTTTACACCGACGCATACAACGCCTCGGAAACCTGGGACTGGAATTTTGCGCAGTTTCCGCTCTGGGTTGCCGATTATGACGCGGAAGAACCGTATGTTACAAGTAATATTTGGCAGAGCTATGCGGGATTTCAGTACAGCGACCGCGGCGAAATTCCGGGGATTTACGGCAATGTTGACCTCGACAGGTTTACTTCGTCGGTATTTTTAAACGGCGCAAACGAAGCTACGCCCACAAAGTCGCCCGATGCCATAAGATATACGGTAAAACGCGGCGACACGCTTTGGGGGATTGCAAAGAAATTCGGCGTTACGGTGTCGGCTGTCGTAAACGCAAACAATATCAGAAATCCCAATCTTATATACGTCGGAGAAGTGTTTATAATCCCACATATGACGTCCGCGGAAAGCTCCGGATACACGCTTTACACGGTAAGACGCGGCGATACTCTTTGGGGAATATCGAGAAAATTCGGCACAAGCATAAACAGCATCGTCACGCTTAACGGCATTAAAAATCCGAACCTCATATATGCGGGCGAAGTGTTTAAAATACCCTCTGCCCGCTCGGAACAAGCCGTAATTTACACGGTAAAGCGCGGCGACACGCTTTGGGAAATATCGAGGAAATTCGGCACCACCGTTGAAAATCTGGTAAAGCTGAACTCTGTTAAAAACCCGAATCTCATATACGTCGGGAAAAAGCTGATAATCGGATGACAGACAAAAGCCGTCCGCACCCTTTGAAAAACTACGAGTGCGAACGGCTTTTAAGCTATATGTGTTTTATTTATTTGTCATTTTGAAGTGCAGACGGCTGAGCGACTGTATGAGCCTGTAATGCTTGAAATTATATTTGCGAAGCAAACGCAATTTTCCGCTCTTGACGGAGCTGAGCTCATATATTTCGGGGCTTAATTCCTTTGCCTTGCGGTCGAATTCCATAAAGCGTTTTCTGTTTTCCATATCGCTGTCGGGATAGCTCGAATATATTGCGCTCTGCGTAATTATAAGGTCTGCTATGCAGGTCCTCATATAATCCGCTTTTGCGCTGTCTGCCTTATCCGAGGAAATATAGTCCCTGTAAAAGTCAAACATATGGAACGTAACCCTGAGATGGTCGTTTATATGCTTTTGGAACCCGAGAACACTCACGCTCTGAGTTGAGAGCGCAAGCCTGTACATATAAACATGCAGGTCAAAGAATGTCACCTTGTTTACAAAGGGCACCGGGAACATAACATATTCGACATCCACATAAAAGCACTTTTCGTCAATAACAATGTTATTATCTTTAAGCACGCTCGTCTTTATTACAAGAGCATGCATAGGTATACAAACCTTATTTGCAACATCGGCGAAGTCATATTCCGTACCGTCTTTGAACTGCGGAAAATCAACAGCCTTTTGGCGGTTAACATCGTCATAATACTCATAATAGTTTGTAAACACATATTCGGATTCGGTTTTTTCGAGATCCTCGACGAGCTTCACAAAATCTGCGGTGTTGACCCAGTCGTCACCGTCCACAACCTTAAAGTATTTGCCGACGGCATTGCGAATGCCGCAGTTAATAGTGGAGCCGTGACCGCCGTTTTCCTTTGAGATAACTCTGAATGTATCGGGGTACTTATCGGCGTACTCCTTGCCTATTTTTGCGGTGTTATCCTTTGAGCCGTCGTCAACCACGATAACCTCGAATTTTTTCATTGCAGCCTCGTCGCAAACAAACGAGTCAAGCGTCTGATTCAAAAATTTTTCGACATTGTACGACGGTATTACAACCGTAAGAAGCTTATCCATAATTTTCACCTCAATAATAAGTTCCGTAAAGCAGTATTATTCTCTCCGAAACAATACGATTTAAAAATTTATTTGCCCGGCGTTATTTCCTTTGCCTCGGAATTCTTTGATGTGACGGACTGAACGAGATAGCCGAGCGTAAGCCAGAAGAGGAACGCTCCGCCGGTGTTCATATAAAACGTCTCCGAATAGAACATCATAGAGGCAAATATCGGAGCTATAATGCTGAGCAGAGCGGTGTGATATTTGTATTTTTCACCCTTAAATTCAAAGAAATTCTTAAATATGAGCACCAGCACCAATATTATATATGCCGCGATAATCACAACGCCCAAAATGCCCTGACTTACAAGTATGTCGACAAAGCTGTTGTGCATACTGCGGAATTTATCAAAATCATTGTGGACTATATAGGTATCCGGAAGCTTGTCCTCGGCATAGGGAACATAATTCCTGAAGGTTACGCCGGTTAGCGGCTTCGATTTGAATATTTCGAGTCCGCTGCCCCAAATAGCAAAGCGGCGGTTGCTCACGTCACCGTTTATGTCGTTACTCTGACGGCCGATTTCAAGCTTCTGCTTGTCCTTTTCCTTCTGAGCCTCGGTTTTATCCTTATCGCTGCTTATGATGTGCTCATACTGCCATTTCTTGAATTCGGAGGTTGAAACCGACACAACCTTTATCGCGGCAAAGGAGGCGACTGCCGCTGTAATAGCAAGCAAAACGCATATTACGCCCCTTGCGAACGCTTTTTTTGCTTCGAGTTTTTTGCTCCTGAGCGCGGTGAGATACACATAGACCAAAAGCGCGCAGAACAGCGATACCATACCGGTTCGCGAATCCGAAAAAGCTATATAGCATATCTGCAAAACAATGTTTATGATGTACAAAACCTTTAACGGATTCTTTGCGTCCTTGTAAAAATACAGGCTCATTATTACGGTTATTGCCGAGAATACTGCACCGTAGTTGGGGTCGGAATACACGCCCCAAAGCCTGTTCCAGAGGAAACCGAGTATTACAACAACACCGTTAACCTCGGTATACGAATAATAATCCGTAAAGAGCATCACAGTTCCCGCCGCAACAGCCAGGAATGTATACGCCATAAAGAAGTGTGAAATTATGTAGAATTCCTTTTTCTCCGCCGTGCCGTCGGACGTGGTGTCATAAGTGTACAGTATAAAATACTGGAACGCCATCCAAACAAGCGCTTTTGCGTTTTCCGACAGTCCGTACTGCCTTGTGAGCAGCACCGACAACGCGTAGCTTCCGCAAAATGCAATAAGCAAGAATAAGCCTTTTGCATGTAAGTATTTTTTGAAGCAGACGACTCTTATTACAAGAACCGCTATTCCTATCGCCGTTACCGCATACGCAATCCAAGTAAGTGCCGAGCGGTTTGCCATAAGGCTGTTAAACGATAACAGCGTAAGCGCAAGAAAAAGCAGCTTAAAGCCTGTCGCCTGCGACCCCTTCCTAAGTAAGTTTTCTTTCATTTTGACTCCTCACACCAATTCATTAAAATTCTGTGCAGAAAGGTCATAGCCTTCTTTTCGTATCTCATCCGAACGGTCAAACCGTTTATAGCCCTTGGCTTTTTCGATTTTTTCCGCCCAAATTTTTGCGTCCTCATCCCTGTCTATGGAAAGAGTAATGCAGTTTTCAGTTATCACGGCGTCGGACGGTATATGATCGCTCAGGTAGCACATAAGCCCTGTCGCCTCAGCTTCTATGGCTGCAATGCCGAAGCCCTCAAAATGAGACGGCATAAGATATATATCCATCGCCATCATATAGTCATACGCATTGGTCTGCCTGCCGGTAAAGGTGACCTTGTCGGTTAAGCCGAGGCTTCTTACCTGCTCTTTAACATTTTCGAAAAGCAAACCGTCACCGACGAGCAAAAGATGCGCATTGTCGTCAATCTTACAAAGTTCGGAAAATACCCGAACCATAAAATCGTGGTTTTTTTGATATAGGAAGTTTCCGACATTTCCTATTACAAACTTATCTCCGAGATTTAACTCGGTGCGCATCTTCTCGCGCTTTTCCGGTGAATAAACGAAATTTGTAAGGTCAATTGCATTCTTTATAACTCGGAATTTACCTGACTCAACGATTTTTTCGGGGAACATCCATTTTCCCGCAAGCACCGAGCAGCCGTAAAAATCGGTTCCGTATTTATAAAGGAAACTACGGCAAATATTGTTTAGCTTTATCATAAGCGCACGCTTTTTCGGATTCGGACAATCATACCACGTGTTGTGCGAATGAATGATTACCTTTTTAACGCCGCAGTCATGCGCCGCTTTGGGTCCCGGATAGCATATCGCGGTAGAAATATTGAAATATGCGGTATCATATCCGTTTTTCTTTATTATATCGCAAATCGCCTTATACTGAGCACGCGGATTTTTAAGAGTCGGTATTTCAAAAAGCCCCGCGCCCTTGCTCTCAAGCTTTTCCTTGAGTTCATTATCTATTTGTGTTGTGAGAAAATCAAAATGCACCTCATCCGGGGAAAAGTGCTCAAAAAAGTTGAGCATATACTTGTCAATTCCGCCGGCTTTTCCGTTCATAATATAGCCGAAAAGTACCTTTTTCAACTGTTTGCCCTCCACATTATTTTTTTAGCTTAAGCCCCGAAAACAGCGACGGGAAGCTTTTTTTGACCACCGAAATAAATTTGCCCGTGAAAAGAAGCACGCCTGTATTTCCGCCTTTAAGCCGGTTCGCCATAATTTTTACAAGCCTGCTGTCAGGCTCGGCGTAAGGCATAAGCTCCCTGTAAAGCTCACTTTTAAGCTGAGCCTTGAGCCAGTCTTTTCTGTCTTTCCCGGACATTCCGGAGCGTTTGTCATTATTTTTTTCGAGAGCCGAAAATACGCTTCTGACATATATGCCGGCAAGATTTTTAAGTATATCTCCGTCACACATATCGTTTTCACGGTAAAAACCGAGCAGCTCGTTTATACGCATTTCCTGAAGCTCAAAGTAATTTTTGACAAAGCGGCACGTAAGGCTTTGATTGTCTCTCTTGGCATAGTGGTATGCCGTGTCGTCAAGAATTACCATGGAATCAACATATCTGAAGAAATCTATATTAAATTTAAAATCCTCGTTAAGCGGCATATCGCAAAATGTAACTCCGGAGGAAAACACCGCGTCTTTAAGATAAATCTTATTCCAAAGGTAGCCGAAAAGCGTGGTGTTTTCGATTTTAATTACTTCTTTCGCCACATTCTCTTTACCCGAGAGAGCTTTGCTCTCATATGACACGGGATTTGTCATATACAGCTTACCGGTCTTGTCGTAATACTCCTCCACCGCGCCGAACATCACAACCGTGGGAGAAGCGTCACGCGAAGCCGAATACATTTTTTCAAATATATCGCTGTCTATTTTATCGTCGGAATCCATATAATAGAGATATTTGCCCGAAGCGGACTTTGTGCCGAGATTTCTCGCGCTGCTCGCTCCGCCGTTTTTCTCCTTATGGATAACCCGAACCCTGCCGTCCGAGGCTGCAACCTCATCGCATATCTTGCCGCTGCCGTCTTTGGAACAGTCGTCTACAAGTATAAGCTCAAAGTCGGCAAAGGTTTGCCGAAGAACGCTGTCAAGCGTATCCCTGAGATATTTTTCGACGCCGTAAACCGGCATTATAACACTGAAATACGGTGCGCTCATATTTTTCACAGCCTTTCGGATTATTTTATCTTCCCGCTTTAAGCTTTGCAAAAAGCTTCGTATTGCCCGACTTAACGGAAGAAATGACCTTGCCCTCAAGATATGTGAGCGCGGTGCTCTTCATCTTAATCGGTATAAGCATAAGCTTCATATACTTTGACTTCGGCACAGCCGCAGAAACCGCCGCGCGCGCCTTGGGGTCGTTTATCATCTTTCTTATCTGCGCCTTTTTTTCGCCGGCAGGCAAGGTGCAGTTTTTGTTTGTAACGTTTTCAACGCATCCGACTATGCGCTCAATATATCTTCTCGAGAGAAATTCCTCTATCTCCGGAGTCATAATTCCCCAGTGCTCATAGAGCTCTCTCATCCACTCGTTCTCCTCCTCGCGCTTTTCGTACATATCGCTTCTGTACTTGGCGGTTTCGGACTCGGCTCTCTGACGGATAAAGTGGTAATACTTATTTGACGTCACGCCGACTCTCTCAACGTCGCGGACAACGGAAAGGTTAAAGGGGAAATCATCCCAGAAGGTCTGCGGGAAATAGAGCTTGTTGTCTCTTATATAATCGCCCGAGAAGAGCTTATTCCACGGAGTGTAGAGAAGATTGCGGTCAAAAAGGTTGTGTGCGTCGGCTCTGAATTCAGCCTGAGTTTTGTATATCTTATCCTTGTAGACCTGCTCCTGTGTGAATTTTTCGGTGTCACTGTAATATGTGTCGATATAGTAACCCGAAACAACGAGTTGTAAATCGTTTTTCTCAGCCAAATCAACCATATCCTGAAGCATGGTTTTTTCAGCCCAGTCGTCGGAGTCCATAAAATACATATATTTTCCGACAGCCTTATCTATAGCGACGTTTCTCGCCGAGGGAGCGCCGCCGTTTTCCTTATGGATAACCTTTATACGCGGGTCCTTTGCGGCGTATTCATCGCAGATTTTACCGCTGTTATCGGGAGTTCCGTCGTCTACGGCAAAAAATTCCCAATCGGTAAGGGTCTGATTTTGTATACTCTCAATAGCCCTGCCAACGTAATTTTCGACGTTGTAAACAGGCATTATAACACTAACTTTTACATTATTCATAGCCTTTGACCGTTCCTCGCTCAAAATAATTTATCTGTTACCGTCAAAGCCGAAGCTATGACCTTATCCATATCATAATATTTATACTCGGCAAGTCTGCCGCCGAAGATAATATTGTCCTCACTCTTTGAAAGGTCGCTGTATTTGCTGTAAAGCGACTGATTCTTTTCGTCGTTTACGGGGTAATACGGCTCCATACCCTCCTGCCACTCGGACGGATATTCTCTTGTTATATACGTCTTTTCCTGTGTACCGAATTCAAAGTGCTTGTGCTCTATAATTCTTGTGAATTCGGTCTTTTCGTCAGTATAGTTCATAACGGCTACACCCTGATAGTTTTCACAGTCAAGCAGTTCGTTTTCAAAACGGAGGCTGCGGTATTCGAGCTTGCCGAAGCGATAGTCGTAATACTGGTCTATGGGACCCGTGTAGACAACGGTGTCCGCAAGGGCGGAAAGAGCTTCCCTGTCCTTTAAGAAATCGGTATCAAGACGGGTGTCGATTCCTTCAAGCAGCTTTTCGATAAGCTTATTGTAGCCGCCTATCGGAATACCCTGGTATCTGTCGTTAAAATAGTTGTTATCATAGGTGAATCTGACCGGCAGACGCTTTATTATAAATGCAGGCAAATCCTTGCATTCTCTGCCCCACTGCTTTTCGGTATAGCCCTTTATGAGCTTTTTGTAAATGTCATATCCGATAAGGCTTATTGCCTGCTCCTCGAGATTTTTGGGCTCACCCGTAACCTGCTTCTTCTGCTCCTCGATTTTGGCTCTTGCCTCTTCGGGAGTCACAACACCCCACATCTTGTTAAAGGTATTCATATTAAACGGCAGGTTATAAAGCTCTCCGTAATAATTTGCAACAGGAGAATTTGTGTAGCGGTTGAATTCAACAAGGTCGTTTACATAAGTCCAAACTCTCTTGTCGTTTGTGTGGAATATATGCGCGCCGTATTTGTGCACGGTTATGCCCTCAATATCCTCGCAATAAATATTTCCGCCGAGATGGCTTCTTTTGTCGATAACAAGGCACTTTTTACCGTGTTTTGTCGCTTCGTGGGCAAAAACGCTTCCGAAAAGTCCGCTGCCTACGATAAGATAGTCATACTGTTTCATAATTTTTCCTCCTGCGCCGAAGCGCAATTAAAAAATGTATTGTTTGAATTTATCACGCCGCCGACTTAGTTTCGTCGGACGATGCCGTTGTCTTGGGTTCAGCCGTAGTGTGCTCTTTGGTAGTTTCTCTGTTTACGGTTGCCTCGGCGGTTATCTGCGGTTTTGTCGTGGTTTCGGATTTATTATTGCCGCCGCTGTGCTTAGCCGATGTCGTAGCGGAACTTTTGCTTTTTGAACCGCCGTTTGAAGAGCCGCTGCTCTTTGTTGCGGACGAAGAGGATTTTGAGCTCTTGGTTGTTGTCTGCGACTCTTGTTTTTTCTTTGACGACGCAGTTGTTTCCGGAACTTCGCCGTAAATGAACAGGTGCATTCTGTCGGCCGCCGCCGCAAGATCGTATCTCCATACCCATGCGCCGTCGTAAATACCGCCTACCGCGTTATCCTCGTCGCCGGGAACAACCATAGTCTCGATGGTTATATCATTTGAAAGCATCGGAGCGAAAGAGAGAACCTCCGAAACCGACATCGATGTTTCACAAAGAGCCATACCCGCCTTTACCAAATCGGCATATTTTGTGGGGCTGATGTTTCTCGCCTTGTCAATAAGGCACTCAATAACCTTCTTCTGCCTGTCCACACGGGCGTTATCCGAATCGCGCTTTCTGATACGCGAATACACGGACGCCTGCTCGCCCGTCAGGTGCACCATACCCGATTTTTCGACATATTGGAAATTCGGATTATCGTCGTCACCGATATTGTTAAGCTCAAGACGCTCGTCCTCGGTTATATCAATATCTATTCCGCCGAGAATATCTATTGCCTCTGCAAGCTTATAAAAGTTTATCGTGGCATAATCGGTAATATTCATATTGAAATTCTGGTTTAGCGTTTTAATGGCAAGCTCCGCTCCGCCGTAAGCATAGGCGTGAGTTATTTTCTGATTGCCGTGCCCGTCTATCGCAACATAGCTGTCGCGGAGAACGGAAATCAGCTTAACGTCGTTTTTTGCCTTATCTATGCTCACTATCATTATAGAATCGGAACGGCCGGAGAAAGAGTCCTTATCTCTTGTATCAACGCCGAAAAGCGCTATGTTTACAATATCAGTCTTTCCGTATTTGTTTGCTATATCGTCCGATACGCCGAGATTGTCTTTATCTACGTTCTTTTTAAAACCGCCCCATATACCGAAAACAAGGGCGCAGGAGACAACAGCGAGTAAAAGAATAACGGCAACAACTATTATTACTACGCGCTGCCATTTTTTCAGGTTTTTCCATTTTCTCTTAAGCTTTCCCGGTTCCTTAGCGTCCTTGGTTTTTTTCTTTCTGCGCATATCGCGCGCGGCGGTATTTGAAATATTGCTGTTTCGATTTTGTCTTCGCGGCACATGACCGTTTTCAAAGTGTATTTCTATATCCTTATCTTCTTTTTTCATAACTACCTCTTTACCACAAAATATAAATAACGTTTATAAGCGACGGCGCTCAAAATCGCCGTAAGTCGGGCAAGTATATTCTGCCCCTTATAATTTTATTTATTTTACAACAAAAACTAAGCAGTGTCAATCCGATTTGACGCTGTAACGGCGAAAAACGGCGTTTTCGTCGTTTTTTATATTTTTTATGTTTAAAAAGGAACCGAGATACGTTCTGCCGGTGAAGACGAAAGCAAAACGAGTTAACGAGTTACCGAAACAAGCCGTTTTGCATCATTGTTTAAGCGGCTTTGTGTACCAAATTACGCCAAATTGCAA
>OHEK01000301.1_pt1 | contig 19085 bp, 16 predicted proteins | sample 1567301 | NCBI WGS metagenome assembly OHEK01 (sample SAMEA3879554, study PRJEB24766) | human gut metagenome | biome: human-associated habitat; feature: feces | place: USA | collected 1985/1987
TTTAATGCTTGATTTAATAAAAATGTTTTTGTATAATAAAAATACAGTTAGCTATCTGTATACTTTTAATCGAAGATTCTGATTTTTAAAGGAGGATAACATGAATTCAAAGATTATCACAGTTGTTAAAAGAACAACATCAGCACTAATCATCGCACTTTCATTAGGTGCAATATGTATACCTGCGGTTGCAGTAAAAATTGCCCATAAACCGGATTCAGCGTTATGCTCATACTATCGTGCTGTTCCATTCGGTGGAAACAATTACAGTTCGATAAAACAAGGTGAAGTCAACCGTAAGGGTATTTTATATGAAGGATCATCAAATGATATTTCCAATAATTCTGGTGATGAAATAAGATTTGACAATGCAATCAAGATCGAAACACATACCGCCATACCTAAAGACATTGTATCCCGTTCCACAGACCTTAAATTTACATTCTATAAAAAAACAGGATTTTTAGTATGGAAGCCATTTGCTCTTAAGGATTCTCAGAATAAATCATATACAACATATACTGTCTGTAAAAATGCTTCTATTTCAAAATATAAATCCAGTAACACCTACAATACGCAGTATCTGTATGCAAATCTGCCGAGCGGAAATTATCAGTTCCATGTAACTACTTCTGAAATACCGCCTATTTATTCCGATTATGTGAATATCTATTTCCAGTCAGACCTTTACAAGAATTAATTTGATTATCGGATTTGCAGGTGTCATAAATCCGGCATCTGCAAATCCGTATTGATTATATCTTTTCATTCAAAAGGAGTTTTTATGTATTTGGATATAGGCTTATTATCTTATATTTTTGCGCTTTTCCCTGCCGTTATTTTTGCCGTCATATCTTTTAAAAGGCGGAAAAGTATACTGTATTTGCTTTCAGGCTCTTTGCTTTTCTGGATTATAGCTTTCACTGCTATCAACAATATTTTCCCTGTAATTATAGGACCGGAGCTTTCTCTTTCAGCTATGTCTGACAACGGACTTTGGCTTAAATTTGTTATGCCTCCTTTCTGGAGCTTCCCCACCGGTTTTAAATTTATCGGTGCAACTTTTAAAGTATACTGGGCAATTATGCCTTTCGGACTTTTGCTCGGATTGTTATCCGCTTTTACATTCGAATCTCTCAGAAAGCCTTGGTTTGCGCTTGTTTTCATAATATCGGCGTTACTTATAACAGACGGTTCTTGCTTTGCTGTCAATCTCATTCTCGGTATGAAAAGCCGTTCTATCGACAGCACAACATCAATAATAACGCTTTTTACCTTTATCATCGGTTACGGAGCGGCTATGCTTGTTATGAAACTCACTCCCGGCATTGCCTCAGCCTTCGACAAAGTAAGAGAAATGCCGGAAAAGGACACAGGCGAAAGCAAGAAAACAAGGAGGAAAACCGTTGAAATATAAAGCCCTCTATTTCAGCCTGTTAAAAACCTACCTGAAAAGTGACGTCAAACTGAATATTTTTATTTTTCTTATTTCTCTGTGCTCCGTGTTTTCATTCCTGCTTTTTAATGTCGGTTATAAAAGTTCCGAATATGCCTACAGCAGTATGTATGACCGTTCAAAATACGGATTTGAAATTACAGATTACACAACTGATGACATCAGATTCATTACTGATAATTTTCCCGAAATCACTTTTATAACGTGTGGCAAAACAAAAATTTCATATTTGTCAAAAGACGGAATGATTTGCAAATTTTATGGCTGTATTCAACGTTTTCCCGCATATTTTGAACAGCTTCATCACAACATAAATCCCGCTTACCCCATAAAATCCGGCAGGGATTTTACAAAGGAAGAACTGGAAAAAGATATGGGGAAAATAATTGTCGATTCCGAAAGCGGATTTTCTGTGGGAGATACACTCACACTCCCGTCCGACAACGGAAATGTTGAGCTTGAAATCATAGGAACTTCTGACAATTTCGTGCTCCCCTTTTCATTCTTTTCTTCAGACAAAGATATTACAGTTTACAACACATCAAGAGATGGTATGTTTGATTATATTTGTAAAACAGACACATTTGTAAACATAAATGTAGCTTTTAATCGTGATCTTTCACAAGAGGAAACGGAGAAATTATACAATGCCGTAAACGGAAACCTTGAAATCACCCCACCGTCTACAGCCAATGGCGGAAACTTGTTATTTTATGCATTTTCAAGCACTTTTGTAGCCATAGCCTCGGTTTTCACTGCCATTCAGCTTCTGACTCTTATGCTTCACCTCGCAGAAAACTGTTCCGAACAGCTAAGCGTAATCAAAACAACAGGCTGTAAAGATAAGTATGCCGTAGCACTTCTTATGTGTGTAAACCTGACCTACGTTTTAGCGGCATTTATAGCGAGTATTGTTCTGCTTCCGCTTCTTGTACATTTTACAAAGCAGCTAAGACTTGAATATATTCCCCGGTTGGACGATTATCTTATTTCTTTCATTATATTCTCGGCTATAATGCTGATCTCTACGCTTCCGGGACTAAAGCGTACAGTCAGAAACCCGCTCAGAAAGAGAGGCGGCTGATATGAAAATACTATCTCTTATCCAATCTGTACTGTTGTCAAGAAAACGCAACTGTATTATGATATCGCTCTGCTTTATTTTCACAACGCTGTTGTTTAATCTTATGATTGCAATAAGCAGTGATTACATAAACGGCGTCAATTATATATCAAAAAACCGCTATGACAGGACGGCAATTGTAACACATACCACTTCATTAAAGCCATTGTCGGCACAGCGCATTTCCGATGAACTGAAAAGACAAGGCATAAAATGTCGTATGGAAATACTTAACATCAATAATTCTTTAATGTACAGCGAGCAAAGCAGAATAAGCGATGAATATATAAAGCTGCTGACCTATAACTTGCATCCGGATAATTTATCCCTATATAACAGATACGAAAAAGATTCCTTCTATGTCAGCGGTTATACAACCGAGCTCAGCGAATATCTTGATGTAGAGCTTGAAGGCGAAAAACCCGATATAAATAAGGATTACGGCGGGAAAATTCCCGTAATCGTTCAATCCGTTTCAGACAAAGAAATCGGTGATACTGTGAAAGGCAGAGCCGCACAGGGCAAGTTTGAGCTACTGGTAGTCGGAAAGTATAAAAGCAATGAAGTATGGGACTTGCTGCTATCTCCCGGCGATCTGCTATATAACAGTTCTTATTTTACCGATTATCGCATACTTGAAAAAAGTGGTTGTTACACCCCTGATAATCGGGACTTTACGGAAAAGCAGTACGAAAATGATGATAATTATTTTCACCAGCATTTTTGCGATGTCATACTGCTCAAAACCGATGATATGTTTTATGCGGAGTTAGAGTCAAGAATTCGTAACACATGGTCTGCGAACGATAAACAGAAAGGCGATATTATATTCGGCAATCCGCTTTTCGGCGTAGATAAAGACACATTCAGCAATGATTATATCAGCCTCCTGCAGCTCTTCCCTGCTTTTATCGCTATTGCGGTTGTCGGCTCTATAGGTATAGTCGCAAACGGTTTTCTGAATGCCGAAAGCCGCATAAAAGCCGCCGCTGTTTTCCGCTCCTGCGGCGCAAACACAAGTAAGATAGCTATTATAAACACCGTGTGCGAACTGGTTGTAATGCTGTTTTCCACAATTGTTTCATTTATAATTCTGCTTGTCATAAAGTTTATATTCGGACTCAACATCATCAACGCCGACAGCATACTGTTCACAGCGTTATATCTTCTGATACTCACCGTCCTGATAAGCATTATCGGAAATATCACACTGCTTAAAAGCAAAATGCTTGATGTAATACGGAGGTACGAAAACCAATGATAAAACTCGAAAATGTGGACAAATATTATAATTATCGCATGGATACCCAGGTTCACGCACTGAAAAACGTAAATCTGACTATCAACGACGGCGAAATGGTAGCTATAATGGGCGTTTCAGGCTCAGGAAAATCTACTATGCTTCATATCCTCGGTTGCCTTGACTCGCAGACTAAAGGTAAATATTTTTTGGGCGAATATGAGGTCTGCAAGTATTCCTCCAACACAATAGCAGAGATAAGAAACGAAGAAATAGGCTTTGTCCTGCAGAATTTCGGACTTCTGAGCGATAAATCGGTATATGAAAATATATCGTATCCGCTTATCTTCAACCCTGCCGTAAAATACAAAATGATGAAAAGGCTGATAACCAAAGCGGCGGAAGATATGCTTGTATCCGATCTTCTGAAAAAGCCCGTAAAAGAGCTTTCCGGAGGTCAGAAACAGCGTGTTGCGCTTGCAAGAGCCATTGTCAACCGCCCGAATATAATACTTGCCGATGAACCTACAGCGGCGCTTGACAAAAACACCGCAAACGATATAATGAACGTTCTCATTAACCTTAACAAAAACGGCAAGACCGTAGTAATTGTCACCCATGACCGCTCTGTTGCCGAAAAGTGCAACAGGATAATAGAGCTGTCCGACGGCGAGATAATCTCCGACAAAGAAAATATACCCGCCTGATTTCCATATTCATAACTCCTCATCCCCGTGCAGACCGCACGGGGATGTTTCTCATTCTACATTGAGAAAAACCGCCTTATAATTATCAGCAGACTGCTGAAAAAGTTAAGCTCTCCGACCTCGCCCGTAGTCACAATATCGCTGTAGAAGATTTCCTCTCCGTCAAGGCTCGCCCTGACCTCGCCGACCTTTTCGCCGTACTGAACAGGCGCAGACAGACTATCGACCACCGTATGAGTGTATTCTATCCTTTTTGAGCTTCCTTTAGGGATCACGATAGTATTTAGCCTTTTCACCCTTACGTCAGCCTGCTTTTCAAGTCCTTCAGTGACAGTTACAGGTGTCAGCACATCAGAGTCTACCGCCGTCCTGTACAGCTCAAATCCCGAAAAGCCGTGATTCAGCAGGTCGGTACACGCAGTAAAACGCTGTTCGCTTTCCTTACAGCCAAGCGCCACCGCACACAGCTTCATATTTCCTCGTTTCGCCCACACTGCAAGACAACACCCTGCTTTGTCCGTAGTGCCGGTCTTTCCGCCGATGATGCCGTCATAGCGTTGCATCAGCTTGTTCGTGTTAAGAAGCTGTGTCTGCCGCTCTCCCTCACGCACATAATCAAGTCTGGTGGCAAAAAATTCGTTGTAGCAGTCATACTCCGACACAGCCGCACTTAGAAGTGCCGTGTCATAAGCGGAGGTGTAATGCGTGTCGCTGTCAAATCCTACGCAGTTATCATAGTGAGTATCGCTCATTCCAAGCTCCTGCGCCCTTTTGTTCATTCGCTCCACGAACATTTCTTCTGTTCCGGCTATATATTCGCATACCGCCACACAAGCATCGTTTGCGGAGGCGATAACGACCGAGCGTATCATATCGTATGCCGACATTTCCTCCCCGACATTAAGCCATATCACCGAGCCGTCCATAGCGTTCGCTCTTGCGGTAGCCGTTATCACAGTATCCATACCGAATGTACCCTTTTCCATTTCCTCCGCCCATATCAGCAGGCACATCAGCTTGGTTACCGATGCCATAGGCAGCCTTTCGTGCGAGTTATGCTCGTACAGCACCTGCCCTGTCGATACCTCGGTAACGATTGCCGCCTTCGTTATGTCCCCTGCCTCGCTCACATCACCTTCCGAAAATGCGGTCAAGGACGCACCCTGTATCACAGATACTGCCAGAGTAAAAGCCGTCACAACTGCCGTAATTCTTTTTATAAGCACCATATAATAACCTCCGTTTTGCAAAATTTCCTTTAAGATAATTATATGCTTATATTCTGCCATATCTGCATAATTTTAGCCTAGCTGATTAAAATAAGGATACAAAAAACGAAAGGCAAGGTAACAATATGAATTACAAGATCTGTCTGCCGATGAAGCTGTTTATGCTGTTCTGCTTCGGCGGCTGTGCTTATACGATAACAGAGCTTCTTTTCAGAGGAAACAGCCACTGGACAATGTTTATTTTAGGAGGGATCTGCTTTCTGCTGGTCGGCGGCATTAACGAAAAATTCGACCTCTCGCTCCCCGTCCAGATGGCTCTATCATCGCTTATAATCACCGCCCTCGAATTCTTATGCGGCTGTATAGTCAACATCTGGCTCGATTGGAAGGTATGGAACTACGAACAGTTACCTTGCAACCTTCTCGGTCAGATATGCCTGCTTTTCACGGTGCTGTGGTTTTTCCTCTCCGCCGTCGGAATTTTCACAGATGACATTCTCCGCTGGAAAATGTTCTGCGAGGAAAAACCCGTCTACCGCCTTACCCGAAAACGCTCCGAGTAAGCCATTAACCGCATACGCAATAAATCCGAATCATTACGCCTGCTTTTACAGTCTTATAGAAATGCAGTCAAATCGTTTATATCAAAACAGTTTTAGCCGGGCGATACCTCGCCCATTACATAAATAATTTATATAATCTCAAATTTCGCACTATTATATTACACGTCATAAAATACTTTGATTTACTACGCTATAAGCCATCTGCTAAATTATCATTATTATATATAGTCATTTAAACATATTTGCTTTAATAAATCTCACTAATATATTTCAAAACAACCAAAATTACCCTTATCAAAAATGTTGCTATTTTTGCATTTTTGTTGTATAATGATAAAAAGACCGATTTAAAGATTAAGGAGGAATATTATGGCAAAAAATGCTTCGAAAACCACTGCAAACACCGAAAATAACGTTTACAATCAGCATAAAACTACAACCTGTCGCATCACTGATGAAGATGAAAAAAATGAAAATACCGAACCCGAAAAGCTGCTCTATGTACAGCAGGCTCAGGAATTTTACCACGAGCCTATCGAAAATGAAAACTCGGTATTTGCTCTTATTGCATCAGGTGATATTAACCAGTTATTAGAAGCTAAGTTAAAATATGACGCTGATATTGAAAGCGGAAAAGGTCAGCTTTCAGACGATCCACTCCGCAATCAGATTTATCACCTTGTAGTCTGCGCCGCCGTAGTCGCCCGTACCTGCATAGCCGCAGGTATGTCTGAGGAAACCGCATATACTCTCAGCGATATATACATAAGACGGGCAGATATATGCGCATCGATTGAACAGGTTATAGAGCTTAATAACGAAATGGTAATGGATTATGCCGTCCGTATGCAACGGCTAAGACGTGCGAAACGGCTCTCAGTGCCGGTTCGCACCGCTATTAAGATGATTTCGGAGAACACAGGAAAGCGCCTTACCGTACAGCAGATAGCCGATGAAGCGGGCTATGACCGCTCCCATCTGCACCGCCTTTTCAAAGCTGAGATCGGTATGGGCATCCACGAGTACATCAATGCCTCCCGTATAAATGCCGCAAAAGGTATGCTTAAGGATGGCACCCACACCATAGCTGACATCGCATCATTACTGGGTTTCTCGTCACAGAGCCATTTCTGTCGTGCGTTCAGCGAGGCGGTCGGCGTTACACCGAAGGAATACAAGAACGGTAAGCTGCCTTGACATAATTTACAAACATTTCGGCTATATGCAGACAAAATTTCAACACATTTTCCTTTATCTATTGAATTTTACTTGTGAATTTGTTATAATTAGCTTATGCGGACTAAATTCCGCCATAATCAAGATTTAATTTAGCTAAAATGAAAGGATTTTTTCAATGAAAAGAACGCTTGCGGCAATTTTAGCCGTATCAATGATACTGTCAGTGACAGCCTGCAATGACAGCACCGCATCAGGAAACGAGGACAATTCCGGCAATACCGCCTCGTCTTCAACCGACAACGCAAACACCGAGCAGAAGCTCCGCTCGAATCCCATTGCTGTCGATGCTGACGGCAACATAGATATGGATGTTGCGTTAAAGTACGAAACCGATGTTGACGCACTTATCAAGAAGCTCGAAGCAAAGACCCCGGACGGCTCCAAGCCTGTGTCCGAGAACACCAACGAAGAAACACTGGAGCTTTTCAACTACCTTAAGAGCGTCTACGGTAAGCAGATTATCGCAGGTCAGCAGTATTCCGATGCGAACCAGTTCGAGAACATAATGTACTACAATACAACAGGCGATATGCCTGCTATCATGGGCTTTGACTTCCTTTACGCTCAGGGTACGGATACACCAGATTACACACAGATTGAAGAAGCGATAAAGTGGCACAACGAGCAGAACGGCATCGTTGCTTTCTGCTGGCACTGGAAGGTTCCCGTTGATATGAGCGACAAAAGCGTCAAAGGCACAGCGTTCTACAGCGATGAGATACGGGACTTCAGCCTTGAAAAAGCCGTAACTCCCGGTACCGATGAATATAAGGTAATAATCAAGGATATTGATACGATTGCACTTTATTTACAGCGTCTTGAAACAGCCGGTGTTCCTGTTATATGGCGACCTCTGCACGAGGCAAGCGGCGCTTGGTTCTGGTGGGGCGTTAAGGACAGGGATACCTATGACAAACAGCTTTATCAGAAGCTATGGTACATATTATATGATCGCCTTGAGAATTACCACAAGCTGACAAATCTTATCTGGGTATGGAACGGTCAGTCGAAAAAAGCAACGGTCAACGCTAACACCTATGATATAGGCGGTATGGACGTATACCCGTCCTCAGAGGATCACTCGCCACAGATTGCTTCATACAGCACGCTTTCCAAATACACCGATGACTTAGGAAAAATGTCCGCTCTGTCAGAGGTAGGATATATACCTGACCCCGAGGAAGTGTTCAAGGCTGACAGCAAAGTAAAATGGCTTTATTACGCTCCGTGGTGCAAGGAATTCGTATGCGCCTCAAACGGCTCGGGAGCTGTTATAACACAGCTTGGTGGCACTCCGTCAGTAAATACGGAGCGTATGTCTGAGGAATTCCTCAAGAGCGTATATTCAAGCGAAAAGGTTATCACACTGAGCGAATTACCCGATTTTAAGGGTACAACAAAGAAAATACCCGAATTTATCAAAAGCTGGAAGTTCAACAATCCGAAACTGACTATCGAAAACGATAAGTTGACAGCTTACGAGCAGTAAAGACGAGGTACTTAAATGACAACTGAGCTGAAAACAAAAAACGCCAAAGCCGTAATCGCCTCGGAGGGCGCAGAGCTTAAATCGCTTGTAATAGGCGGCAGAGAGATAATGTGGTGCGGTGACCCTGCTTTCTGGGGAAAGACTTCACCTGTGCTTTTTCCTGCGATAGGAAATGTAAAAAACAACAAGACCATAATTGACGGGAAGGAAATCTCTCTTACAAAGCACGGATTCGCCCGTGACAATACATTTACAACAGTAAGGAAAAGCAGCAATTCGCTCATTCTGCAGTACAAGTACGCACCCGTGAAAAACGGCTATCCATATAGCGTTGAGCTTAGCTTACAGTATAATCTGTTTGACGACAGGATAGAAATCTGCTACAGCGTTTTCAACCCCGGTTTTCACAGCATACCGTTCTGCATCGGAGCACATCCTGCCATAGCCTGCAACAATCTGGACAACTGCACGCTGGTATTCGAAAAGCGTGAGAAAGCGTCAACTCCGGTTATGGATCTCGATACAAGGCTGTTCAGAAGCAAGGAGCGCATACAGCGTCTTGACGGCTCGTCAAAGCTACCGCTGAGCTACGATATGTTCGATAACGATGTGGTTTATTTTGATAACATAAAGTCAAGAACCGTAAAGCTCGTTGAGGGCAAAAAGACGCTTGCCTGCATAGCATTTGAGGGCTTCGAAACGCTCGGACTGTGGACACCTGCGGGAAAGCGTGCAGGCTTCATCTGCATTGAGCCGTGGTGCAGCAGTGACGATTATGATGATGACAGCGGAATTTTCACGGAAAAGAAGGGTATACAGATACTCAAGGGTAAAAAATTTGCAAGATACAAGATGGTTATCAGCGCACAGTGATCAGTGAACTTGATTTCTGCGGTTAAAGGCATAATGCCGCAGAATAAAGCACAGAAATATGTTGCATAATTCAATCATATCAGACATTTTAAACAGTACAGAGCATATCGGAACGGATAACCGATATGCTCTGTTTTTTCTGTCCGCAAAATCCGGCTTCACGGTGCTTTTACGCACAGAAAGCCCACGCACCGAAATGCGTGGGCTTTTGCTACATATTAATGTTATTTACCGTGAAAAGAAATTACTTTCTCTTCTTAGCAACTACTACAGCGCCGGCTGCGAGAAGTGCAACGCCTGCAACTGCTGCAACGCCTTCAACACCTGTGTTTGTGTTGGGCTTTGTAGAATCGCCTGTTGTTGCGGGAGCTGTTGTATCAGCAGGAGCATCTGTGTCTGCAGGAGCATCTGTATCAGCAGGAGCATCTGTGTCAGCAGGAGTACCGTTTGCATTCAGGATAGCGTCGATACCGGAAATTGTGAATGTAACGCTGAGTCCTTCGTTGAAGTAAATGTCAGACGTCTTGAGAGGGGCATCTGCCTTTGTATCACCGTATTCATTGTAAAGTTCGATACGGAACTTGCCCTTACCTTCGATATCGCCGAAGAGAACCTTGCTGGAATCAACAGCGATTTCTGTTGTTTCGCCGTCCTTAACCTGTGTAATCTTAACGTCTGTTACGTTAACACCCTTTGACTTAGCGAATTCCATCTTCTCAGCGCCGGTCTTGAGACCATCATAGCCTTCAGCGTCAACGCCTATGCCTAAATCCTTAGCGAGGTCAGCAATATCAACATTGAAAACCATAGCACCCTCAGCTGTTACAGCAGCCATTGTTTCTTCGCCTGTTTCTTCATCAACAGCGGAAGCCTTGATGTCAGCGATAGATACTGTGTATGTACCGTCCTTAGTAACTTCTGCAGTGCCTGCTGTCCACTCTGTGACTGTACCGTCTGAGCCTTCTGTGTGGCCGGTAGCATCCATAATTGAGGGATACCAGTCAGCGTCAGCGTACATAAGGAATGAATCATACTGTGCTGATGCAGCAACAGCCATTGTACCTGCTACTGATGTAGCAACAATGCCTGCCATAATTTTTCTTAACTTCATTTTAATGTCCTCCATTAATTTCGTTTTGCGATTGTACAAATATAAAATTTGTTATCTCAATTATAAATGAAAACGATTTTATAATCAATAGGCAATGTCAACAAAGCAAATTCACTTTTTTGTTTGTTTTGTACAAACATCACACAACATTTTCCACATATTCACCTAATGTAACATCGTTACACGGCTATTTAGCTATAAATTAAGTAAAATTAATTAAAAATCGGTTATACGCCTAAGGGGATAAAGATTATCCCCTTAGGCGTATAACCGATTTTTAAAGTATAAAACCGTAATTAAGAACCGAAGCAAAAGCGAAAAGCAAAAAAATTTCAAAAAGGTTTCAAAAAGGTATTGCAATTACGGCGGGAATAATGTAAAATATAATAGATAGAATATGGGGCTGAGAGATAAAAAACAAAAACGGCTTTCAGCGGCGGTATTTTTCCGCATAAACCCGATAAAATATACGGAGGTATTTTAAAATATGATCACAGCAGGCGATTTCAGAAACGGTATGACCTTTGAAGAGGACGGCAACGTAATGCAGATCATTGAGTTCCAGCACGTAAAGCCCGGTAAAGGTGCCGCTTTCGTCAGAACCAAGATCAGAAACGTAATTACCGGCTCGGTAGTTGAAAAGTCCTACAACCCCACAGCTAAGTTCCCCACAGCTTATGTTGAGAGAAAAGACATGGAGTACACCTACAACGACGGCGATCTCTATCACTTCATGGATTCAGAGACATACGAGGACGTGCCGATAAACAAGGCAGAGCTTTCGGACAACTTCAAGTTCGTAAAGGAAAATATGGTATGTAAAGTTCTTTCATACAAGGGCAAGGTTTTCGGTGTAGAGCCTCCCAACTTTGTAGAACTTGAAATCACAGATACAGACCCCGGCTTCAGAGGCGATACAGCTACAAACGTAACTAAGCCCGCTACTCTTGAAACAGGCGCTGAAATCCGTGTTCCTCTGTTCGTTGAGATCGGAGATATAATCCGTATCGATACAAGAACAGGCGAATATATGGAGCGTGTAACAAACAAGTAATCATATAACGGTTGCTTGAAGTAATTGCAGACAGTAAAAGGAGGATTTTTACTATGACAGTTGCAGAAAAGGTATCATACATCAAAGGACTTGCAGAAGGTCTGGGTGTTGATGATTCAACTAAGGAAGGCAAAGTGCTTGCAGCTATCGTTGATGTTCTTGACGATATTGCACTGACACTCGGCGATATTGATGAAGAGCTGAACGATGTTGCAGACGTTATGACCGATATGGAAGAAAGCGTTGACTGCCTTGAAGATGTCGTTTACGGTGACGAAGAAGACGATTACGATGATTGTGATTGTGACGAATGCTGCGATGAGGACGATTATGACGACGATATGTACGAAGTAACCTGCCCTAACTGCGGAAACACTATCACAGTTGATTTCGACGTAATTCAGTCGGGTGAGATTCCCTGCCCTAACTGCGGAGAAAATCTTGAATTTGATCTCAGCTGCTTAGAGGATGAGGAATGCGACTGCGGTTGCCACCACGATTAATTAAAAGCAATCTGAACCGCCGGAACGGTCCGGCGGTTTTGTTTTGTTCAAAAACGGACTGATTTACTCTTTTAAGGCAATACCGCATAATTATTGTCGTGCGATTGCTTAGTAGATTTTTCGTCAGATTGTATAAATTGAGTGCGGGCAGGCTGACGCCTGTCAAGCGAAATTTGTGCAAGATGGCGGAAAATATGCAAGCTTAGCGTGCGGCAAAGGCGACAGCCGTTAATTGTGCGGTTTTGCCTTGATATCCGCCTTGATTTTTGAATGCGATAGTGGTATACTATCAGAATAAACACAGAATAAACGGCTTTCGCCGATTGAAAGGAAACGATTTTATGAGCGAATGTACTCACGATTGCAGTTCATGTTCACACAGCTGCGGTGAAAGAACGACATCTCAGAGCTTTCTTGAAAAGCCCCATGAGTTGTCACATATAAAGAAGGTTATAGGAATTGTCAGCGGTAAGGGCGGCGTAGGTAAGTCTATGGTCACATCTCTCCTTGCTGTAGCTATGCAGAGAAAAGGCTTCAAGACGGCAGTTCTTGACGCAGATATAACAGGTCCGTCTATCCCGAAGGCATTCGGTCTCCACGGAAAAGCTACCGGTGACAACAACGGCATCTACCCCGTTATGACAAAGACCGGTATTGAGGTCATGTCTGTTAACCTGCTTCTGCCAGATGAAACAGATCCTGTTGTATGGAGAGGCCCTGTTATTGCAAATACCGTAAAGCAGTTCTGGACAGACGTAATCTGGAACGATGTTGACTATATGTTTGTCGATATGCCTCCCGGAACGGGCGATGTACCGCTTACCGTGTTCCAGTCACTTCCCGTTGACGGAATTATTGTTGTAACCTCTCCTCAGGAGCTGGTTTCGATGATTGTCGGCAAGGCTGTTAAAATGGCTGAAATGATGGACGTTTCCGTACTCGGTATAGTTGAAAATATGTCATATTTCGAATGCCCCGACTGCAAATCACGTCACAGCATATTCGGTGAAAGTCATATAGACGAAGTTGCCGCAAAATACGGCATAAAGAATATAGCAAGAATGCCTATCAACCCGAAATTAGCCGCCGCCTGCGATAAGGGTCTTATCGAGCTTTATGACGGAAATTGGCTTGACGAAACAACCGATATGCTCGAAAAGCTGTAATTGATACCTCTGACCGCAGATATATTCTGCGGTTTTGAACATCCGTATTGTCAACCTTGCAATCTGCAGGGTGACAGCGAAAGGTAAAAACTTATTATGAAATTGAAAGAACAAGTCCTGCTTATACTTATGAGCAGTAAAGGGAAATTCGTTTCCGGCGAAGAAATTTCAAAGCAGCTTTACGTCAGCCGTAACGCTGTCTGGAAAGCCATCAACTCTTTGAGGGCGGACGGATTTATAATTGACGCAGCGCAGAACAAGGGCTATCTGCTTTCGGGCGGAGAAACGGACGATTTCACACGCTACGGTATTCTTCGCATAAGGCAGCTGCTTAAAAAATCTGCCGCCGACGCTGATATTACGATAAAGGATACTGTAACATCCACAAATACCCTGCTCCGCATATCCGCCGAAAACGGCGCACCAAGCAAAACCGTCCTTATTGCAAACGAGCAGACCGAAGGCAGAGGCAGACACGGAAAGAGCTTCTACTCGCCTGCCGACACAGGCATTTATATGTCTGTGCTTCTCCGCCCCGATTTCAAAGCCGACAAAGCGTTCTTCATAACCGCAGGTGCGGCTGTATCTGTTGTAAGAGCCATCGAAAAGGTATGCGGAATAAAAGCCGGTATCAAGTGGATAAATGATATAATGCTGAACGGCAAAAAAATCTGCGGTATCCTCACCGAAGCGGTCACCGACTTTGAAAGCGGAAGCCTGCAATATGCCGTAATGGGACTCGGTATCAATATCAGCCGTCCGAAAGGCGGATTTCCGTCAGAGATTTCCGATATTGCCTCCAGCCTTTATTCCGAAGAAGCGGCAGGAAACGAGCTGAAATGCGCTCTTGCCGCCGAAATACTGAACAACTTCTTCGATATATGCGAGCGTATGTCTGTTGAAAAGCTGACAGAAGAATACAAAAGCTATTCGGTCGTGATCGGAAAGCGGATAAGGGTCATATCGTCAAATGCGGAATATTACGCTACCGCCGTTGACATTGATAAAAATGCAAGATTGATAGTAAGAGATGAAAACGGGGATATGCACACATTGTCATCTGCAGAAGTTTCCGTCAGAGAGGGTCAGATATAATTATGAACAAACTGCTTAATCATCTGCGTATCCGCAGTGAAAGGCTCTACATAACGCTTAAAACATTTTTCAAGTGGCTTTTGCTGTCGGGGATAACGGGCATTTGCTGTGGTGTTATCGGCTCGCTGTTCCATCTTTGCATGGAGTTTGCGACAGAATTCCGCACAGGGCATTCATTTATGGTATACTTCCTGCCGGTCGCAGGTCTTGTAATAGTTTTCCTCTACAGTATCTGCGGTCTGAAAAACGACCCCGGCACCAATATAATAATCACCTCAATCAGAACCGAGGGAAAAATACCGGTCAGAATGGCTCCTCTTATTTTCATATCCGCCTTCATCACTCACCTGTTCGGCGGTTCGGCAGGTCGTGAGGGTGCGGCGCTCCAGATAGGCGGAGGGCTGTCGGCGGAAATAGCGAGAATTCTCAAGATGGATGAACGCAACGGAAATCTTCTGGTAATGTGCGGAATGAGCGGACTTTTTTCGGCACTGTTCGGTACTCCTGTCACCGCAACATTCTTCGCTATGGAGGTTATCAGCGTAGGAGTGTTTTACTACTCGGCTATCGTGCCGTGCTTTTTCTCTGCGGCGGTTGCACTGGGAATTTCCCGCCTGTTCGGAATAGTGCCGGTGACATATAAAGTAGTGATACCGAATATTTCCGTTACGAACATAGCGTTTGCGATGATACTCGGCGTAGGCACGGCATTGCTCAGCATCGTCTTCTGCTATTCGCTCCATAAGCTGTCAAAGCTGTTATCGGCAAAAATCAAGAACAACTATATCAGAATTTTCGTATGCGGCTGTGCGATAGTAATACTGACCGCTGTATTCGGAACGGATTACAACGGAGCGGGAATGAATATCATTGCTGACGCTATGTCAGGCACTACACGCCCAGAAGCATTCGCACTGAAGCTGTTATTCACCGTGATAACCATTGCCGGCGGCTACAAGGGCGGAGAGATAGTTCCGTCATTTTTCATAGGCGCTACATTCGGAAATCTGTTCGGAACACTGGTCGGTCTGCCGCCTCAGTTCACTGCCGCACTCGGACTTGTTTCGCTGTTCTGCGGCGTGGTAAACTGCCCTGTAACCTCGCTTTTACTCAGCATTGAGCTTTTCGGCGGGGAGGGCATAATATTCTTTGCCGCAGCCTGCTCGGTAAGCTACATTTTATCGGGCTACTACGGGCTTTACACGGGTCAGAAGATAATGTACTCAAAGCTGCACAGCAAGTACATAAACAGGCATACGAAATAACAGCGGCAAGCTGAGCAATGATAAATATGTGCAGAATAAACAATTTAACGATGCTATTTTTATTGCAGTTGTGAAAGCTGCCGCAGAAAATGCTTCATTCATTTGACTTTACTCTTATAATGTGGTATGATTTAGTAATAACATACAACATAACAAATCCGGGAGGACAAGCTAATGTCAGCTAAAAAGGATATATCAAAAGAACTTGACAAAATCTCCGATGGTGTTAAGCAGGTGCAGAAAAAGCGTAAATCGCTCACAGGCAGGATCTTCAAATGGATGTGCCTTGCGGTAGGCGGCTCGCTCCTTATCGTCGGCGGTGTGAATATAGGCATAAACTACAGCTTTTTACAGGAGTCGCTGAAAAATCAGCTGACCGAGGTTGCGGATATGTCTTCGAATACCGTTTCCAATCAGCTTAGTTCCATCACTGCGGAGCTGCAGCAGATTGCGTATGATTCGGGATTTGACGATCTGACGGATACGGGTACTCTTTCCACAAAGTGCTTCTCGATACTTACAAAGAACCCTATGCTCACCGATATTAAGATTGTGAATACAGACGGCAAGTGTTTCTATGCCGAAACGCTTGATTACTCGGAAAACGAGAGCTTCAAAAAAGCTGTGGAAACCAAAAAAACAGCACAGGGCGAGCCTTATGCCGCAAAGGATCTGAAGCACGTTCTTATGGACGTTGCGATACCTATGTTCGACAGTGACAATACAACGCTCAGAAGCGTACTTATGGCGTGTGTTGACATGAGCACATTCTCAGCCGTGATAGGTCAGACAAAAATAGGTGAAACAGGCTATGCCATGGCGATAGACCAGACGGGTACGATAATTGCGTATCCCGATGAAACCAAGCTGACAGAGCGTATAAACTACAAGACGCTTGCGCAGACGGACAGCTCATATCAAGGCATAGCAGACTGCATAAGCAATGCCATAAAAGGCGAAAAAGGCTTTGCGGAGGTTACGCTTGACGGCGTGGATAAATATGTAACCTATGCTCCTATTGCGAATACGGACGGATGGAGTTGTCTTGTTGTCGCTACCCCGTCGGAATACACGGACAGCATAAAGATGTCGCTGTGTATAGGAACTGCGGTAGCTGTTTTCTGCTTTGTCGTATCGGTACTGGTAATCCTCACGATAGTCAAGAAGGTTATCAAGCCCGTAAAGCTCTGCTCTGACAGGATAGTGACGCTTTCACAGGGAGATCTTCATGCCGAGCCGCTCGACTTCGGCAAAAATATCGACAAGGAAATAAGCCAGCTCAGCGAAAGCACGAATCGGATAACAACACAGATAAACGCAATTATCACAGACCTTGACAATATGCTCGCCGCACTCGGAAACGGCGATCTTACATATTCTCCCGCCGATGTTTATATCGGTGATTTTGCAAAGCTGAGAGCTTCATACGAAAGAATAATGCTCTCACTCAACAAGACGATGAGCGGTATCAGCACAGCAGGCGTTCAGGTATCGAACGGTGCGGAGCAGGTATCATCTGCCGCCGCAAATCTTTCGGAGGGTGCTACAAGGCAGGCAGCTTCTGTGGAAGAACTTTCCGCTTCGCTTGCGGAAGTATCCGAAAAGGTAAACCGCAATGCCGCAAGAGCAGGCGACGCCGCCAAGAATTCCGAGCAAGCCGCAAAGCTGGTTGATTCGGGAAATGAGAAGATGAATATTCTGCTTGAGGCTATGCACAAGATAGACGATACTTCAAAGCAGATTGCAAATATCATAAGAGCCATCGACGATATATCGTTCCAGACGAACATTCTTGCACTCAATGCCGCCGTTGAAGCGGCAAGAGCGGGAGAAGCCGGCAAGGGATTTGCCGTAGTTGCGGACGAGGTAAGAAATCTTGCCGGCAAGGTCGCACAGGCGGCAAGCGATACAACAACGCTTATCGGGGATTCTATCAAGGCGGTAGAGGACGGTACCGCAATCGCAAATGATACGGCGCAAACGCTCGCTCTTATCGTTGAAACCACCACGCAGACGGCTAATCTGATTGAGGATATTTCAACAGCCTGCGAAGAACAGGCGACAGCTATATCTCAGATAACAGCAGGTGTCGATCAGATTTCCTCCGTTGTACAGACAAACTCCGCTACAAGCGAAGAATGTGCCGCATCGGCAGAAGAATTATCTTCACAGGCGACTATTCTTGACGGTATGGTAAGCAAATTCAAATTAAGCAAAAAAGCAATTGCAGAAGAACCGCTGAAAGCCGCAAGCAAGTCTGCCGAAAACGAAAAAACAGCTTCGGAAAAATCGGAAAAAGCCGATAACCCGGATGCTAAAAAGCCGTCCGAGCCAAAGCGTGACAAGGAAAAAACGGTAAAAAGCAAACAGGATATAAAGAAAACTACTGCGGATACTAAAGAAATAAAAGCCGAAAAGCCTGCTGTCAAAGGCAAGCCTGCCGATATAATTACAGATAAAAAGGCGCCTGAAAGCAAGCCTGCTGCAAGTACGCAGATAAAGAAAAACGAAAGCAAGCCGGTTGCAAGTACGCAGATAAAGAAATCCGAAAGCACAGCCGAAAACAAGAAGAAAAACAGCGAATCGGCAATAAAAGCCATATCTGCCGACTTCAAAACGGAAAAAGTCAAAACGGAAGCTCCTGCACAAAAGAAAACAAAAGCTGTAGGAATCTCGCATTTTGACACGGCTGTAAATTCGGAAAATGAGTTTACAGAGGACGCAAACGATAAATATTAAGAATTGAGGTGCCGTTTTTGCGGCACCTCGGTTTGTTGATAAACAGATTATTATTAAAGACACAAAGTGAAATATATCGACAACACCGTCAAAAACACTTTCCGTACTGACAAGGAGTTAATATTTTCGTGAGTGTATCGGTGCAACTGCACTGACATTGACTCTTCAAAAAAACGCTACTAACCTTAGATATATGTACTAACCTGCGGACGTGTAGCGTTAAGCGTCCCTGC
>OHEK01000357.1_pt1 | contig 16701 bp, 14 predicted proteins | sample 1567301 | NCBI WGS metagenome assembly OHEK01 (sample SAMEA3879554, study PRJEB24766) | human gut metagenome | biome: human-associated habitat; feature: feces | place: USA | collected 1985/1987
CCGGCTGCACGTCGGTCGGATCGCCGGGACCGTTCGAGAGGAAAAGTCCGTCGGGACGGAAAGCCATCACCTCCTCGGCCGTAATATCGTAGGGCACTACCGTCACGTTGCAACCCTTCTCGTTGAGCTTGCGGATGATGTTGTGCTTGATGCCGCAATCGACCGCCACCACGTCGAAACGATGATTGGCCGTGCGGGAGAACCAACGCTTGCGGCAGCTCACGCGCTCGACCATGTCGCGGCGCACGGGCGCCTCCTTCAGGCGGCGCAGGGCCTCCTCCTGCGGCATCGACGCATCGACGACGATCACCCGCTGGGTACCCTCGTCACGAATAATGCGCGTCAGCATACGGGTATCGATCCCCCAGACGCAGGGTATGCCGTACTCCTCGCATACTTCGCCAAGGGTCTTGGTATAGCGGAAATTACTCGGCAGGTCGTTGTATTCGCGCACGATCATACCGCCGATAGTCGGATACTTGGTTTCGTAATCCTCGTCCGTAATGCCGTAGTTGCCGATCAGCGGATAGGTCATCACGACCATCTGGTCGGTATAGGAGGGATCGGAGAGAATCTCCTGGTAGCCGACCATCGAGGTATTGAACACGATCTCGCCCGTCGCCTCCCGGTCCGCGCCGAAACCGTAGCCGTAGAACTCGCGGCCCGACTCAAGCACGATTTTTTTGGTGAATGGTTTCATATTCGGTTATTTCGTAATTTGTCTTCGTTCATTTTTCAATTTCCGGCCCTGTTTCCCGCATCCGGCAGAATCCGCGACGACCGCAGTCACCGCCCGTCGAAAAACGGAATCGCATTTCGTATTCCGATCCGGGACAATCCGCGCACATCGCTCCCGCCCCGTCTATCGGAAACGCTCCGTCGCGTATGCCGTACGTCCTCCGACCAGCGTCCAGAGCGTACGGCCCGCAACCCGCCAGCCGGCAAAAGGCGTAGCGCGGCCTTTCGACAGGAAGGTTTCGGGATCGATCTCGTACTCCGCATCGAGGTCGAACACCGTTAAATCAGCCGGTTCGCCCGCCTGCAAGCCTCCGCCGAGGCCGAAAATCCGGCGCGGAGCCATCGACATCCGCTCGACGAGCTGCTCCAGCGTAAGCAGCCCCGGCTTCACCAAATAGGTATAGAGCAGCGGGAAAGCACACTCCAACCCCACGATACCCATCGCGCTGCCGGCCAATCCGCGCGATTTCTGTTCGGCGGTGTGAGGCGCATGATCCGTGGCGATCACCTCGATCGTCCCGTCGGCGACGGCCTGCCGCAGGGCTTCGCGGTCTTCACGTCCCCGCAGCGGCGGATTCATCTTGAAACGACCGTCCTCCTGCAAATCCTCGTCGCAGAGCAGCAGGTAGTGCGGAGCCGTTTCGCCGCTGACTTTCAACCCGGCGGCCTTCGCCCGGCGAATCAGCTCGACGCTCTCCTTGGTCGAAACGTGGCAGACATGATACTGACATCCGGTTTCGGCTGCCAATTTTATATCGCGCTCCACCTGCCGCCACTCGCTCTCGGAGCAAATACCCTTGTGCCCGTGCTCGCGGCAATAAACACCGTCGTGGATATACCCTCCTTTCAGCAATTCATCGACTTCGCAATGGGCCACGATCGGCTTGCCGACCGCTGCGGCGCGACGCATGGCTTCGGCCATCAGCTCCTCCCCCTGCACCCCCCGTCCGTCGTCCGAGAAGCCCACGACCTCTCCGGCCAGAGCCCCGAAATCGACCAGCTCCCCGCGTCCCTTCTGTCCCCGCGTAATGGAACCGTAAGGCAGCACCCGAACGACCGCATCGCGGCGGATCAGAGCCAGCTCCGCTTCCAGATGCTCCGGCGAATCGGGAGCCGGATTGAGATTCGGCATCGGACAAACGGTGGTATAACCTCCGTGCGCGGCGGCAGCCGTACCCGTCGCAATGGTCTCTTTCTCCGAAAAACCCGGTTCGCGCAGGTGGACATGCACATCGACCAATCCCGGCAATACATGACAACCCGTCAAATCGACTGCCCGGTCGTCCGCCTCAAGCGCGACCCGACCGCCTATGGCAACGATTTTACCGTCTTCGATCGCCAGATCGCCCGTTTCGAACCTTCCGTCCCGATAGAACTTCGCACCTTTGAGAATCGTCTTCATTTTGCTGTACCGTTTCGCACCTCGCCGCAGCGGGTGCACAAAAAAATAGGGCAACTTGGACAGCTACCCTAATAACTTGGAAAAATTATAATAAAAATTGGAAATATTTTCCGAATGATTACCCCGGAAATGACGGCGCCGTACGTACTGGGCCTCCTGAAATGCGTTCGGTATGAAACTAAACATTGGCTTGATCGGGTTCCGGTGTTATCAGGGGCAAAGGTAAGCATAATTTACGGTTTCGGCAAGACAACCCGGCCAAAAAATTTCGCCGGCATCCTGCAACGACAGAACGATACGCCCCGGCAGAAGTTTCGGTCCGCGCTCCGACGCCCGTCCACCCGACCGGACGGCCATCGAGCGTTCCTCCGGAAACCTCCGCCCCATCCCCCGCCGGAAAAAGCACGGCCTTATCGAAGAGCGGGGAGGGGCGTTCAACGCTCCTCCCCGCTCTTTCCGGCCGATCTGAATCAATACCGGTTGCGCCCGTAACTGCCGCCCTGATTGGAGCCGTAACCACCCCGGTCGCTGCGCTCGGTCTTCGGACGGGCCTCATTGACGTTGATAGCCCGCTCGTCGAGCTCGAAACCGTTCAACGCGTTAATCGCGTTCCGTGCGGCCGACTCGTCCGGCATTTCGACGAAACCGAAGCCGCGCGAGCGGCCGGTTTCGCGGTCGGTGATGATGTTGGCGGAAGATACTTCTCCGTACTCCCCGAATAAAGTCTGCAAACTCTCGCCCCGGGTGCGGAAGTTCAAATTCGATACGTAAATGTTCATTTTTTTCTATTTTGACTGTGGATAAATGTTTATTGCGCAAATGCGATTTTCACCGCATTCATACCGCGTGTACCCCGCATGAGTTCGAAAAGGACGATCCGCCCCTCGCCGATCCCTTCGGGAGCCGAAGATATATGGAAAAAATATTTTTCCGTCGAAGCCAGGTCCTTGATAAACCCGTACCCCTTCTCGGTATTGAAATACTCGACACGCCCTTTCAGCGGTTCGGCCGCAATATCTTCCTTTTTAGGCGTGGCTATCACGATATCCTCGAGCTGGATCTCGACTTTCGGCCGCAGCTGGGGCGGAGTGTCGGTAATATTCCCGTTCTCGTCCACATAGGCGATCATATCGTCGAGCGAAGAGCTTCCTCCGGCCTGACGTTCTTCCCTGCGTTTCTGTTTTTCGAGGCGCTTGGCCTGCTTTTTCTTTTCGTTCTCTCTTTTTCCGAATGTTTGCGATTTTGCCATTAAATTCAACTTAAAGATTATTATGCACGGTATGTTTCCGCATTGAGTTTTTTGCCCGTCAGCCGCTGTATGTCTTTCATAAGCGGCCGCTCGTCCGGGGTGCAGAACGTAAGGGCGGTTCCGGAATGTCCGGCACGACCGGTGCGGCCGATACGGTGTACGTACGTTTCCGGCACATCCGGCAGATCGTAATTGATGACGATCTCCAGTTCCCGGATGTCGATGCCACGGGCAGCGATGTCCGTAGCGACCATCACCCGGATCTTGCCGGACTTGAAATCCGTGAGTACGCGCTGGCGGTGATTCTGCGACTTGTTGCCATGAATCGCCTCGCTTCGAATACCCGACTTGGAGAGCAGACGCGAAATATTGTCCGCTCCGTGTTTGGTGCGGGAGAAGACGAGAACGGACTTATCCTCCTCGCGGAGCAGAGATACGAGCAGTTTCTTCTTCTCCGGCTTCTCCACGAAATAGACCCGCTGATCGATCGCATCCACCGCCGACGCAACCGGAGTCACCTCCACCCGCACGGGGTCGGTCAGCATACTTTTCGAGAGCGCCACTATGTCCGCAGGCATCGTCGCCGAAAAAAAGAGGGTCTGGCGCGACTTCGGCAGCAGCGGCAGCAGACGTTTGATGTCGGCGACGAATCCCATGTCGAGCATCCGGTCGGCTTCGTCCAGCACGAAATGCGTAATCGCGTCGAGTTCGACGAACCTCTGTCCGATCAGATCGTGCAGACGCCCCGGCGTAGCTATCAGAATATCCACGCCGCCACGAAGCGCCTCGACCTGCGGGCCTTGTTTCACACCGCCGAAAATCGTCAGATGCTTCAGACCGACATATTTTCCGTAATCCGAAAAACTGTCGCCGATCTGCAAAGCAAGCTCACGGGTAGGGGTCAGGATCAGGGCCCGGATCGGCCGCACTCCGTATTCCCGACCATGATTCCGCCCCCGCCGGTTGCGGCGCGGCACGTCGGTCGGCTCTGCCTGCATCCCACTGCTCAAATGCTGCAGGATCGGAATGGCGAACGCCGCCGTCTTACCCGTCCCGGTCTGGGCGATGCCCAGCATATCGCGCCCATCGAGCGCCACGGGAATACCCTTTTGTTGAATGGGCGTAGGAGCCAGGTATCCTTTTTCACCGATCGCCTTCAAAATAGGGTCGGTAATTTTCAATTCGTTAAATGTCATAATCATCGTATAATTCCGTCGTACGACGGAGTTTTCATCTGTCGCGGAGGCATCCGGTGCGGAAGCGGAAAAACGGAAGCGAGGAAGTTTCCTGTTCCCGGTCGAAACCGCAGTCACGCACACCTTGTTCCCCGACAGCGCAATCTGCCCGAACCACGCTGAAAAAGGGCGGTCAGAACGGGCGTATGCAAGTAAAAAAATAATCTCAATTTCGGGACATCGTTAAAACCCGGCAACGGCTCTCTTCTGCCTGCGACAGACATACTCAAGCGAAATTGCCTAAACAAAGAAAGTTTACAAAGGTCGATTTCAACGATGGAAAAATCCGGACGGGATATAGGTCCGGGAAAATGCAAAGAAGATAAAGATCAGAATGAACCTGCCTTGTTTATTGGGTAAAGGTAACAATTATTACACCATTCGCACCATCTTTTCCGAAAAATATCGTCCACTTCCACCCTAAAAATACATATAACACTACTTATCAACAAATTAAATAAAATTTCTTCAAGAATAATTTCATCGTGCACTGCGCTCGATATTTTCAAGCGCCGCAAAAAAAGACCGGATCGGGAAAACACGCGACTCGCCGGGAATAGTGATCTTCTCCTGCCGAAAGTAGTGAATCGATCGCCATACGACGGGATTTTCACACAACGCACACTCCTTATTCGATGTTCTCCGGCAAAGAAAGGATAAAATTCACTAACTTTACGGCAAATAGGCAGCCCCTGGCCGCTTCCGACAAAACCGAACGGCTTCCGCGTGCACGATCTTTACAGAAAACAGGCGGCGCCTCGGTTGCATCCAAATAAATTTGACACAGCTTTCGGCTTGCACTATCTTTGCAAAGACCAACTGAAAAACAGTATTCGAGATGGCTCACACTCTTTTTGTACCCCTGATGCTCACCCTTGGCGCCGGCCTGGCAACCGGTATCGGCAGCACAATAGCCCTTTTCGCTCACCGTACCAACAAGCGACTGCTTTCGTTCTCGTTGGGACTGTCGGGCGGCGTGATGATCTACGTTTCGTTCGTCGAACTGTTCCAACAGGCACGGGAGGCTATCGGAGCCATCTACGGACCCCAAACCGGGATGGGTATTACGACCCTGGCCTTTTTCGGCGGCGTACTGCTGATCGGCGTCATCGACCGGCTGGTGCCTTCGGTCGAGAACCCGCACGAAGCCCATATGATCGAAGAGCTGGAGAAGAAACCGAAAAATGCCAAACTGATGCGCATGGGACTGATGACCGCCCTGGCTATCGGCATCCACAACTTCCCGGAAGGCATCGCCACCTTCGCCACCGCCGTCGAAAATCCCACGCTGGGTATCGCCATCGCCGTCGCCATTGCCATACACAACATACCCGAAGGTATCGCGGTTTCGATCCCCGTCTTTTACGCCACCGGCGACCGGATGAAAGCCTTCCGCTATTCGCTCCTATCGGGTTTGGCAGAGCCGGTCGGCGCCCTGCTCGCCTATTTTATCCTCATGCCGTTCATGTCTCCCGTCATGATGGGCTGCATCCTGGCAGGCGTCGCCGGAATCATGGTTTTCATCTCAATCGACGAACTGCTGCCGGCCGCCCGCGAATACGGCGAAGCCCACATCTCGATCTACGGCGTGATGAGCGGCATGGCGATCATGGCCCTCAGCCTGATCCTGCTCGGATAAAGTATGCGGCGCGATTATATACTTTAATGTACCTCTTCGAAAGCACAGCACCCCAAATCCCCTCCGGGAAAAGGATGCAGGCAAGGGGCGAATTATAAACGCGGCCACAAGCCCGCGAATAAACGTCCCTTCGGATTCGACGCTGCAACCGTCGAATAAAGGGCCACGAAAGATATATCTCAATCAATATACTGCCCTCCGATCCGAATCTGACCGACAATGCTCGGACGTTTCTCGCGCCCTCCCAAGAAAAAAGTTCAGGGTGAACCCGGCATCGAATAACGGCCCGCAAAATTGCGGCTACCGCCGAATTCAAAAAAAACGGTCGCATATAATACCATAATTTAACAGATCTCGGTAAAGCCTTTCGGCCTACCCCGTACATTTCATCCTCAACGCCCCCTGCCCCGAATCATCGTAAAATTTCAATTTTTCAGGCATTTTATTTGGTTTATAAAATAAAGTAGTTTATATTTGTAATACCAACAAAAACCGAAAGCTATGGAAACAACTCGAAAAATCGATGCGAAAGCCGCACGCAGAAAGCGCCGGCTCATCCGGGAATGGATAACATACGCAGTAATTTGTGCATTTCTGGCCGGAGTCAATGCCCTCACGACGCCCCACTATTGGTGGGTGCTGTGGGTCATGGCAGGCTGGGGGCTCGGTCTTATTCTGGATCTGATATTCCACCTGACAAAACTCTCGGACGATGACGATGCGGAGTGATCCGCCGACGGTCGGACCGCACGAAAAAACTCGATTTCCGATACGGTCGGACAACAGCCCGAAATCATTCGGGGCGAGGGATGCCTTGTAAACACAGTCAAAAACGGCTGCCAACGAACGGATACCCGAATCTGCAAAGAAAAAAGCGGCATGCTAAAATATATAATCATCAAAACTCACTGCGTATGGAAGAGAGAAAATTAGACACACGAGAGAGTATGGAACTCATCTCGCGCATGATTCAAAACACCCGCAACCGGCTGGAAAACCATGCGGGACGCCCGTTCCTCGTATGGGGCTATACGACCGTCGGGATCGCCCTGCTCAATTACTGGTTCAACATCGCCGGATGCCATCCCGCCTGGTGCTTCACCTGGTTTCTCATTCCCATCATCGGCTGTCTGCTGATGCGGTTGTTCCCGGACAAGAAGCCGACGGAGCCCCGCACGGAGATCGACCGCATCGTCGGCAAGGTCTGGTTAGTATCCTCATTATCATTGATTCCGATCTTCCTCTTTTCGCTATTTCACGGACTCTCCTACCGACACAGTCTTTTCGAACTCATTACACTGGTGATGGCTACGGCAACGGCAACAACCGGAATGATCGTTCGTTCGAAAATATACATCGTCGCAGGACTTACCTGTATGGCTCTTTCAGTCCTCTTCCCTTTATACGACTATTTCCTGAAAAAAATCGCAACTTCTGACGGAATTGAGATAACCGCCGGACTCCTGAACAACGAAATCCTTATCTTTGCCGGCGTATTTTTCATCATGATGGTCGTCCCGGGACATATCATCAACTACCAATCGCACAAAAGATGTTCAAGGAACTGAATCCCCTGCTGCACTCGGAACTGCGCCTGGCGGTAATGTCGATCCTCCTCGGGGTCGAAGAGGCCGACTTCGTTTTCATCCGGGAACAGACGGGAGCTTCGGCGGGCAACCTGAGCGTACAGATCGACAAACTGCAAAAAGCCGGCTACATCACGGTCGAAAAGACCTTTCGGGGAAAAATGCCCCGCACGCTCTGCCGCATTACCCCGACAGGCGTGGATGCTTTCGAGGAGTACGTCGAAGCGTTGAAGAGCTACATAAAAAAGTAGGAAGGAAAACAGATTCTCGGCTCCGGCGGCGACAACGACCGGTTCGGAATGGGGCATAAAGGTCGTTATGCCCCATATTTTCAACCCCGACCTCGAATCCGGCCGAATCGCCAGCCGGCAATCTCCCGGCGGGCCTCCTTGCTGCAACGACCGGAAAGGCGAACAGCGTAAATCAGCCGCAGCCCCGCAATTTCGGCGAGTTTCGGATCCCGCCATACGCAAACAAGCCCGGAGTTTCGCTCCGGGCTTGTTTGCATCTATTCTTCAAACGATTAGTCCTCGAACTTCGCCGAGAGGAACTCCCGGTTCAGACGGGCGATGTGCGAAATCGAAATCATCTTCGGACACTCGGCCTGGCAAGCTCCCGTATTGGTACAGTTACCGAAGCCCAGTTCGTCCATCTTGGCCACCATCGCCTTGGCGCGGCGGGCACCCTCGACACGTCCCTGCGGCAGTTTCGCGAGCGACGACACACGGGCGGCGACGAAAAGCATCGCCGAGCCGTTCTTACAGGTCGCAGCGCAGGCACCGCAACCGATGCAGGCAGCGGCATCCATCGCAACGTCGGCATCGGCCTTCGGGATGGGAATGTTGTTGGCATCCTGCACGGCATTCGTACGGACCGAGATGAAGCCGCCGGCCTGAAGAATCTTATCGTAGGCACTGCGATCCACCACGAGGTCCTTGATTACGGGGAAAGCCGCCGAACGCCAGGGCTCGATGACGATCGTCGCCCCGTCTTTGAAACGGCGCATGTAAATCTGGCAGGTCGTGGCGCCGTCGCCCGGGCCGTGCGCACGGCCGTCGATGTGCAGCGAGCACATACCGCAGATACCCTCGCGGCAGTCGTGGTCGAACGCCACGGGCTCCTTGCCCTCGTGGATCAGGTTGTTGTTCAGAATATCCAGCATCTCGAGAAACGAGGTGTCGGCGGAGATGTTCTCGACTTTGTAGGTTTCGAATGCCCCTTTTGCCTTGGCGTCTTTCTGGCGCCATATCTTTAACGTGAAATTCATAGTTTCAAATTGTGTATTAAAGTTAGACGACAGAAGAATTAGTCCTTGTAGTTACGCTGTGCGGGGTGTACGAACTCGAAGTTCAGCGGCTCCTTCGTGAGCTCCGGCGCTTCGTTCTCGCCCTTGTACTCCCACACGGCGGCATATACGAAGTGCTCGTCGTCGCGTTTGGCCTCGCCCTCTTCGGTCTGATGCTCGACGCGGAAATGTCCGCCGCACGACTCCTCGCGGTTCAGCGCGTCGCGTGCCATCAGCTCGCCCAGCTCCAGGAAATCGGCCAGACGCAGCGCCTTCTCCAACTCGACGTTGAACTCGTTCGCCTTGCCTACGACCTTCACATCCTTCCAGAACTCCTTGCGCAGCGCCTGGATCTCGACGATCGCCTTCTCGAGCGACTCCTTCGAACGCGCCATGCCGACGTTCTCCCACATGATGTGTCCCAGCTTCTTGTGAATATCGTCCACCGACTGCTTGCCGTTGATGGAAAGCAACTTCGAAATCTTATCCTTCACACCCTTCTCTGCCTCGTCGAAGGCCTTGGTATCGGTCTTCACCTTCGGAGCCTGGATCTTGTGCGACAGGTAGTCGCCGATCGTATAAGGCAGCACGAAATAACCGTCCGCCAGACCCTGCATCAGCGCCGAAGCACCCAGGCGGTTGGCACCGTGATCCGAGAAGTTGGCCTCACCGATGGCGTAGAGACCCGGGATCGTAGTCATCAGGTTGTAATCGACCCAGATACCGCCCATCGTATAGTGTACGGCAGGGAAGATCTGCATCGGCTGTTCGTAGGGATTTACGTCGGTGATCTCCTCGTACATGTCGAACAGGTTGCCGTAACGTTGTTTGATGACATCCTTGCCCAGACGCTCGATCGCGGTCTTGAAATCGAGGAACACGGCCAACCCCGTTTCGTTCACGCCGAAGCCCGCGTCACAACGCTCTTTGGCGGCACGCGACGCCACGTCGCGCGGCACGAGGTTACCGAAGGCCGGATAACGGCGCTCCAAATAATAATCACGGTCTGCCTCGGGAATATCTTTACCTTTCTTCGTTCCGGCCTGTAGAGCTTTAGCGTCTTCCAGTTTCTTCGGAACCCAGATACGGCCGTCGTTACGCAGCGACTCCGACATTAGGGTCAGCTTCGACTGCTGATCCCCGTGCACCGGAATACAGGTCGGGTGGATCTGCGTGAAACAGGGATTCGCGAAGCCGGCACCCTTGCGGTAGCACTGGAAAGCGGCCGAACCGTTCGAAGCCATCGCGTTGGTCGAAAGGAAGAACACGTTGCCGTAACCGCCCGAAGCGATCACTACGGCGTGTGCGCCGAAACGCTCCAATTCGCCCGTCACCAGATTGCGTGCGATGATACCTCTCGCCTCGCCGTCTTCGATCACGATGTCGAGCATCTCGTGACGGGGATAACTCTTCACCGAACCGGCAGCGATCTCCTTGTTGAGTGCGGCATAAGCTCCCAGCAGCAACTGCTGGCCGGTTTGGCCGCGGGCATAGAACGTACGCGAAACCTGCGCACCGCCGAACGAACGGTTGTCCAGCATACCGCCGTACTCGCGTGCGAACGGAACGCCCTGGCCGACGCACTGGTCGATGATGCAGTTCGAAACTTCGGCCATGCGGTAAACATTGGCTTCACGGGCGCGGTAGTCGCCGCCTTTGATCGTATCGTAGAACAGCCGGTAGATCGAATCGTTGTCGTTGCGGTAGTTCTTGGCCGCATTGATACCGCCCTGCGCCGCGATCGAATGCGCACGGCGCGGAGAGTCCTGGATGCAGAAAACCTTCACGTTGTATCCCAGTTCGCCGAGCGAAGCGGCTGCGGAGGCACCGCCCAGGCCCGTACCTACGACGATAATATCCAGTTTGCGTTTGTTGGCAGGGCTTACTACCTTGATCGCCGCCTTGTGGTTGCTCCACTTTTGCGCGAGTTCCCCGGCGGGTATTTTTGAATCTAATTTGAAAGCCATATCTCTATATTTTTATAATTCAACGTAAGATGTTAGCAGACACAACCGCAGCAAAGACTCCGGAAGAAATAGACCAGCACGACCACAGCGAAACCGAGGAACACGACGGTCGCCACGATGTTGGCGATACATTTCAGGCGCGGATACCAGATGTCGTTGCCCCAGCCCACCGACTGGAACATCGACCACACGCCGTGCGTAAGGTGGAACCAGAGGGCGAAGAACCAAACCAGGTAGATCACCACGTAGTACCACTGCGAGAAGGTGTACTGAATCAGCGCAGCGCCGTCCTGCGGCGAGAAGCCGAGCGAATTTTCATGGTGTCCCAGCACCTCGACCAGCTGCATCTTCGACCAGAAGTTGAACAGATGGAGCAACAGACCGCCGAGGATGATCCATCCCAGCGCAAGCATGTTTTTCGATGCCCACTGCACACCCTTTTCCTTCACGGTAACGGCATAACGCTGCGAACCGCGCGCCTTGTAGTTGTTCACGGTCAGCACCAGCGCATAAATGAAGTGGATCAGGATACCGGCGACCAGCACCAGCGTTCCGACCAACGCATACCAGTTGGCACCCAGGAATGCGCAGACCGTGTTGTACGCCTCGGGCGAGAAGATCGCCACGATGTTCATCGACATGTGGAAGAGGATAAAGAGCACGAGGAAACAACCGGTAATGCTCATTACCAACTTCTTGCCAAGAGAAGAATTAGTTAGAAAACAGCCCATAATGTTTGAAATTTGTTTATTTTTGTTAAAAATTTGTTTGCGCTTCGGCAAAGATAGTCATTGTTTGCATAATAACAACACAAAACAATTCGAAATTTACGCTTAAAATCAGGCATTTTATGACCAAAACGGAAATCCGGAAACAGATGAAAGGGCTCAATACGGCCCTTTCTTCGGAACAGCGCGAAGAGCTTTCCGCACGTATTTTCAACGAAGCGGAGAGGCTTCCGGCCTTCGCACGCGCCAAAGTGGTGGCCCTTTTCGCTTCGCTCAAAGACGAACCCCTCACCGCCCCGGCACTCGAACGCTGGAGCCGCTCCAAACGGATCGTGCTCCCCCGCGTGGAAGGCGACATAATGCGATTCTACGATTACGATCCCGCCTCGATGAACGATTCCGGCTCGTTCGGCATTTCGGAACCGGAGGCCACTGCGCTGTGCCGCCCCGAGGAGATCGATTTTATCATCGTGCCGGGTGTGGCGTTCACCGCCGCAGGCATGCGCCTGGGACGCGGCAAGGGATTCTACGACAAATACCTGTCGCAGCCGGGTTTCCGGGCTTTCAAGGCAGGCGTGTGCTATCCGCATCAAGTCGTGGAGGAGCTGCCCGCCGATCCGTTCGACGTTCCGGTCGATCACCTTTGCTGCGGACGGTAAAACGAGTGCCGACTTTGGTCCCATAATCAAATCCTACCGTTCCCACGTGTTCTCCGGCCCGAAGACGTACCCCTTCGGGATTCCGCCATCGAAAACCGGCAAACACCGGTTACGGCAAAGAATCGTAAAAAGAGAAAACACCGCATCAAAGAAGCCTGCATCTACCGATGCAGGCTTCTTAACTAATATCATACAATATTATTATCGGTAGAGATACTCTCCCGGAATGCGGTGGCTGCGCCGCCCGATCGGAACGCCGATGCCGAGCGTCACGTTCATCGAAGTCGAAGTGACGGGCAGGAACTGCGGCGTATGGCTGCAAATCAACATATCGGTCGCCAGGAAGAAGTTGATCCAACTGGGGCAGGCATTGATCGCCACACCGAGGGCGTGCCCCTGGCCGTTGAGAAACGAATAACTGGTAGTCAGCGTAAACCAGGGAATCGGGTGGAAGTTCACCGAGGCGGTCAGGTTGTGGAACGTCTTCACATCCCAGACACGTACGTTGTAAAGCAGACCCAGGCCGATCTTGTGACGCCAAACCTCGTACTCGGCCCCCAGATTGATCGAGGTGCGCAGCATCTCGGTCTTGCCTTTGGAAGCCTGCACCCGGTCGAACTCCAGCTCGCCGAAATCGAACTCCGGATCGTGAACCTCACCGTCGATGATCTCCACGCCGGTAAAAGATTGGGATTTGGTCATCTGCCCACGCTCCAGGTATTTCTTTCCCCACGAAATGAAACCCAGGTCGTTCACGGCGAAAGAGAGCTGCAAATCGGGAATCACGTCGTACATCACACCCAGATCGACGGCAAAACCGTAACCCGCAGGCCCTTTGTAGGAAGAGACGTCGAAATCGTTGAACGAATAATATTCCGACCCGTCGGGACGCTGCATGGAGCTCATCTCAAGGCCCGACATTTCGAACGAACCGTCCGCGTCGATATTCCAACTATTCTCCTGCAATTTTATATCGAGCCGGTCGATCGACGTCCGCGCACGGCCCGCGCCGACGAGAAACTTACCCCGAGCACCGAGATAAATCTGATCCGTCAGCGGAAAAGAGTAACTGAAAGCGGCCTCGAGATAAGCCTGTGTCGAGGCTTTGATATCGTTGATAACGGCCTCGTTCCGTCCGTTCTTGAGAAAGTCGAACAACGAATAGGGCATATTGGCCTCCGCCTCCACACGCATATTCAGATCGAACGACCAGAATGTCTTATGATCCTTGCGGAATGCACCGAAACCGACGATATTGATCCGGGCATCGGTTCCGAGCATATTTTTCGAGCGCAGATTTCCCAACGCCTCGGCCGCAGAAACATTCTTGTCGAACAGCGTTACCAAACTTCCGTTCACCGGATAAAAAATATCGCTGACGGAGAGGTTACCGGAAACGTTGACCTGCACACCGCCCAATACGGGAATATTCACATAGCCGCGCAGCGGAGCGAAAGCCGGGTTAAGCTGGCTGCGGAAAGTCGAACCCTCCATAAAGTAGGCACTCGGCGTCTGTGCCACGGCCGTACATGCGACAAATGCCGCAATCAAAGTATATATGATCTTTTTCATATGAGGAATCCGGATTAAAGGTTCAGATTAAGACCGCCGCGTTTCTTCAAATGCAGCATCATACGAATCGACTGGCTGTCGCTGAATCCGATGCGCGGATAATATTTCTGCGGCATAAAATCGACATTCAGTTCGAAGAAAGAGAACAAACTCCGGATATCATCCTTGTAAAGCCGCACGGGAGCGATGTCATTCTCTTCGTCGGGTTCGACCAGGAAAGGCGCGATAGCCACGTTCGTTTCGGAAAAATCCGCAGCTACTTCGAAGCTCACCGGCAGACTGCTCCGCACCTCGCCGTACAAATCGAGCGTATTGACCGGATCGACGGTACCCTCGGGATCGAGGTTGTCGGCAAGCATATCGATCAAATCATCGTCGACATCCAACGTCGCATTATAAGTAATCGTATTGATTTTAATCTGGGAAAGAAATTCCCGCGCCAGCTCGCCCATCGTATCGCGCAACGCTTCGCCAGCCTCGTTGTCCTCGCCGAAAAACTCCTTGAATTCCGCCTTGAAAAGTTCCTCGCTATCGGCCGGAATCAACGCCGTAAAACGCTCGCGGTAACCTTCGTTGGACCAAATCAGATCGACCACTTCGTCCATTTTTTTCGATCCGGGAACGAGCATCTCGTCGATAAGAGCCTCCAGCATTCCGTCCAGATAAGTTCCATCGCTCGAAAGACGGACGATATCGACCCACTCCGCATTGCCCGGGAGCGTCGTCGGCAACCAGATATCGACCTCGTCGAAAATAGCGCGGATATCCGCACTGCCGTCCTGCAACTCGTCCATTCCGACCGTGATCTGCGCCAACGGCATAATCCATTCGCTCTGGTCGTTGCCGATGGTTACATCGCCGGATTCGATCTTGTTCAGATCATACGCCTTGTCGCACCCGAAGCAGAGCGAAAGAATACATAACAGGGATAAAAAATTTTTCATAGGCAGATTTTGCTCAATACAATGGCCCAAAGGTATAATGTTTTCGACAAATAATCAAAATATAAATACTTTTCAACCACGAACAATCTGTTCAATCGACGACTTCTGCCGAAAAACTCCGGCTCATTCTCCGATTCAGCGCACGGCAGAGGTCTTTGTTAAAATTTTGCTACTTTTGCGACAGATGGACAACGTAAAAAAATACGGGTTGAAAGAACAGGTGGCCCTGCTGCCTCTGTCACCGGGCGTATATCAGTTTCTGGACAAGAACGGGGCGATCATCTACGTCGGCAAAGCCAAAAGCTTGCGCAAGCGGGTCAGCTCGTATTTCATGCAGAACAAGGAACACAGCGCCAAGGTACAGGTACTCGTGAGGCAGATCGCTGCGATCCGGCACATCGTCGTCGATACCGAAACGGACGCCCTGCTGCTCGAAAACTCGTTGATCAAGACCCTCCAGCCGCGCTACAACATCCTGCTCAAGGACGACAAGACCTATCCCTGGATCGTCGTGCGCCGCGAACCGTTCCCGCGCGTACAGTCCACCCGCATCCTCAACCGCGACGGCTCCCAATATTTCGGTCCCTACGGCTCGGTAATGATGCAGCGCAGTATCCTGGAGTTTATCCGCGAGGTGATTCCCCTGCGAACCTGCTCGCTCAACCTTTCGCCGGCGGCTATCGCCAAAGGGCGCTATTCGGTCTGCCTGCAATACCACCTGGGCAACTGCAAGGCCCCGTGCGTCGGGCGGCAGTCCGAGGAGGAGTATGCGCAGCTGGTCGGCATGGTCGTTTCGGTGCTGAAAGGCGACCTGCGTCCCGTGCGCCAATACCTCGAAGGGGAGATGGCGCGTGCGGCCGGGGAGCTGAAATTCGAGCTGGCGCAGCGGTACAAACAGCGGCTCGACGCCCTGGACAACTATGCCGGACGGTCGGTGATCGTCAGCGCGAAGATCGTCGACGTCGACGTTTTCTCGCTGCTGCCCGACGACGACGTGGCCTGGTGCAACTTCGTGCGCATCCGCCACGGTTCGGTCGTGGGCGTGCAGACCGTGAAACTCTCGACGGGCGTCGGGGGCGACGAGCGCGACATGCTGACGCTGGCCATCCAGCACATCGTCGAAAACATCATCTCGATGGCCGAGCTGGCGATGGCCGCAGGCATCCGGCCGATCATCTGCTCCGTGCTCCCGGCCGGAAAATACCCCTGGAGGACCGAGATCGAGTCGGTTCCCGAAAAAATCCGGGACCTGAACGCACGGCTGCACCGGTACGCCTCCGACCGCGGGCTGATCTGGGTCGACTATTACACGGCGATGGACGCCGGAGACGGCTCGATGCGCAGCGAGTACACCAAAGACGGCGTGCATCCCACGCCCGAAGGATACGACGTCATGGAGCGGATCGTTCTGCCCGCGCTGGCGCACTACTGTCCCGCGGCCGCAAAGTGAATCCGCGGTTCCGACAGACCGAAAAATCGCCCTCAAAGGGCGATTTTTTCATTCCCGAAGTTGTTTTTCACGAATAATTTGTATATTTATAGTCGGCTAACCGAAAAACCTTAAAACCATACGAGAATATGAAAAATTATTCAGCTAAAGAGATCAAGAACATCGTACTCATCGGCGCGCCCGGCACGGGTAAAACTACCCTTGCCGAAGCGATGGCCTTCGAGGGTAAGGTCATCGACCGCAGGGG
>OHEK01000396.1_pt1 | contig 15599 bp, 13 predicted proteins | sample 1567301 | NCBI WGS metagenome assembly OHEK01 (sample SAMEA3879554, study PRJEB24766) | human gut metagenome | biome: human-associated habitat; feature: feces | place: USA | collected 1985/1987
CCGGTCATGCATTTGACCTCATTGGAATCCCACCACTCCCAGGATCTCTGCGAGGCGCCCTCATTGGCTGCGACGGCTCACGGCATTTCTGCCGCTTCAACGCTCGGCCTGTAACTGGACGCAAGTATCATTATTGCTTCTGCTTTTCATGGCCTTCGATGCGGATGCACCGCACCGTCCGACTCAAAAGGTCGTGTGGCTTATCGGTTTCGCCGACGGCAGAAGGAAGGTAAAGGATGCGCTGTACTATTCGGTTTTCAAAGAACGGGCGGAGGCTATTGAGAAAGCCCCCTCACTTTCCATGCCGAAAAGTTGAGGGGGCTACAACCAAGTTTTTTAATTTTCTAAAAGATTTTTGAGTTTTGCTCTGATTTTGGCGATTCGCTTGCTGATTGCCTGTTGAGATACGCCGTAGATTTTCGCAAGCTCAGTGCCGGAAATGTCGGCGTAATAGTGGCGGTAGATGAGGAGCTGTTCCTCATCGGTCAGCTTGAGGATGGCTTTCCTGAGCTTGTCCGTCATAATGCTTTCCACTACGGTGTCGCATACATCCGGCTGCTCGGCGATGAGGATGTCCTCGCCGCTGAATTCATCGGTGGTCAGCATATCGTAGGAGAAGTCGCCGTTGTCCGCAGAGCGTTCGTCCATATATTTCTGTCGGCGCTTTGCTCGGTAGAATTCCGTGTAATCCTCTTTGGATACCTCCATAAGCCTGCCGTAGAGAGGCAGGAACAGCTTGTCCGCATATAACGGGCAGATTTGCTCACGGCGACGGAATTCCTCATAGGTCAGTTCCGTGTACCCGCCGTTTTCTATGATATAAACCGCTTTGGGTTGTTTTTTCAAGGTTATGTACCTCCGTTCAATCGTTTTTTGTTAGGGCAAAAACGATTGATACGGAGGGCTTCGACAGCCGACGCTGCCGGATTGCTGCTGTTTTAAGGCGCAAAGGCCGCAAAAAGTCAAGCCAAGTAAAATTCCCGTTTTTTCGGTGCTTTTATTGGCGCTTCTCGGATATTGTTTTGAATTTTGTCGACCGGGAAGGTCAAAAAAATATAGGTGTCTGTGTGTCTGCGCAAAAACAGTCTTTGCTATTTCAACACCTTTATCTTTCCTATGTTCTTTTTCATGTTCTCACCTTGTCGCCGAAGGACGGCAGGGCGGCCGCCCTTTACGGCAAAGATCCGTATGGTATGTCCTCTGAAAGCACTGCACTGTACATCGGTATCACCTCCTCGCTGGAATATTTTGCCGAACCGCTTGTTTTACTGCTGTAAACGGCTGATTTTTGTCGAAGGCATAAAGAAAGAGCGCCCAGCAAGTTTTTTACTTGCTGAGCGCTCTTGAAACTGTGCCGGAGATTGCCGTCCGGTCGGCTATTCTCTTTTCAGGCGGCATATCGCCGTCACCGTCCTTTCATGACCGTATTGGTCTTATTTTTCTGTTCTGTTCAGTGTGAATTTCTCACCCTGTGTCGCCGTACCCTTGCCTGCGGTCAGCTCAAGCCCTGTATCGGTATATGCTATTTCGTACTCGCAGTCGGCCAGTGCCTCGGCATCAAAATCGATAGAGAGTGTCTTGCCGGACAGCGTAAAACGAAATCTATACGGTGCGCCGGAGAGCCGCAGCTCTCCGCTGCCGTCCTCACGGAAGGTATAGACACAGCTCTTGTCGGACATTACAAAGCTGCCGTAGATGCTCTCGTTACGAGGGCTACTCTCGGTGTGTCCGCAGCCTCGGCACAGCAGCACGATGCCCGCTATGAGCAGCACCGCCGCAAGACCGCAGGCGGTAAGAAAGAGCGTCCTTCTCCGCTTTTGCCGTTTGATTGCCGCACGGCGCAGCTCACGCCTGCGGAGTATTTCCGCCTCGGTCATGGGTCTCGGTATTCTGTTATCCTGCATTGCTTCACCTTACTTTACTACGATATTCTGAATTCTAACCTCGTCCAGGAAGTCGAACAGCATCGGCAGGCCGGTGCCGATGGGCGTTTCGTCCTCCCACAGGCACATCTCGCCGGTCAGCGTGACGCCGGGCTTGGTCATGCGAAAGAGGAAAAATCTGTCCGTAGCGGCGCGCGGCAGATTATAATTTGAAGTGCAACACTGCAAAAAGAAGAGAGACAACACGCTAACTATAGTGTAGAATGTAGTTACCACACAACATCAAACACGAGGTGAGCGTATTGTCCTACACACATTTTACACTAGAAGAGAGAAAATATCTACAGCAACTTTTATCAGAAGGGTACTCTTTCCGGAAAATTGCAATAATATTGGAGCGTAGCCCGTCATCTGTTAGCCGTGAGGTAAGAAGAAACAAGGCAAAATGGAGACCACATCAAAAACCCGATAATCCATACTGGTATAACCATTGGCGTGCTCAAAACCTCTACATCCGTCGACGCAGAGAATCAATACGCATGGCACTGCTCCCCGACAGCGAAGAATGGAACTATATTGTTTCCCATTTAGAGCAATACTGGTCTCCGGAAGCCATTTGCGGTCGTTGGCACAAAGATTATCCCGGCAAAAAGACTCTGTGTGTTTCGACAATATACCGATATATCTATCTAAAACGATTTCCAAGGATTACGGCCAAAACACACTTAAGACGGCGTGGGAAACGGCTTTTGCCCAGAAATTCCAATTACAACTCCATTCAGCCCGATCGGATTATCCCTCAGTGGCCGGAGGAGATTTGTCGTAGAACCCGAATTGGTGATTGGGAAGGCGACACAGTTTACGGAGGTATCGGCAAAGGTTTGTTGGTAACACAGGTTGATCGAAAAAGCCGCTTTTTACGAGCAGGCTTGTTAGCAAAACGCGACGCTTTGCTAACAAAGGAAGTAATCTGCCAACTACTTAAAGGTCTTCCGGTAAAGAGTATTAGCTTGGATAACGGATCCGAATTTGCGGAATTTCGTGCTTTAGAGAAGGAACTTTGCACAGTGATTTATTTTGCTGAACCACACAAGCCATGGCAGCGTGGAACAAACGAGAATACCAACGACTTATTACGTTTCTTCTTTCCGAAAGGTTTCGATTTTCGTACAATTACGCAAGAGACTGTAGATTATATTGTCAATCTTATTAACAATCGTCCTAGAAAATGTCTTGGCTGGAAATCTCCGGCCGAGGTTTTTGAAGACCGATAGTGTTGCACTTGCTTGACTTTCCGCCTTGCTGCCAAGTCCGCTTTCGGGGAAATAGGCGGTGGCGGAATGATCCGTCACCGCCTATTGTGTTTAGGTTATTTCGATTTCGGAAGCGTCGGCTTATTCAGCCTCGGATTCCTTTCTCTTTTTGCCGTTCAGACCCAGTACGGTCAGAACGCCGCCGCTGACGAACAGAGCAGCCAGCCAACCGATGAGGTTGCTGTTGTCACCGGTCTGAGGAGACTTGGTAGAGTCGTCCTTTCCGGGCTTGTTGGTGTTATTATCACCGCTGCCTGTATTGCTGGTGTTGCCGCCGTCGGGGAGCTTGTCGATGACCGTATTCTCGCTGCGCTTGGCGCCGCAAACGGTGCATTCCTCATGCTTGGTGCCGGTGGCCTCCTTGGTAGCGGCCTTGTCGATCACCCACTGGAAGCTGTGTGCTGCCGTGTCGGCCTTATCGCCGCACTCGCACTCGTGCCAGTGATTGATATCATCATACTTCCAATCTGTACCGTAGCTGTGGGTATGAGTGCTGCCTGTTGCGGGGATCGGTGCGGTTTCAAGAACCTTCTTGCAGACGGTGCATTCCTTATGCTTAGCGCCGTCGGTAGTTTCGGTAGCTGCCGTGTCAACGATCCACTCGCTGGCGCTGTGAGCCGCAATATCGGCCTTATCGCCGCACTCGCACTCATGCCAGTGATTGGTGTTATCATACTTCCAATCCGTGCCGTAGCTGTGGGTATGGCTGGGAGGCGCATCCTTATAGGTGGCCTCAATCTTCACAGCGCTTGCGGGCATGGTGAAGGTGGTGGTTGCCTTGGTGGCGTCTGCCAGGGTGACATTGCCCTCCAGCACGACCCACTTGTCAAAGACCTTGCCGGTCTCCGGTGCGTCCGCCGTAACGGTCACAACGGTGTTCTGCGCGATCTTGTCGGTGATGGGGGTGCCAGCGGCAACGGAGGCCGTGCCCTTGATAACCGTGAGCGTATACGCCTCTACGGGGTTCTCGGCGAACTCCGCCTCGATCGTTACATCGTTTGCGGGCATGATGAAGGTGGTGGTGGCGCTGGTCTCATTAGCCAGTGTAATGCCGCCTGCCTTAACGACCCACTTGACGAAGTGCTTACCGCCAGGAGCCTGTGCCGTAACGGTGACCTCAACGCCCTCCATGGCGCGGGTGATGGTGGTGCCTGCGGCAACGGTTGCCGTGCCGCCGGTGACGGTAACGGCGTAATCCCGCAGGGCGGGGATCTCGGTGTTCTCGCTGCGCTTAGCATGGCAGCCGGTGCATTCCTCATGCTGCTTGCCGGGCTGACCCAGCGCCGCTTCCTGATCCACTACCCATACCCAGGTATGCTCGGCGGTTTCGGTGTAGGTGGAGCCGTCCGTCATCTTGCAGACGTTGCAGTGGCGGCTGTGTGTGCCGTCTCCGTTGTCCGTCCAAGCCGAGAACTCATGAGCCTGAATGTTGTAGCCATCGCCTGCCTTGCACTCCTGATAGTGATTGCCGGGATCCAAATACAGGTACGGCTGACCGGTGTAGTCATGCTGGTGGTCGACCGTAACGGTGCAGGTAGCCTTCTTATCGCCGCAGGAGACTGTGATAATTGCCGTACCCTGTGCCTTAGCTGTCACCTTGCCGGTAGTATCAACCTCCGCAACTTCGGGCTTGTCGCTCGCCCAAGTCAGGCTGCCCGTCGCGTTGACAGGCTCCTTCACGGCGGAGAGCTGATAGGTCGCGTTAAGCTCCAGATTTACCTTTGCCGGGGCAACGGTAAGGCCGGTAAGCTCAATGACGGGAGCTGCGGTCACGGTGACATAAAAGAGGGAAGTCTTAGGAAGCGTTTTGTATTCGGTGCTGCCATCCTTGACGGCAACCAGCTCCAGTTGGGCTTTCTCCGATGCGGCATGAGCCGCTTTCGGCTTGATCTTGCTGTCCTCCAGCTTAATATTATCATTCTCCGTCACATACGTAGCGCCGTAGGTTCCTCTCTTGAGAATGCGCCATTCCAGATGATAGCCGCTGTTCGCGGGCAGCAGAGTCGGAAGATCGGTGGGAAGCTCCGCCTCGTCATTTTCGCTCAGGGTAATATCCGCGTATGTGTAAACATTCTCAAGCCTCAAAGCATTGGCCACAGTGGAATCATCGTATACAACAACAGGCCATGTGCCGTAGGCGCTTGGTGGGTAACTGGGGTAACTGGCGCTCAGTGTTGCGCTGCCCGTAGAAACACCGGTGATCGTGATAGAATGGTCATTGGGGAACGCTGTGGCCGTCGTGCCGCTTGCGGCAATTTTTTCATTGGAGATCGTGATGTTGCTTGTTCCCAAGCTACTAACGCTACTATCCTTAAAGGTGATCTCACTCCAAGAATTGGCGTTGCTGGGGTCTGCGCTGACCTTCAGCGTAACGCTCTCGCCCTGCTTGATATAAATCGTGTTGCCGCTGTCGTAGCCTTCCAGCAACACGTACTGCAAAGGAACATGCTCATACAGCTTGATGCTGTTTTTGCTCACAATAGAGCCTGCCGTATGGGTGTTAGTCTCCTTGAAACGGGCGAAAACATAATAGGTGGTATCGCTCGTCAGGCCGGTTTCGGCAGCGGTAGCGGAAGTGATCTGATTTGCGCTCCAATCCGGCGCAGAGGTCGTGCTGTAAACATACTCGCAGTCGGAGTCAAAGTTCGTGATTTTGAAGCCGGTGTAGTTGCCTGCGCTATCCTGCACGGCTTCCAACTGAATAACTGCGGGATAACCGTTGTTGGCGGCCTTGCTGACCTTCAGCGCCGCGCCGACGATCTCGCCGAGATAGCCCTCCGCCGTGACCTTCACGCGGATGCGGACATTCTCGCCCATATCAGCCGCCACGGGAGTATACCGGCCACTGGTCGCGCCGTCGATATTTGTCCATGTGCTGCCGCCGTCCGTGCTGCGCTGCCACTGGTACGCCGGGGTGGCTTCTGCGGGGGTCACGCTGGCAGCGATGGAGATGGGGCTGCCGTAGACAATGCCGCTGGTGTAGTACACCGTGCCCTCGATGGTGGGATCGGGTTCAACCGGCGCCGCCTGATTCACCACCAGCTTAACGATATGCTCGTTGCTCATGATGCCGACGAAGCTGCCGTCCTTTTGCAGATTCAGCTGCAAATCATAGGAATAGACCTTGGGGTCTACGCCCGCAGGAATGGTGATCGTATGCGAGGTTTTATCGGCAGCGATGGTATCTGTCTGCTGTACTGCGGTAGAACCGGAGATATAATGCTCGCACTTGGTTTGATAGGTATAGCCTGCGTCTATCAGCTCCTGCGCCAAATCTTTCCACTCGAACTTGAGGGTATGCGCCGTGCTGTTGTCCATCTTCTCAACTGCGCCCTTCCAGTCCTTGGCGTAGTTGATCTCGGTGCCGTCCAGCGTGACGGACTTCATGCCCCATGCGTTGGGGATGACGGTAACGGAATTCCCTCCCTTGGGGTGTAAAGAAATCCACGGGGACTGAATTTTGAACCATTCCGATTCCGACCAGCCGTATGCCGTCCGGATGTCATTGCCGTATAGAATGGCACTATTGCCTATGCTGGCCCGATATTGCGGCTGAGTCCCATCCCAAGTGTATTCTCCGCCCACAAATCTAATTGTTGTACTGCGATCCTTAAAAGTGCCTCCTCTCAGCTTAGTCGGCAAATCAATGTAGCACCGACTTTCACGCTGGTGATCGTCATTGTTTTTTTCAAAGACGCCACCCGTAATTTCGACAGTCGGGGAATCCATTGTCATTTCTGCATTTTTGGGTTCCCCTTCGGGACTATTCCCCATTCCCCAACTGGCATAGAAACCCTGCTTAAAAGTACCGCCGGTGATTTTAATGGGAGTGACTTTATACTTCAAAGTCCCCGTGGCAGTGCTGTCATCCCTTTGAAGTACCACTCTGCCGTCAAGCTCGCCGCCATTGACATGAAGCTGAAGGGTATCATTATGACTGTAAGAGTGTCTCGAGAGAATAGCATAGTCGGAGTTTCCGGAATTCGTAACAGGCGCATAAAGTCTGCCGCCGTTGATCGTGATACTGCCATAGCTTTCAATCAAAATAATGCCGCGATAAGAGCTGCTAATCGTACCACCATCCACGGTAAGGCTTCCAGTATAGTCAATAAAAATTGCCTGCTGTACGCCCACTACTGATCTGTATTCTATATCGATCCGGCCATTGGTGCCGCTGTCCTTGATTGTCAGATCCGCATTTGTTAGCTCTATAAATTTCGTGCCCATGCTAGACACGAGTGTCAGCTTGTGACCGTTCAGGTCAAGAACATTTCCGCTTCCTTTGAATTTTAAATTTGTTGCGGGTGTCACGCCGACTCCCTCAACAAAATTGCTGGAGTTAATATCTGCCGTGAGCTTGATCTTAGCCGAGCCCTTATCGACTGCGTCTTTCAACTGTCCATAGGTGCTGACGGTCGTCCACTCCGGCTCCGCCGCGCTCGCCGTCACGCCGGTGATGGGCACCATTGTCAGTAGCATCATAAGCACCAGCAGGATGCTGACGATGCGACTTCGTGTGTTCGTTTTTGTCATACTTCATTTCCTCCCTCAAAATAATTTTGAAGATTTTTATGCGTTTTGTGTTGCCTGATTTAAACACTGTCGATGACCGAAGCAAAATAGTTTTCGGACACCGAGCCGAAGAGAAAAGCGTCTATCAGACCCTCGCGCTTTGCCTGCCGTACCTTTTCGGTCAACTCTCCGTCTGTGTCGTCATCCACAAAGAGAATGACCCGGCAGTTTTCCGTGTTCCGTTTTACCTTGTCACGGATCGCCATTCGTTCTTTGAACATCCAGGGCGAATACGCCTTGACCTCCATTAAAAGCACATCCGGTCGATGCGTTTTGCACCACTCGGCGGTTGCGTCCGGCGACTCGGAAATCACAACTTGGCAATCGTCCAATTTTTGCATCAGCATTCGCTCCATGGTGTGCGCATGGATATCGCTCTGAATGTCCAGAACGATTTTTTTCATCATTCATCACCACCTTCTAAAAGCACAACCCTAAGCTTACAATATCTATTGTACGGATTTTTTGGCGTTTGTCACTGGCACTTGTGCCAGTAACAGAAGAAAAATTTCGGTTTTTTCAAAATTTTTTTGCCTTTTGGGCGCGAAAAACCCCTTGACCGTACAGCCAAGGGGTTCAGTTTTGCTTATTCGTCTTTCAAGGTGGTTACCATGAGCTTGTTTTCAATGGCGGTTGCAACCAGCGCTTCTCTGCTTTTAAAGCCGCCCTTTTCCACCATATCGTCCAGATTCCAGCGAACGCCGTTTTTGGAGATGCCCAGCTTATCGGCAATTTCCTGATAGGTAAAGCCCTTTATATAAAGGCGCAGGATGTCTAACTGCCGGGGCGAGAAGGCATCGGACATCGTATTCTCCATTTCAATGGCCGGAGCGGTGTCGGGAAAGACCTTTTCGCCTGCCAGGGTGCGCTTAACCACGCTCATCAGTTCCTCTGTACCGTGGTCCTTATACCACAGGCTGTCGGCAGCACCCATTTTGGCTCTTTGCAAAACCTCGGGATCGACAAGCGAGGTAGCCACAACGATTTTGATTTGCGGAAAAGCCTTTTTGATGCGCTGTGCGGCGGCAAGACCGGAGTGCTTGTGCTGCGTCTGCACATCCATAAGGACGAGCTTTACGGTGGCGTTGCAGTGCTTTTCCGCTTCAAAGGCGTCACGGAAAACGCCGACAAGATGAAACTCGCCGTCTGCCGCAAGACGATCGACAAAGTGCTTTTGGATGTACAAATCATCCTCTACAAGTATGGTGTTTATCATAGGCTGACCTCCTTTGCGGGAATCGTAATCAGAAGAGCAAAGCGTGGATTGTGCGAAATATGCATTTCGCCGCCAGAGCTTTCAATACTGCGGCGAAGCGTTGACAGGCCGCTGCCTTCCTTGATCGGCTCTGTGGGTATTTTGCCGTTGTTGGTTATGGTAACATCATAGCGTTCGTCCCGCTGGACAATGCGGATATATACCTCATTCCCGTCTGCGTGCTTGATGCAGTTGGTCACGCACTCCTTGGCGGCGGCAACGGTCAGCTCCTCGGCTGCGGTATCACGGGGCAGGTAGCCGTCGATTTTTACAGCCACGCCAAGCTGCCGTGCGGTTCTTTTTACCTCGTCCATTGTGCTGACAGAGGTGACACGGTTGCTTGCCAGCATACCGATGGCATTTTGCAGCGCCTCAAGCTTTCGCTCGGTGTCCTCACCGCTGTCTATGATGTCACGGATGGTCAGGAGGCTTCGCCCGATGGTATCGTGAATATAGACCTTTAGGTCAAGGCTTTCCTTCTCCTTGACATCGTCCTCCATGCGGGCGTACATCTTCCTGAGCTTTCGATTGACTTCCGCCAGTTCTTTATTTATTTTCTCTTGCTTTTGGTAGCCGTTATACAGCTCGGTTACATTGTGCGCCGTTATCTGCTGCCAACGGTCATCGCCGTCCACGGTGATATTTTGTGTGCGAAACTGCCAGACAGTCTTGTCGGGCAGGATGTAGCAATCATCCTTGACGGTTACGGATCTGTCCGGCACGCTCAGGGCATTTTCCATATCGCTTTTGATTTGCAGCTCGTGGCCGCAAAGGGCAAAGGAGAGCCTGCGCATACGGTTGTTGCACAGGATGATCCTACCGTTCGGGTCGGCAAAGCAGATGCCCATAGGCAGCTTATCCGTTGCTTCCTTAATGGAGAATGGCGAGAGCTCATTCTTTTTACGGCGGTATTCCCGCGGCAGAGCAATGGCAAAATGAACTGCCGCAAGGAAAATGGCAGCGGCAAATATCAGCCACGGTGCGTCCAGCAGAAATGCGTCCCCGATATTATCGGAATCTGCCTGGGAAACGGAGAACAGCAGCGGGATCATCACCGCCATAACCGCCAGACTCAGCAGGCTGCGCACCGGCTTATTGCTGCGAAGAAGCTGATAGATAAACAGCCCGATTTCAAGAACAATTTCCACAAGCATAATAAACGGCAGCATGGTCTGCCAAAATTCAGAAAGAGAAGAAAATGCACTCATTTCCTGTCACCTTCTTTCGCTTCAAATACAAGGCGCTGGTATTCCTCGTCATCCTCTTTTTCACAGCGGATACCGTCTCCGCTTACCAAAGCGGAAAGGTCGGCTTTGCAGCACACATTCAGTGACAAACGCAAGCCGTCTGCCTTTATGAGGCTGACTTGTATGCCTGTTAAATTCAAAATATCGGCTTCAATAACCGATTCATAAAAATCAAATACAGCGGTCGCCGTTTTGCCGGAGAGCATGGAAAGAGACTCGTCCACATAAAGTGAGCTGCGGACGCCCAACAACTTCAGCGTTTGGAGGGACTCATTGAAGGCACGGTGGAGTTCCGTTGCCGCTATTTTAATATCTCGGTCGGTAAGGAGCGTCAGATGCTTGCGGCGTTTAATATAGCTGCACAGCACGGCAATCTCGGCAAGGAGCGTTTTGGCGCTGTCGGGATCGGTGCTTGAGATTCGGCGGTATTCCTTAGTGAGCTCCGCAATGCGGTCGATCTGCGTCTGCGTAGCGGAACGCAGGAGGTCATACAGGCGGTTTTGCTCCTCCACCTTGCGGCGCTTGGCTTCACGCTTGTATTCATAACGGAGGATTTCGTTCCTGTCGGCCAGCTCGTCTGCAAGAAGCTCGGAGTCCTCCTTGATGTCACGCAAAGCCGACACATCCTCTGTCCATACGGCATAGCCGCCGTCAATGGGCATGGTGTGAACGGTCAAGCCGCCCATCGTGACCGGGCTTTGCTCGGCTTTTTTCATCGTTTCCTTTGAGATAGGCGCAGTGTTTACAGCTGCATACCGAACGGTAAAGTCCTTGTCGGTGATCTCTGCTGATGTGCCGACAGAGGAGGCAAACAAGTCCACATAACGGCTGTTTGAATGGATATATCCGCAGGCGATGCAAAACTCAAAGGTCAGAATATACATCACACTTTGGAATGCGGCAATATCGCCGAACAAGTGGAGCAACCAATCCGCACCCGCATAGTAAAGTGCGCTGTAAACAATCGCCAGCAGCATAGGAACAATGGGAAGAAAGTGGAGCCTTCCTTTTTGCACACGGCATTTGAAAAACATAATAACGAGTGCGGCAAAGGCGCATAGTACCTGCCAGCCCACACTAATGAAATAGCCTATCGAGTAACCGTTGTTTTTGTCCGTCCACACGGCGGCGTCCTTCGGAAAGGTAAATACGAATTGGTGCAGGTCATTTGTGAGCACGAGCAGAAGCAATACGCCGGAGATGATCCACAGAATCGACATTCCCTTGGGGAATTTGTATTCGTCCGGCTTTCCCAATGACATGGCAATCAGCAGTGCCAGCATAGGCACAAACAGCATGGGCAAATAGAACAGATACCACAGGTAACGGACGGCGTCCGGCTGCCAAAATATAAAATACTTTGCCGAACGGACTACCATCCATATGATGAGCAGTACTGCGGTGACCGTCATAAACCTGCACACCTGCTTTTGCACGATCCGCTGACGGACGGAGAGCCCCCAGGCAGCGAACAGGCCGATATAGATAAAGCTGCGCAGATAGGAAAAAAGCATCGGGTAGAAGCTGCCCCTGCCCACAATTCGGAAGCAATATGCCAGTATCACGGCAAGTACAGCGATGCCGCTTGTTATGATCGTATTCTTTTTCTGCTTGGTCATAAACAGACCCCATTTCGCCTTCATTCGTTTTTGTTTACCCTTGGGTATATCTTTTCAAATTAGATTATAGCATAAATCCGTCTGTTTCTCAACTGCTTCTTACGAGGCTTTGCATAAAAGCCACACTTTTTGCCCCACAGCAGAGAAAAAAGGGCGATCTTTGACCTGCACAAGTCGAACCGATTTCATCTTATACTCTGCCTTGATAGAGTTATTTGTCTTTCCTTTCTGCTGTAGTTATTCTTCAGTTGGGTAAGTTCACTTTCTCCTTCCATCATGACAGGTGGCACCTGTCAGCGTATAGGCGCAGTTGCCCCTTGGCGGAAAAACCTCTTGAAAAAATACCCTGCTGCCGATATAATAAACCTTGTGCGATTTCGGAGGGATGAAGATGGAAAACGAAAAATACTACATAGCCGTTAATGCCGGCGACAGATATCCGCTTTTGAAAACGCCGCAGGACTACACGGAATATTTTAACGAAGCACTCTCGTTCGGAGACTTATTCGATGTGTTTCGGTATATAGAAAAGCACGGCCTTGAACGAATCGTCACAGCCGTGATTAAACGCTGACCGCCGACAAGCGGTCTTTTTTATTCCTTTTTCAGCCGGAACAGCAAACTGCTCTTGCCGCCTTTTTTTCTGTACCGCTGCTCGGTTTCAATAAGCCCTGCTTTTTTAAGATCTCGGATTCCGCGGCGGACGGTGGATGTCGAGAGCTTGAGGTCTGTAGCTATAGTCGGTATGGCAGGCCAGCACTCGTTGTTCTCGTTCGTCCGATCTGCGAGATAGATATATACCGCAACAGCCCTGTGCGGCAGCTCGGTGCGGTAAAGAAAATCAAGACGGCTCATTACTTTGCACCTCCGTTCCGGTTAAGTCTTTTATGATCTCTGCTTCCGTTCTGTCGGGAGCCGTTTCTTTTTTCGGCGGCGAGGTACGGATAGGGTTGCCGCCTCTGTTCCTATCCTTTGGCTGCGTTCTCTGCGGTTCGTTTTTGGGGCTGTCATGCTGTGCCTGACCGCCGCCGTCAGCGCCGCTCGGCGCAGGAGTTTCCTCTTTCCACTCCGGCGGATATTTTTCGAGGATGCCGTCCTGAATTTCTTTTTTGTCGGCATACTTGACCTCACGGTTGCCTTGGTCTGGTACGGCGTATGGGTGTTCATCGTCAAACTCAATGCCCCATTTGAAGAACAGCTTGAGGTGTACCCGCATCGGATGCACACCGGTTTTCATCACGATAAAATCGCCCTTGGGCAGGGATTTGAGTTCATCCGGTGTCAGCAGCGGTCGCTCTATCATTTGGAGCGACTGTGACGGATCGTTTTTACTCCGGCTGACAGATCCGCTCATGACCGTGCGGCTGCCGAGTGCCTTGGACAGCGTTTCGGCAGAGCTGCTGTTGGGAGCAAAGCCGCCGAAGATGGTATCCTGCGTATTGTCCACGATGATCTCCGCACCTTCTTTGCCGTAGTTCTTTTCGAGCTGGGCAAAGGATTGGATGATGGGAACGATCTGCAAGCGTCTTGAACGGGAGGCGGAGAACATCATTTCCGCACTTTCGATTTTGGGCAGCGTGCCGAACTCATCGCAGAAGAACACACAGCGGTTCTTGAGCTTGCCGCCGTTCTCATCGGCAACGGCAAGTATCTCTCGGTATAACTGCTGAATGATGAGTGAGATCATAAAAAAGGTATTGGGATTTTCCTCCGGCATGATGACGAAGATAGCCGACTTCTGATTGCAGAAGGTTTCGGCGTCAATCTCGGTGTCGAAGCATAGGAGCTGCTCTAACTCGGTATCGAGGAATGCGTTGAGTCGGGAGAGCGCTGTCGACATGACCGATGCCATACTCTGCTCGGCGGTGTTCAGTGCCGCACCCGCAAACCATTTCGCTTTATGCTCATTCGGAAGCAGTTCCATAAGCTGCTGGAACTGATTTTTGCCCTTTTTCTTAGAGGGTGCAAGCAACTCTTGGATGACCTTGAACACCGAAACGATGTGCCGCTTTTCCGGCGCACAGAACTCCGCTACCAACAGAATGGTTGCCGTCAGCAAGCCCTCGGCGGCGTCATAGAAGTATGCGTTTTGTCCGAAGGAAGCGGCGTCCATACCGGAGAGGATGATGGTTTTCGAGATGATTTTTGCGTACTTCTCCGCTTTCGCCTTGTAGACGATTTGGTAGGGATGCTTTGCGTATAGGTCGGTGTATTTATTGACGAGGTATAGGATGTTGTTGCCGTTACTGCGAGTAGGATTTCGCAAGTCAATGACCGAAACCTTGTAACCGTAGTCCTTGGCGATGTTTCCGTAGTTACGCATAACATCGCCCTTGGTGTCGGTGGAGAGAAAGGACATCCCCGAAGCACAGGCATACTCGATGCACGGGTACAGCCAAAAGGCAGTCTTGCCGACACCCGCCGCACCGATCATCAGCACGTGGACATCTCCCGTGTCTATCATGGCGGTGGTGCTGTGCTTGCCGCCCTTGCACCCGACCACGATGCCCTGCGGCAGAGCTTCCTCGGTCGGCTCGGTCTTTTTCTGAAGCAGTTTTCTCGGTGCTGTCGCCGTCATGGTAGGCGTTTGGTTTTGCTTTGCCTGCTTACGCCATTTCTTTGGCGTGAACGGAATGTGGCGGTAGGTCTTTCGTATTTCCGCTTTGTTTGCCCACCGAGCCGTGCCGTGTTGACCGTCGCCGACCGTTTTGCTTTTGATATTGTTGAGGTTATAGATATGAGCGATCAGCGTTATCGCACCGAGGACGGCAAACATAACTGCGGCAACGGTGATTAAAGCTGCAATGTTTGGCATATTTCTTCTTCCTCGCTTTCTTCTTGGGGTAAAGAAAACTCCGCACGGATGTGCGGAGCATTGCCTCCGGCTGCCAGCCGGTCCTCGTTCCAATCTTTGAATTCGGGAACGAGGATTTCGTGTTTTATGCCCTGTATAAAGAGCTTGTCGGATATTCTCTTGTTCGCTGCCTGACCTGCTGTGTCGTTGTCCATACAGAGACAGACGGTGTCGATATTGGGATCAGCTTTCAGCATTTGAAACAGCACCTGATCCCCGACACAGCAAGCGGCGGCATAGCTGTGGCTTCGCCAATTCTCCTTGTGCAGAGAAATAAAGGAAAGCATATCTATGGGAGCCTCAAACAGATAGAGCGTGTTGTCTTTTCCGGTCCAGTGGAAGCTGTAACGGGGATCGCAGCTTTCCGCGTTGCCTTTGTAGGTGCTTTCAGAGCCTGTACCTCGTTTATGAGCATGACGGGCAATGCCATGTTCATCGTAGCCAACGAAGACGGCGTTGTGGTAGTCGGCGGATTCGTAGATCATTCCTTTATGCACAAAGGCAGAAAGCACCTCCCGGTCTATTCCTCGGCGGTTAAGCAGATAGGCATACACACGCCGCATATTATCATTTTTCGGCGGAAGGGTGAACGGCTTTGGCGGTTCTCGATTGACCGGCTCGGCTCTTTGAATTATGCCGCCGTTATTACCGAGCAGGAAATTGACGGCTTGCGGAAAGTCCATGTTATAAAATCTACGGACGAAGTCCACGGCATCGCCGCCGATGCGTTCGTACTGATGAAACCACAGGTTTCCTCTGACCGTAACCTTTTCTGAGCCGTCACGCCACACATACTCCTTTCCGGAGCGTTTTAAGTGTTCACCCTGGCTTTGCAGGAGTGCGACCAGGTCTGTCT
>OHEK01000414.1_pt1 | contig 15255 bp, 17 predicted proteins | sample 1567301 | NCBI WGS metagenome assembly OHEK01 (sample SAMEA3879554, study PRJEB24766) | human gut metagenome | biome: human-associated habitat; feature: feces | place: USA | collected 1985/1987
ATGTACTCCACAGCCGTGTCATTGAGGGCTTTCGTGGAGGTCACGGTGCGCTGAAATTTCTCATTGTACCCGCTGAACATGGACATGAAGCAGAGGATTCCCAGCGGCACGACAATCAGCATAGAAAGCCCCATGCGCCAGTCCTCGAGGAACAGCAGCACCAGCACTGCCAGCGCACCGACGATGTTGGCAGTCATCTCCGGCAGCAGGTGGGCAAGGGTGGTTTCGATGGAATCGACCCGCTCGACGATGATGTTCTTATAGGAGCCGGAGGAACGGTCCAGCACTGTGCCAAGGGGCAGCGTCGCCAGCTTGTCCAGCAGCCGCGTGCGGGTGAGCGCCAGCACATGGAAGGTGGCATGATGAGAAAGCGAGGTGGACACGCTGTGCAGCACATAGCGCAGCACCCAAAAGCCCGCCATCCAGCCGCAGAGGGTCAGGCAGCGGGGAAGCTCCGCCGTACCGTTTACCAGTGCGGTGATGAGCCGGATGATGATGAAATACGGAATAAGCGAGCAGGCAACGCCCAGCAGCGCCGTAAGGACGCTCAAAGCGTACTCGCCGTACCGCCCTTTTGCCAGCTCTGCCAGCCATGAGGCGGCGGAGTGCTTTGGCTCAATTTCTTTCATGGTGAACTCCTTTCGACTGCATTACGCAGCAAGATGCTTTTTCACGATCCGCTTGCCGATCATTGCACCGATAAAGGCCGCCACGATCACACCGGCCACCAGTGCCACGGATACCCAGGACTGCAGCATCTGGGATGCGGCAAGGATGGCATCCTGACGGCCATCAGTGACCATCTGATCCGCCATAGCCTTGGCTGCGATGGCGTAGGGAATGATAGTGCTGCCGAATGCGGCCAGCACCTGATTGATGACATAACTGACGGTCAGCGCCTTTGCATTGCCATAGCCCATTTTCCGCAGCAGCAGCTCGGCAATGACGCCGGAGAGAATAAAGAGGATGATGTACGGCAGGTACCCGCCCATAATGGCACGGACGACACTGTAAATGAGGATCGCACCGGGCTTTTTCACCTTCGTGCCGATGATGAAGTAGACGATGCCCTCCAGCAGGGCGAAAAATACCGGCATCAGAATGATGGTAATGGGCGTTGCGTACAGGACGGAGCTGGCGAAGAAAATGACCACATTGATCAGAGCCAGCAGGACAACGGTGATGATGTCCTTGGTTTTCAGCTTGTTGGCGGTTGCAGTACTCATGGGAAAGACTCCTTTTTGAATGAAATATGGTTGAACGTCGCAGAGACGGCGATCACAGAATGAGACCGGCGGCGATGGATGCTGCCAGCAAAACACAGAACACAACATCCCACGCAGAAAACCGAAGCGACAGATAGTTGCTTTTGCGGCGGGTTAAGTCGATGCCCCGTGTTTCGGCGGAGGCGGACAGCGTCTCGGCGATTCGGATAACGCGCAAAGCCATCGGCATGGTCAGTATTTCGATATAGGATGGCAGCGCTCGCAGCTTCTGAAGCGGTGTTGCAAATGCGCCCCGCGTGCGGATGGACTGCCGCAGCAGCTTCATGTCTCCCGACAGAACGGGGAAGAAGCGGAAGATTACAGCGACGATCATAATGAGCCGTTCCGGCAGGTGCAGATTACGCAGCGCCGCCAGGGTACGGCTGGCTTCATTCCGCCCGATCAGCGTCCGCATGGAAATGCCAACGGCAATGATACGCGGGAACAGCACTAACATAAAGGAAAACACCGTGCCCGGCAGCAGAGCGTTTGCCGCCCACAGTAACCCAAAGCTCATCCCGCCTGCCAGCGCCGTTCCGAACCAGCCGTCAGCTGCGGTCAGCAGGATCAGTGCCGCATATGCGGCATAAACTAAGTGGTTGTTGGACGTGGAGATCACGACCAGCAGGGCCAGCCAGTAAAGCAGCTTCGTTGCCGGGTGGAATCGTTCTTTATGCTGTTTTTTCGCCGGAGCATCGGAAGGATGGAAGCGCTCCATATATTGCCGTACCGCTTGCATATCTCGTTCCGAATGAACGGGTAATTCTATTTCTGCATGCCCATCCGACAGCCCAATGCAGTAGTCGCAGGCATCTGCAATCAGTTCAAGGTCGTGGGTGATGATGAGAACAGTCTTTTCCTTCCGCATCTCCCGAATCAGCGCCGCGCACCGCTCCAGACTTTCCGCGTCCTGTCCTGCTGTCGGCTCGTCCAGTATGACGATTGGCTTGTCGGATAGATACGCCGTCATCAGCGTCAGACGCTGCATCTGCCCGCCGGAGAGGGAAAAGGGATGCCGGTCGCGGCAGTCCCACATGTCCATGCGCTTCAGGAGCGCTTCCGTTCTCTGCTCGAACTCCGGTGTGACCTTGTGCCCGTATTGCAGTTCATGCAGAACAGAGTTCGTAAAAAACTGGAACTCCGCCTCCTGCAGGATGAACAGCACCTGCCTTTGCAGCTGCTTTGGATTTTGCGGCTTTCCGAAAAGCGTGATTCTGCCTCCGGAGGGGCGGTAAAGCCCTGCGATCAGCTTGCCGAGCGTTGTCTTGCCGCAGCCGTTTGCGCCCACAAGACCGACGATCTCATGCTCACGGACGGAAAAGCTGACACCAGAGAGGGTATCTCCGGCCTTCCTACCGTATGTATAACGGACATCTGAGACGGCAAGCGCCGTCGGCGCGGTTTTCGGCAGCGGCTCTTTCTCCGGCACGGTGATCTCCGCAAGGTCGAGTGTGCGCAGAGAAAGTGTTTGTCTCTGCTCCACTGAGAATGCCTTTGTCTCTGTGGCAGTGTATTTTCCTTTGATCTCGCCGTCTGCCATGACCCAAAATTCGTCGGCAATGTCGGCAAGATAGTAGAGTCGGTGCTCGCTGAGCAGCAGCGTTTTGCCCTGCTTTTTCAGGGCAAGCAGAATCTCTTTTAACTGCTGCGTGGCTGCGAAGTCCAGATTGGCCGTGGGCTCGTCCAGCAGAAAAATGTCCGTATCCATGGCCCATGCCGAGAGGATGGAGATGAACTGCCGTTCACCACTGGACAACTCGTAGACATTGCGATCCTTCAGCCGCTCCAGATGAAAGATCCGGAAGGCCGCATCTACCCGCTGCCGTATTTTATCCTGCGGCAGACCGTGATTTTCAAGACCGAAGGCCACTTCATTGGAACTGTTCACGGTAAAAAACTGACTTCGCGGATCCTGAAATACCGATGCTGCCAGCTCGCCGATCTCGCCGATACGCAGCCCGGCGGTGTCCTGTCCGTTCAGGCGGCAAAAGCCCTTCAGCTCTCCCTCGTAAAATTGTGGGATTAGTCCGTTGATGCACCGCAGCAGCGTAGATTTTCCGCATCCGCTGCCTCCGCAAAGCACCACACAGCGTCCCGCCGGGATGCCGCCGCCGACCTGTCGGAGGATGGGCAGCTTTGCCTCCGCATATTGAAATTCAAATTCAAAATCTATCATCGCAAACTCTTTTCTTGTTGGTTAGCCGTCTCTAACCGGCGGCCGTAAGAAACGGACGGATGGACCGTCCGAATCAACTTTTCGGATTTATTACAAGGTATCGCATAGCTGCCGCCAGCCAGCGTTGGTGAAATCAAGGACTGCCTGTAAGCAGGTAAGCATTCTGCCTTCCTCCATACGCTGATCCAGCAGCTGGCGGAAGTACCAGAACTGTGAGCCCATCAAAAGACGGATCGCATCGGCATTTGGCGCTTTCCCATAGATATGCGAAAAGAATTCCACCGTTTGTTTCGCTTTTTGATCCATTAGTTTATGCAGCACGGTTTCCATGGAGCTGCCATCGCTGCGGCAGAAAAATAAAGTGCAGTCATTGCAGTGCTCGGTCAGCAGTTGAAAATATACCTGTTCTTCGGCGTTTATAGCGCGGAGGATATCCTCCGGCTGCGCGCTGCACTTTGCTTTTTCGTATTCTTCCGCGACGGGAGCAAAGAGAACCTGCATCGTCTCAAAAAAATCCTGAAGCAGACTGGCAAACAACGCGTCTTTATTCTTGTATCTTGTGTAGATTGCCCCCGTAGTAACACCGGCTTTTTCGGCGATCTTGTGCAGAGAGGCTTTCTGAAAGCCGTAAGCAAGAAATTCCGAATAAGCAGCCTGAATGATCCCATCATCCAGGGAATGATTCCTATTGGCCATGTCTTCACTCCTCTGCACGCAAATAATAATGTCGTTATCGATAACGGAATTATTATAGCGTCCTTTTTGCTGCTTGTCAATATGAATTGCACACTGCTTTGCAAAAACGTACCTTGACAAATCTTATCTCAATGTTGCATCTGTATAATTCCAGAGATGAAGATTCAGAAACTTTGGATGAAAGCGAAGTATCTGCTCCGGGTAAGTATTATTACGACGCTCCACAGAACGAGGAAAAACGCAAACAACTTATTCTGTGCGTTATATTGTTGGTCATAACGTGCGTGTCGGTAATCCTTGTAAGCATATTAATTTCCCACATAGTGTGAGCCGTGAGTGGCACTGTGAGCCAAGAGTAAGTTTGGCACTAACGAATGAAAGAACGCCCATTTCTGCATGAGCTGTAGCTTCATAGCAGAAATGGGCATTCTCTTTTTATGCTAGGTTTCTGTGCTTGCAATCAGTCGGTCGAAGTCGCTCTGATAGAGCTGATCCTGGATAAACCGGTACTGCTCAAATTCGCTTTCGGCAAATGCTTTCGCAATGGCAGCTGTGACCTTTCCTTTGTCTTGCAGGATTTCCGCATCGTTGAATTGCAGAAAGGCATCCAGCTTGGAGGCCCAATCTGCCATGGTCATGGGGATACGCCGACGGGCCTGCCGGGTGGCGTAGTCCAGGTACATCGTTACGATTTCGTTCAGCTCCTGCATCTCATCAAGGGATAAATAATTCTTTGCGATGGACACATCCGCTTTGACGATTTTACCGTCCGGAGTTGATGCGGTAGCCAACGGCGACGATGGCCGGGAGAGAATAGAACTTATATTGGTAGGTTTTCCCTTCGTCCGCAGTTTGTGCAAATATTGCACAAACTGAATCCTTTGATAATTCGCCGCTTTCAAATACGTTTTTCAGATGCTTGGTCACTACGTTGCGCTCTACTTCAAAGAGCTGGCCGATGGCTTTATGTGTCAGCCAAACATCGTGGTTCTGTACCCGGACTTCGATTCCATCCTCGTGGGCATCCTTCGTAAACACCAGAAAATCCACAGTGCTATTTCGGATTTGCAGCTTGTCCTTTTGAGATTTTTTCATCATACTATTCCAGCTCCTCCCATGGCTCCAGGCCCATTTCTTCCCAGGTCACACCATAAGGCGCTCCACCGGAAGTGTAGCCAGCAATGTAAAAGAAGCGATCATCCTGATCCGCAATTTTCGGGTCAAGAGATTTCAAGGGTTGCTCCTGGGACTTGTGCTTTGGATGTCGTGTGGCACGTTTATGCTGCAGTGCCTTTATTTCTGTGTGAGAACGGATATGCTCTGGTAAGCCGTTGCTTTCCAACCGCTCAATGATGTGCAGGCGCTTTTTACGATACTCCTTATAAATCTCGTCAAAGGAAATCTGGACATTGATGTGACCGCAAACTTTTTGGGCAATCGTTTCACAGTCCTCAACGGAGACCGGCATTCGTCCGTTTGCAGAGACGAAATTCTGGGTTTCCAGATACATATAATCTGTAATCCTGGCTTTCTGTGCCTGCTTCAAATCCTTAAAAGATTTGCCAGCACTTGAATAAGGCGTACTCATACTCAGTTATCCCATGAATGTGTCTGGAAATAGACATCCGTGCTGCGGTCATATTGGCGGCGTACAGAGGGAATGTCCATGCCGTCCATAATAGAGAAGAACGCCTGCTGTGTGATTTCAGAAATCTCCCGGTTATGTTGGAAAAGATTATTTGCTATCATCAAAGCAAACACTGCATCAGGATATTTTGCGGCCAACGCATCATAATCCTGACCATCCGCTTTAGCAAGTGCTGTGAATCCTGGAATCTCCGTCAGTACGGGTATCGCCTGGGCTATATAATCTTCAAGGGTATGTGTTATCGTCCCCATGTCCTGCGCTCCTTTACGTGCGAACTGTAGATCATTGTAACATGGAAATAAAGAAAGACAAGTCTTGACTTTGTGTATAGACTATTTATCCGCGAATTGCCATCATGTGACTGCTGGGAATTTCAGCTTTGCTTTTACCGATGGCAGCAAGAGCGGCTTCCTCTGTGGGGTATAATCTATGTGCTTTTATCTTTGTTGCAGCCCCCATACAATCCAGAAACTTGAATGTAATTAAATCACCGCTGATGTGAATGATTTTGCCCTCGCGGATATAGTGATTACTTTCTATCATATAGGCAACGTCATTGAGCTTGTATGCCCTAGTCATTATGCACCACTCCTTTAGACACAATATATCACAGAGAGGCACCACTTTCAATTGGCAAATACAAACAAATATTCGCAATAAAGAATATAAAATTCATAAATTGACCGGTACTTTGGACTGTGGTATAGTAAGAATAAAATCATTTAGTGCATAGTTCAAACAATGCGGAGATCCGTATGTGACATATACTACGCGACCTTGTGAAGTTGCCAACTAGCAAAACTTTATCAATTGATAAGGAAGGAGACCATTATGCCGTACAACTATTTGGGGAATTTGAAAAAGAGAGAGATTGTCCAAAAACTACAGGAGGCTGGATGTGGTGTAAGAAACGTAAATGAGCTAAATAAAATCATGGAAGAAATGGGGTTGCTCAATCATTGTGGTAACGGATGGGAGACTACAGATAGCGGTGCTAAGTTTTCGATGTGGCATAAAGGCGTGTTTAATTCGGATGCATGGCACCCAGAACTGGTTGATGAGATAATTAACTATTTGAACGGCCAATGATACAAATAAGTTAGCAACCCGTGCCGATATGGCACCGGGTGAAACAAAGCAGTTTCACAATAAGTAAATCAAGCCTATGCACATCGAGGTTGACGAGGACGGAGGAGTATTTCTACGGCTCGGCACAAAATAGGCGATTGAATAATAGAAAAGATACGCCCAGCAATTCATATGAACTGCTGGGCGCAAGTATTGATTGTCTATAGTTTTATTCTGCAGGCATTCCATACCCCAGAATCACACCATTCCCCAGAGAATACTGCTTCTGTCGGCACATATCCCTGGAATTGCCCTCTACGGTATAGACCATCCCATTCTCCACCTTCTCCACGATGCCCACATGGTCCGGCACACCGTCCTGGGTGGCCCAGTCGAAGAAGATGAGCATTCCGGGGGCTGGTTCCGTGGAGCTGTCCAGCCAGAGGCCACGCTGCTGGAACCATTGCATTCCGAAGACGCAGCCGGAGAATTTTGGGTAGGTGCCGCTGTCCAGGTAGCCGCATTGGTCGGCACACCAGGAGACGAAGCAGGCGCACCATTCCACATGGTTGGTAAAGCCGTACCAGCTCCAATAGGGTTCGCCGCCCACGTTGCCCACCTGGGTCAGGGCCACATCCACAATGGCATCCCCGTCCTCCGGGGTGTAGAACACCTTGCCGATGGGGTAGTACCGCAGCACATGGGGAACATACTGCTTGTCACCGTAGCTGTTCCAGCCCATCTGTTCTGCCATTTTTAAGGAGAACTCAATGGCGTTTGCACGGGAATACTCGCCGTATTTCTGCAAGGCCCAGGTAATGTAGCCGCTGCCAAAGTTATAGCCTTGGAGGGCTAGCTGAATATGATCCAGGTCAATGGGGCTTTCGGCTCCGGCTGTCTGCAAACAGTCCGCAAGATTCTGGATGCCAACCGCAATGGAGTATTCCGGGTCCGTAATGCCTCCGGGGGTTCTGGGGTACTGGGTGTTATAACCGCATTCGGAGGCCTGCATGGGGTCATTGCCCCTGCCGCCGGATTCCTGCATCATGACGGCCTGAATCAGCAGATCGTAATCCGGAATACCATATTGCTTGGCATATTTGCGGATGACCGGCTCATAGGCTTCCACCTCTGCACTAAGGGGCAGGGTTTCCGTGGATTCGTCCTGGCTTCCAAAGATGGCGGCACCGCAGCCGATGAGGACAACAATAACGATTACCAGAACGGAAGCAACTCCACTGGCGGCAATGGCTGCGTATAGAGCCTTTGCCGCCTCTGCCGCAGACCTGGCCAACTTTGCTGCCAGCTCTGCGGCTTCCTTTGCGGCCACCACCGCCCTGCGCCCAGCGGTGGCGGCTGCGTGGCTGCTCTTTTGGGCAGCTGTGATGGTGGCCTTTTGCGCTTCCTGAAAGGCTTTCTCTGCGGTGGAATCAACAATTCTTTCAGATGACCATTCAGCGGTCTTAATGGGGACAGCACCCTGTTTGGTACGAATCGGCAAATCGGATTTCTTTTTTATAGGAATCTGCCCTTTAGATGCCGTTCCCTTGTCAAGTGAAACTGTGTTATGGAAACCATCTGCCTTTGCGGTGCCAACTGTAGAGCTTCTGGTTTGGTCCATTGGTTTGAAAACCGCCTGACTATCTGGCAACGGTATTGTGGAAGAATTTCTTTTGGATGCCTCCACCTGCTGAGAAAAATGTGCTTGCTCTATTTGCAGTTTCTCCTGCTTTTGGGTCTGCCTCTGCCGGACAATGTTTTGTACAGCTGCTTTCCGTGCTGCTTCCTGCTGCGCAGTCTGGGCAGGGACAGCTATAGATTGCTCACGGGTGCGAATTGGCTTTTGGGCAGTGCGGTGAGACAAAGCATTGGAGCTTTCCGGGACACCTCCCGTTGCATTTGCCTGCTGTTGCTGGACGATTCTTTCTACCGCGGCTTTCCGCCCCGCTTCCTGCTGTGTTGCAGGACGGCTTCTGGAAGGCCCTTTTGCAGGTGCCTTTTGATATCCCTCCGGGATATCCGCTTCCGACGAAATACCATGCTTATCATTATTCCTTTGGTGAAGCGAGCGTATTTCCCGCACAGCCAGGGAGGTCCCATCCCGAACGGCATCCTCTGCCGTCCGGGAGATTTTTTCTTCCGCATAATTGCTGGGAGAATCCGACTGCTCCGACTGCCGGTGCGCCGCCTGTTCCGCTTTGCTCCGGACAAAGTTTCGCTGCATCTGCCGTTGAGCGGTATTCATCACCGGCTGATTCTTCCGCTGCCTTGTCTTGATTTCCGGCAATGGCGCAACCTCCTATCAGGACTGACCGGCGAACCGCCCCTCACCGGGGCGGGTGGTCATAAGCTGGTAGAGCTTTGTATTTTTCGGAAAACGGTTGATGAAAGGCACCAGGGCACTGCCGTATTTGATAAGGCCGGAACCGGCTTCCACATTGGTGATGTAGTTCATCTGCTCATTGGAGATATTCAGCAGCCGTCCCAGCTTCTCCCGGTCAGATGCCGCCTGATTCAGCATGACAATGAATTCGGAGTTGGAAAGCATGGTGCTGGCCTGAACGGAATCCAGCAGATACTCCACATTCTGGGTAATTGCTGTGGGAAAAGCGTTGCGCTTTCGGAACTGCCGCCATGCGGAGTTGAAGAAGGCGGCGGAAAACTCATTTTCAAAAACCACATGGAATTCGTCAATGAATACATGGGTTCGTTTTCCTTTCTTCCAGTTCAGGGTCACACGGTTCAGCATGGTGTCCGTAATGACCAAGAGTCCTGTGGGCTTCAGCTGCGCCCCCAGGCCGTGAATGTCAAATACCACCACCCGCTTATCCAGGTCCACATTGCTCTGCTTTCCGAAAATATCCAGCGAGCCGGTGGTGTACAGCTCCAAAGACAATGCAATCTGCTTGGCTTCCGGCTCCGGCTGCTCCAGCAGGGTGTCCCGCAGGGTGCAGAGGGTGGGAACCGTTCCTGTATAGGCTGCATTCCGGTAAACCATTGTAATGCACCGGTCAATAATGGATTTGTGCTGGGGACCAACCCCTTTCTTGTCGATCTGCTCGATTAGGGACATGATGAACTCGGACTTGACCACAATGGGGTTGTTCTCCCCATAGCCGTCCACCATGTACATGGCGTTGAGCCGATCTCGTCCGCCTGCGGAAACATGGATCACAGACCCCATATCCCCCATGGCCTCCACCAAAGGGGCGTACTCCCCTTCAGGATCACAGACAAGAATATCGTCCTCGGTGTTCAGCATCAGGAAGGTCATCAGCTCCTTGGCGGAGAAGGACTTGCCGGAGCCGGGGACGCCCAGCAGGAATGCGGACTGGTTCAGCAGATTCTCCTTGTTGCACATGATGAGGTTGTGGGAGATGGCGTTTTCTCCAAAGTAGATACCGCCCTTGTCCATGATTTCCTGGACCTTAAAGGGCATGAACACCGCAAGGCTTTCTGTGGTCAGGGTGCGGAAGGCGTTGAGCTTCCGGGTGCCAATGGGCAGGACTGTGTTCAAGCCGTCCATCTGCTGATACTTGAGGATCGCCATCTGGCACATGCGCTTCCGGGCGGTAGAGAGAACGGCATCCGTATCCATATCCAGCTGTTCCTTGGTATCCGCGGTAATGACCATGGTCAGGATGCCGAAGATCATCCGCTGGTCACGGGTGGTCAGATCATCTAAAAACTCTTTGCTTTCCTTTCGCTGCAATTCCATATCATAGGGAACCACAGCGGAGAAATTGTTGTTGCTGTTTTGGCGGCGTTGCCAGTTGGTGATGTTTGTCTCCACCCCGAGAAGCCGGTTTTCTACCTCCCGCACAGCCTCGTCTGTGGGAATGGGTACCATGTCAATGGAGAGCATCATGTCCCGGTTCAAGTCCGTCAACTCGGATACGAAATCATCCTGAATATAGCTGGCGTAGTCCTTGAGGTACAGCACCCTGGCGTACCGTTCCCCGATTTGGAGATAGTCGCTGTGCCGTTCCATGGAATCCGGGCAGATGTAGTCCCGGAAGCTGTGACCCTTCCGGGCAGAATCCCGCAGAGAGAACCGGAACTCATTTTCTTCTCCCCTGCGGTAGAAGCGGTGGAGAATTTGCAGCCGTGCCATGGCGTTCATGGGGCCGCAGGTGGAGCCAAGGGTAGCGAAGTGAGAGGACAGGTCTGCATCCACACGGGCAAAGAAGCTCCGGGCGGCATCCACATCCTTTTTGCGGACGGAAACTGTCAAAAATTTCTCCTGGACAATGCCGTTGCCATTGGTGGCCTTGTCCAGAAGCATCTGGTTGTATTCCTCCCGGTAGTCATCCAGGCCATCCCACTGCATGGGCATGAGGATGGACTTTTCAAAGTTGATCTGGCTCATTTTATGGTTGAAGATGGTGATTTTGGTGGTAGCTCCGCAATCCAGACTGTTGATAAGAGCAGAGTAGCCCCGGAACATCTTTTCCTTGTCCGGCTCCGAGGCCACCTGATAATTGATGTCCGTAAAGCGGAAGGTTTTTGCGTACCGCCCACCGGTGAGGAAAATCCCGTCCTCCCAGATTTTTTGAATGGGGATCACGTCCTGGACACGCCGGGGAATGACATATTTTTCCCGGTCCTGCCGTACCAGGGCTCGAATGGATTTCATCATTTCTTATACGCCTCCTTTTCGTGGTTGGAGATGGTGTCATCCAATAGTTTGTAGTAGAGATCATCCGACTCAGAAATAAGCCGCTTTGGTTCCAGCAGCTCTGAACGAATCCAGGCCCAAGCCAGCTGTTCAGCGGTCATGCCGTGGTAGTTTATGAAACCCATAGCCGCAAAGGGTGCGGCTCCCAGAATACACATCCAGCTGACGGTTTCCGTACCCACATAGGGCTTTAGCAGAAAGTACAGCCCCACGGCAACCAGCATTGCCGCCAGTGAGAAGCCGCACTGCCGCATGGAGAGGCCAAAGAACATGGATTCACTGTAGGACTGAATTTCTTTGTTGATTTTTACTTCCAATGGTTTCCTCCTTGTTTTGTGTAAAAGAATAACGCCTCCCGATTGGAAGGCTTTGAATTGCAACTAGGGAACTTTTTTGATGAAATAGCGGCAAAAAGTTCCCTAGATTAAAATGTCATTTTACAGCCCCATCATCTCCCGCACGACCCTGTCTGCCATTTTCACAGAACCTACGAGAATGAGCATATTGAAAATCAGCTCTCCGATATAGCTCCACACCATCGTAGCAGCTGCCGCCCCCGCATCCACCACAGGGGGCGAGGATGCAAAGGCGGAGAAAATCACGCAGGCCAGAACGATGACGGCTCCTTCCAGGCAGACGGAAGCGTAGCTTTTGAGAAAGCTCTTCCCAATGCTCTGGGTAGGTTCCCCGGCAAAGGTGGACAGCGGAATGGGGGCAATGGCTGTGTACATATACATTTTGAAAAAGCGCCCGTAGACGCTGAGGATCATCTGAAAAGACAGCACCCAGATGAACAGGCCGCCGATCAGCGTGACGGCCCACAACGGGATGGATTCAAAGAACCCGCAGTCCTCAATGGCCGAAACAATTTCAGACGGCAGCACAGCGGACTGGGGCTGTCCAAAGCCTGCTGCCTGCATGATGGTGGAGATCACCCCCTGCACAATGTCCAATAGTGCCAGCATCAAATCCATGCCGTAGGAGATCACGCCCTTAGCAAGGGCAAAGCGCACGAACAGCCGCAATGCGTGTTCCGGGCGTTTGACTTCCGTCAGGGAGCCACAGGTTTTCATCACACCGATCACAAAGAACAGCACCAGCAGGGCATAACCTATGGCCTGCAAGGCACCGTGGATGCTGGACACCACATTCCAAAGGGTGCCGCCCTTGAAGCTGGTGGGGGACTGGGTAATGAGCTGCCAGATCTCACTGAGCTTGTCATTCCAGACATTCAGGGCTTTTTCCAGGTTTTGTACGACCCAGTTGTCTGACAATGGTTTTCACCTCCTATCCTGGGCAGGCCGTGTGGCCTGCCCTTTGTGGTTTCTTACGCAATGATCAGGTCCAGAATCTCCTTGGCGAATGTGATGACGATACCACCGGCCAGAGTCAGGAAGCCGTTGCTCCGCTGGGAGGGGTCATGGGACTGCAAGGAAAGGCCCACCTGGACAATGCCCCAGCCCAGCAGAATGAGGCCTACGGCCCGAATCAGGCCGAAGATAAAGGTACTCAGATTGTTGACCACAGTCAGGGGGTCGCCCGCGGCATAGGCGGGCATGGCCAGACCCAGGATCATGGCACCGGTGAGTACGGCGCAGCTGTAGCGGCGGAAACCTTTGCGGACGGGTTCGGGCATGGGCAAGCGGTTAGAAGTCCGACGGGTGGTGGGATGAATGATGTTGTGGATGATGTTTTTCATAAGTTACCTCCTGATAATTTGAATTATGATTTTGGTTATTTTCCTGCGCTTTCTTGCGCATGAAGTCATAGACTTCCTCCTCGGTGAGGACGACATAATCCCCGGTGTCGGCATCCTCGGGAACAGCCTGTTTCAGCTTTTCCAGGTTGATGGAAACAGCGGCAACGCTCAACGGGTCCGTGCCGTGCTGGTAGGCCACAGCCTTTCCATCTGTGGTGAGGGCCACATTGGGGTGCTTGAGGATGTTGTATTTCAGATCCTTCACAGGGCGTTCGCCCCGAATAAAAAGAAGCGCGTAGCGGTTGTCCAGCATACGCACTTCATCCGGGGTCATCAGCTCCCGTCCGGCAGTCTGAAAGTTGGTGGTGTAGCTTCCGCTGCGGCCTTTGGATTGGCCGTAGGTGTTGGTGTCAATGGTTTGTTTCCCAAGCAGCTTGGACACATACTCGTGGGTGGATTGCTCATTGCCGCCCAGGTAGAGGAACGTATCGCAATTGCCTACGATGCTTTCCCATTGCTTATCAAAGAGTGCTTTCAGCTGGGCCAGATTCTGGAGGATGATGCTGACGGAAATTTCCCGGCTTCGCATGGTGGCAAGAAGCTTATCGAAATCATCCGGCAAGGCCACGTTGGCAAACTCGTCCATGACGAAGTGGACATGGACCGGCAGCCGCCCGCCATGCTCAAAGTCCGCCTTTCGATAGAGCTGCTGGAACAGCTGGGTGTAGAGCATTCCGACGATGAAGTTGTAGGAGCTGTCACTGTCGGGGATCACCGCAAAGACGGCGGTTTTCCGTTCTCCAATTTCTCCAAGCTCCATTTCATCCGTCTGGGTGATTCCCGCCAGAGAAGTCAGGTTGAACTTCTCCAGATGGGAGATCAGGGTGATCTGAATGGATTTCAGGGTCTTGCCGCTGCCGGAGTGGTAGCCCTTGTAATACCGCACGGCAATGTGTTCCGGATTCTTCCGCTCCAACCGCTCGAACAGCTCGTCCAGGGTGGAGACGTATTCCTCGTTGTCCTCCTTCACATCTCCGGCCCGGATCATCTCCATGACCATGGGAAAGTTCTGCTCCTCCGGGGGTGCTTCGTAGTGAAGATAGGAGATCAGGGCCTTTAAGAGCATGGCCGCCATATCTTCCCAGAAGTGGTCGGAGGATTTACTGTCCTTCCGGTTCTGTGACTTCCGTTTCCAATTCCGTGGTTTCTGTTGCCTCTGGCGGTTCAGTAGTTTCTGACGGCGGTTCGGTGGATTCTGAGGGAACTTCCGTTTCCGGTGGAGCCGTCGTTTCTTCCGCTGCCTCCGTTGCGGCCTCGGATGCTTCCATTTCCTCAGTGGGCATTGCTTCATCCGCAAAGGCACAGGGCACCAGCCCTGCCAGCAGCACGGCCACCAGAAACAGGCTGAACCCTCGTTTCATAATTTTTCGCATGGCATTTTCCTTTCACAAAAGAATCACCCGCCGATTTTGGCAGGTGTCTACGTTTCTTTCAGCTGGTACAGCTGGTAATACAATATAAGGGGAAGTGTGAGGGGGAGGAGAACGACAAGCTGGGCGCATTATCTGTCACGCTCCTTCTGCCGGAGCTGATACCGGTGGTAGTACTCCAGGGCTTTGATGACGTAGTCCTCCGTCTGCTTGGCGGTGAAGTTTTTGGGGATGAAAGGTTTCAGCCGTTCCGATTGAAAGCTGATTTTCTCTTTCTGGTTGGGTTTTTGCTCGCACATGATGGAGAGGATCACGTCGGCATTGAGCCTGCCATTCTGGGAAAATTCTTTCATCTTCAAGGCCTGAGCTAGGGACGGCGTAGACTGCTCGGAACTGATGGAATCCAGCAGACTGTTTTGCTCCTCCTCGGTCAGGAAGGAAAGTTCCACGGCGGGCCGGAAAGCGATTTTCCCAGAGTCCACCAAATCCAGCAGAGGCGGAATAAGGTGGGTAAGGCGGATGTAGCGTCGAACCTGTTCACGGCTTTCTCCCCCGACTTCACCCAACATCTCATTGCTCCTGGACTTTGACACCA
>OHEK01000420.1_pt1 | contig 15155 bp, 17 predicted proteins | sample 1567301 | NCBI WGS metagenome assembly OHEK01 (sample SAMEA3879554, study PRJEB24766) | human gut metagenome | biome: human-associated habitat; feature: feces | place: USA | collected 1985/1987
GCTGTCTCGACCATGAGGGTGACATCACTCTGGGAAATCTGTTTGAGACGACGCTGGAGGAAATCTGGGAAACGCCCCGCGCAAAGTCGATTTATCAGGGCTTTGCCCAGAAAAAAGCGGCAGAGGAACTTTGCCGCAAGTGCGGGTACGCCCGCCGCTTTTTGTAATGGTCTATTCCAAATCGAACAGGACTTTTTCGTAGTCCTTCACATAGCAGCGTATGTTTTTGCGTCCCTTTTGAATAACGGTGTGTCCCTCCGCTTCCAGCTTTTGCCTCTGCGCTTCGATACCGCCGGGATATTTTTCATTGAGTTCCCCATTGGCTTTCAGCGTTCTCCAATAGGGCGTTTCATCCGCTGAGCGCTGATAGCTCGCCCACGCGGCAATGGACACAAAAATCCCCGCCGTGATGGGTTCCGTAAAGTCCGCGCCGCTCAATTTTGCGAAATAGTCCCGTATCTCCCCGACCGTGGTCACTTTTCCATACGGGACTTCTCGCATTACCCGGTCGTAATCGATGGGCGGTGCAAAGTACATTCTGTTTCCGCCGTATTTTTCAATGCTTTTCTCGTCCGTGATGGTCTGGAATTTGGGCATGTCCTTGCTGTCGTGCAGCATGGCGTTGAAATCTTTCTTTTCTTCATTTGCCATATATACCGCCTCCTGCGTTCAGTATAATCCATTACGGCGTCCGATGCAATGAGACAGTTTGAAAATACTCTTGAGAAGCGGAAAAAAGTGTGCTATAATCCAAAAAACACAGAAAGGGTCTCAATATGGAACAAAAAGTCATTCTTTTCGACCTGGACGGTACTTTGACGGATTCCGGTGAGGGTATTATCAACTGCGTTGTCTTTGCCCTGGAGCATTTCGGCCTGCCCATTCCTCCGAAAGCAGAGCTGCGCAGTGTCGTAGGGCCTCCCCTTCACGATTCTCTGGCGCGGTACGGCGTCCCAAAGCAGAAGCTTGATGAAGGCGTAACCGTTTTCCGCAGCCGCTACAATCCCATCGGCATTTATGAAAACATCCCCTACCCCGGCATTCGGGAAGCGCTGGAAGGGCTGAAGCAGAGCGGGTATAAGCTCTGCGTCGCCACCTCCAAGCCGGAGGAAATGGCAAACCGGGTACTGCGGCATTTTAACCTTGCCGGCTACTTTGACACGGTCTGCGGCGGTACTTTGGACGAGTCCCGCTCTTCCAAAAGCGAGGTCATCGCCTACCTTCTGGCGCAGAACGGCCGGGCGGACAATATGCTCATGGTTGGCGATACCAAATTTGACGTGATCGGCGCGGCTGCCCACGGCATTCCCACCATCGGCGTCGCTTGGGGCTACGGCGAGACGGCGGACATGGAAGCCGCCGGAGCAAAGGCCATTGCCCAAAGCCCTGCGCACCTGGTAACGCTGCTCAGGGAAATGTGATTGGAGGAATTTCTATGGAACTGCGTGCTTGCGTTGACGCGCTGAAGCCCCAGCTTCTTTCCACACTTCGGCAAAATATCCGGATTCCCAGCGTTCAGGGCGACGCGGAGGACGGCGCACCCTACGGTGCTTCCGTCCGGGAAAGCCTTGTCCATGTGCTGGACACCGCTCGGGAGTTGGGCTTCCGCACGGAAAATATGGACGGTCATCTGGGCTGGTGCGAATACGGCGAGGGCGACGAAATGGTCGCCGTTCTGGGACATCTGGACGTGGTTCCCGCCGGGGACGGCTGGAGCTGTGACCCCTTCGGCGGAGAACTGCGGGACGGGAAAATCTGGGGCAGAGGCACCACGGATGACAAAGGCCCCGCCATTGCCTCCCTGTTCGCTCTGGCCGCCCTGCGGGATTCCGGACTCCCCGTCCGCCGTCGTATCCGTATCCTGTTCGGCTGCAACGAGGAAGCCGGTTCCGACGATATCAAATACTACCTTGCAAACGGCGGCGAAATTCCCGTCATGGGCTTCACCCCGGACGGCGAATATCCGGTCATCAACGGCGAAAAGGGCATTATCAATGTGACCTTTTCCCACGCCAATGTTCAGACCGGCGACGTCCGTCTCCTGTCCATTCACGGCGGAACTGCCCCCAACGTCGTTCCGGCGCACGCCTGTGCCAAGCTGGCTTGTCCCCGGGAGCTGGCGCAGCGTCTTGCGAATCTCAGCGCCCCGCAGGTGCGGTTCACTGCCACGGATTATGGCCTTTTTGTGGAGGCCGAAGGCGAAAGTGCCCACGGCAGCACCCCGGAGCTGGGGAAAAACGCCATTGGCCGTCTGCTGCTGGCGCTGGACACCCTGCCACTGAGCGGGGAGGTCGCCAACGCGGTACATTTTCTGGCGGCGACCCTCGGCATGGAAACCGACGGCGCTTCCGCCGGGATTGCCCTCCATGACGCAGTTTCTGGCGGTCTGACGCTGAATCTCGGTGTGATCAACGGCGACGAGCACCGCCTGTCCCTGAAAATCAACTACCGTTACCCGGTCACCAAGGGCTACGCCGACTGCGCCCCCATTCTGAACGGAAAATTTGCAAGCGCCGGGTTTACTCTGGACTCCGAAGTCCACAAGGCCAAGCTATATGTCCCTGAGGACAGTCCCCTTGTCTCCACCCTGCTGCGGGTCTACCGGGAGCAGACTGGGCTGGAAGATCAGCCAAAATCCATCGGCGGCGGCACCTATGCCAAGGCGCTGCCCAACATCGTGGCCTTCGGCCCCATTTTCCCCGGTGAGGAAGTCCGGGAGCATAAGCCGGACGAGTACATCTCGGTGGACAGCCTGATGCGCAACGCCCAAATCATTGCCGCCGCCATGTACGAAATGGCAAAATGACGAATTTCTCAATCAAAAACTATAGAAGGTGACCAATATGAAAATCACAAGTGTCCGTTTGGGGCGCATCAGCGTTCCTCTGCGCACCCCCTTCAAAACCGCTCTGCGCAGTGTCAGCAGCGTGGAAGATGTCATCGTAGAAATCCACACCGACTGCGGCGCTGTGGGCTACGGCGAAGCCCCTCCCACGGGTGCCATTACCGGCGACACCACCGGCGCGATCATCGGCGCCATTCAGGATCACATTGCCAAGACCATCATCGGCCGGGATGTGGACGAGCTGGAGCCGCTGCTTCAGTCGGTGCAGAAGTGCATTGTGGGCAATTCCAGCGCCAAGGCTGCCGTTGACATGGCGCTGTGGGATCTGTACGGGCAGCTGTACAATATCCCCGTTTACAAGCTTCTGGGCGGTGGGCGGAAGCAGATCGTCACCGATATCACCATCTCCGTCAACGACCCGGACACCATGGTCAGCGATTCCCTGAAAGCCGTTGCCCGTGGCTATGACTGCCTGAAAATGAAGGTCGGCGTAAACCCGGAGCTGGACGTCGCCCGGCTCAGCGCCGTGCGCAATGCCGTTGGCAAGGACATCGTTATCCGCATCGACGCCAATCAGGCATGGACGCCCAAGCAGGCCGTGAAGATTCTGAATAAGATGCAGGAGCTTGGTCTGGACATTGAGCTTGTGGAACAGCCCGTAAGCGCCCACGACTTTGCCGGACTGAAATACGTCACCGACCGGAGCTACGTGCCGGTGCTGGCGGACGAGGCCGTATTCTCTCCGGAAAACGCCATGACCATTTTGCAGATGGGCGCAGCCGACCTCATTAACATCAAGCTGATGAAGTGCGGCGGCATTTACAACGCCCTGAAAATTGCCTCCGCGGCGGAAGTGTTCGGCGTGGAGTGCATGATCGGCTGTATGCTGGAAGCAAAGATTTCCGTCAATGCCGCCGTGCATCTGGCCTGCGCCAAAAACATCATCACCAAGGTTGACTTGGATGGCCCGGTGCTGTGCAGCGAAGATCCGATCCTCGGCGGGGCTGCTTTCGACGAGAAGATCATCACCGTCGCCGATGCGCCGGGACTGGGCATTCAGGAAATCGACCAGAAATACCTGACCTACATAGACTGATTTTTCTGTGAGATACGAAAAGAGGACGCTCAGGCGTCCTCTTTCAGTTTTTTGTGGATATAATCCCGTGCCTGCTCCGGCTCCAGATGCAGAACGATGGAAATTTCACCGATCAGAAGCTTCTCCGCGTCGTGGAGAAAATTTTCGTCGCACAGGTGAATCTTTCTCCCAGAGGCGCTCTGGTCGGCCTTGTGGCGGTAAAGCGTATGTACCATGCGCATGATTTTTTTGCGGTCGCCGCTGCCGATCAGCTCCCGGTAAGTTTGCTTCCGCTGGTTTTCCTCCCGAATCCACTCGCCGGTTTTCACATTCTCTGACGTGATCATCGCTTCCAGTTCCTCTTTGGAAAGAATGGGCTGAAGCTTCGCCATAGCGGCGGCATTCTGCGTCGGCACCAGAAACCGGGAATTCCCGTTGGACAGCGGTTCCAACGCCAGATAATTCAGCCGCTTTTTATCGACCAGCCGTTCCTCTTCACTCACCACGCGGCAAACACCGTGCATACCGTAAACGACCAATTCCCCTACCTGATACATTTTCCCCATCCTTCCAAAACCGCCGCATTTTTTCACCCATAATAATATTATAGCACAAAAATGCCCCAATTTCACATAGGGAAAAATCCCAAAATTTTCACCGTTTTTTTCGGTCAACATGCGAAAAAATGCCGCCGCAGCGTGAACTGCGGCGACATTTCTACGGTCAGATCGTCTCGATTTTGATGGTGTTGGTGTTGCCGTGCTGGCCGTTGATGGGGCCGCCGGTGAGAAGAATATTGTCGCCGGGTTTCAGATGCAGAACATCCACGGCGGCCTTCTGGGCGTAGTAGAACATCACGTCCATAGTAGGGAATTCATCCGCCATTACCGGGGTTACGCCCCAGCTCATGGACAGCCTGCGCCAGATCTTCCGGTCGGTGGTCATGCCGATAATGTCCACCGGGGTGCGGAACCGGCTGACCAGCATAGCGGTCTTACCGGACACAGAGCAGACCACAATGGCCTTGGCGTTGACGTCGATGGCCATGGAGCACACCGCGTGGGACAGACAGTCCAGATTGTTCTGGCCGTTGTACTCTGTCTTGAGAAACAGGGACTTATAGCCGGTGTGCTGCTCGGTGTATTCGGCGATCTCCGCCATGGCCTTGACCGCCTCCACGGGGTATTTTCCGGCGGCGGATTCTCCGGAAAGCATGACGCAGGAGGTGCCGTCATAAACGGCGTTTGCCACGTCCGTGATCTCCGCGCGGGTGGGACGGGGGTTCTGGATCATGGATTCCAGCATTTCCGTAGCGGTGATGACCCGCTTGCCCAGCATCCGGCACATCCGGGTCAGCTTCTTCTGCACGGAGGGTACCTCCACGTAGGGAATTTCCACACCCAGGTCGCCCCGGGCGATCATAATGCCACCACAGGCGGAGCAGATGTCCTCCACGTTGTCCACGCCGGAACGGTTCTCGATTTTCGCCACGATCTCAATGTCGCTGCCGCCGTTTTCGTCCAGCAGCTTGCGGATATCCAGAACGTCCTGCTTCGTGGAGACAAAGGACGCCGCCACATAGTCCACGCCGTGGGCGATGCCGAACAGAATATCCGATCTGTCCTGCTGGGAAATATAGGGGCCGGACATGACCTTGTTGGGGAAGGACATGCTCTTGCGGTCACTGAGCGTGCCGCCTGCCAGACATTTGCAGTGGATTTCGGTGCCCTCAATGCTTTCCACTTCAAACCGGACGATGCCGTTGTTCACCGTTACGGTGTTGCCGGGCTTCAGGTCCTTGTGGAGATTCTTATAATTGACGCTGACCTTCGTCTCGTCCCCTGCCACGTCCTGCGTGGTAAAGGTGAAGCTGTCCCCCGTTTTCACTTCCACCTTACCGGAAGCAAATGTTCCGATGCGGTACTCCGGGCCTTTGGTGTCCAGCATGATGGCGATGGGCAGCCCCAGCTTCTGACGTACCCGCTTGACCAGCTCGATTTTCCGCTCGTGCTCGGCATGGGTGCCGTGGGAAAAGTTCAGCCGCGCGACGTTCATGCCGGCAAGGCACATTTGGGTCAGCGTTTCCTCGTTTTCACTGGCGGGACCGATGGTACAGATGATTTTTGTTTTGCGCATAAACAGTCCTCCTGTTGTGCGGGCGTAACGACTTCTTTGGGTACGCCCTGATATCTACTTCTGCTTCGGCCATATTCTACCACACCCGTTCCCTGCCGTCAACGTAAAATCCGGCAAAGGAGATCAGAACACCAGCTCCACGGAATAGTGCCGCAGCCAGAAGTCGATCTGGCACAGATAGGCGATGGTCTGGGGGCGGCGCATCAGCTGACCGTACCACGGCCACTGCGTCTCCCGGTGCAGCAGCTTCTTCACTTCCTCCGCCGAGACCAGCTGCCAGAGTGGCGCGGCGGGGTCGTCCAGAATGGCTTGCAGGCGGGTTTCCATAAGCTGCTCGTACCGGGGGTCAAAGGTCTTTGGATAGGGGCTTTTCTTTCTGTGCAGCACCGGCTCCGGCAGAAGTCCCTCCACTGCGCGGCGCAGGAGCCCCTTTTCCTGCCCCTGATAGTCCTTAAATTCCCACGGGACGCCGTACAGGTATTCCGCAATCCGATAGTCACAGAAGGGCACGCGGACTTCCAGCGAGTGGTACATGCTCATCCGGTCTTTCCTGTCCAGCAGGGTCTGCATGAACCAGCGGAAATTCAGGTTCACCATCTGCTTCATCCGCCGCTCCTGATCGGAGGTGCCGGGGAGAATGTCGCTTTCCCGGCAGGTCCGGTTGTAGGCATCCATCACGAATTCCGCCGGGTCGAGGGTGATTGCAGGCGTCAGGATCGCCGCCCGATCCGCCGTATTCTGCGCCCAGGGGAATCCCTCTCTGGCACGAACCTCCGGGTCGCGATACCATGGATAGCCGCCGAAAATCTCGTCGGCGCATTCTCCGGACAGGGCGACCTTTACCTCCTGCCGAATCTCCCGGCAAAAGGCCAGCAGGGAAAAATCCACGTCCGCCATTCCCGGCAAGTCCCGGGCAACGGTGGCTTCCTCCAGGGCTGCAGCCAGCTCGTCGGCGCTGAGAATCGTCCAGTGGTGGTCGGTCTGCAAAGCGTCTGTCATCAGACGGATGTAGCTGCTGTCGGAATTGGGCTGGAACTTGTTCGCCTGAAAATACTTGTCGTTGTTCAGGTAATCCACGGAGAAGGTTTTCAGCCGCTCCCCTCTTTTTTCCATTTCCCCGGCGCAGACGGCAGTGATGATGCTGGAATCCAGACCGCCGGAGAGAAACGTCCCGATGGGAACGTCGGACACCATTTGCCGCCGGATGGCGTCCGTCACAAGAAAGCGCACCTTTTCCACCGTTTCGTTGAAGGAATCCCGGTGTTCCCTGTCCATCAGCTTCCAGTACCGGCAAAGGCGCAGCTCCCCGTCGGCGAAAAAGCCGCAGCAGCCCGGTTCCAGCTCGGAGATTCCCCGGAACACCCCGCTTCCCGGCAGCCGCCCCGGCCCCAGAAGAATCAGCTGGGCAGCGCCGTTTTCGTCCAGCTCCGCCCGGACGGTTGGGTATGTCAGAATCGTCTTGATCTCCGAGGCAAACAGCAGACCGCCGTCGTGCTTCTTATAAAACAGGGGCTTCACCCCGATTCGGTCGCGGGCAAGAAACAGCCGCCCCCGTCGCTTTTCCCATACGGCGAAGGCAAAAATCCCGTTCAGCTTTTCCACACACTCCGCCCCAAACTGGGCATAGGCATGGAGCAGCACCTCCGTGTCGGAATGCCCCAGAAAGCTGTGTCCCAGGGCGGACAGCTCGCTTCTCAGCTGCTCGGTATTGTACAGCTCCCCGTTGTAAACCAGCGCGTATTCCTCCCCTGCCCAGGCAAGGGTCATGGGCTGGCGGCCGCCCTCCGGGTCAATGATGGCAAGCCGCCCATGAAGCAGCGTACACCCCTTTTCCCGATACACGCCCCGGTCGTCCGGCCCCCGGCGGTGCATCGTTTCCAGCATTTGGCGAACGGTTTTCTCCGATGCCGGAAGGTTTATCATTCCGCTGATGGCGCACATATTCACCACATCCTTTTCCTAAGATATCTGCTCTATCCAATCATTTTATGCATGACAAAGGCAAGAATGTGCATACTAAGCGCGGTGATGTTTATGAAAAACAGCAGAGAAATTCTGACCTCCGTCCTGAAAACCACCCAGATGGGGCAGATCGGCATTCGCAGTGTGCTGGACACCAGTATGCGTCCCGGGCTGCGGAAAGCGCTGGAATCCCAGCTTCGGGAATACGATTCCATCGAAACCGAAGCCCATTCCATCGCCACCCAGCGGGGCTGGGACATGGACGAGCTTGACCCCTCCGTGCGGGTCTGGTCGAATCTCATGACCCGGATGAAGCTGGGCGGCCGGAACACCGACTCCAAAATTGCCGACATGATGATTCAGGGCAACACCAGGGGCATGATCAAGGGTCTGAAAACCCTCCATCAGTTCGGTCAGCAGGACGAGCAGATCAACACACTGAGCCAGAAGCTGCTGGACTGCGAGACCGCCAATATCCGCCAGATGCAGGGATATTTGTGACAAAAACCTGCCGCCCACATTCAGACGCGGGCGGCAGGTTCTTTTTGCCGTTCCAACCATCCTTGTATTTCCCGATTGGATGTGACATAATGTTAGAAACGGTTTTTTTCAAAAATATGTGACCCGAGAGAGAAAACTTCGTACTGTTAGGGTGAGGAACGAACCGAAAGGATGTGAAGCTCATTGGATGACACAAAAATAATCGAATTGTTCTGGGCAAGAAATGAAGACGCCATCGCCGAGACGGACGCCGCATATGGCAAAAAGCTCCGCACACTGGCAAACAGAATTCTGGGTAGCCGGGAAGACGCAGAAGAAAGCGTAAGCGACACCTATATGAAAACATGGGAAACCGTTCCTCCCCAACGTCCCACTTACTTCTATGCATTTCTCGCTTCCATCTGCCGCCATCTCTCATTTCACAGGCTTGACTGGAAGCATGCGGCCAAGCGACATGCCGAAGTCGTCTCTTTGACGGATGAGATGGCGCTGTGTATCCCGGATACCAGCCATGAGCGGGAATTGGAGGGCAAGGAAATCGGCCGGCTGCTGAATGATTTCCTCGCTACCCTTCCCAAAGAAACCAGGCTGATTTTCCTGCGGCGGTACTGGCATGTAGACACCATTGCGGAAATCGCGGCGCGCTATGGCATCACGGAAAGCAAGGTCAAAATGCAGCTCAGCCGCACCCGCGCAAGGCTGGCTTCTTATCTGGAAAAGGAGGGAATTGAGGTATGACCGGACAAAACCTGTTGATCGGTTTGAGTTACATAGACCGAAAATACATTGAGGAATCCGAGCAGGATTTTTCCGAAAAAAAGGCAAAATGCCTGTCCGCAAAGAAACTATGGCTGATTGCCGCTGTGATAGTATTGGCTCTGCTGTTGGTTGGATGCGCGATTCTCTATGCCAGGTGGTCTTCCGGTTTGGAGGATTGGTTTCGTCCCAGCAATACGATCCGCCAACAGGCGGAACAGAGTGGTCTATCTGTGATTTATCCGCAGGATCAGATTCAAGAAGACGGCTTGTCGGCTACCGATCAGGGTATAACCGTTTCCGTTAAGCAGACTATTGTAGATCAGTGGCGGGCAAGTATTGTTTTGAAGATTGAAGGATTTGAATTACCAGATGGGGTACGGCCCTGCTTTTATGGAGAAAGACCCACTCTTGACGGAAATGCTGAGTTTTGTGGTTCTGCCGGTTATCATTTCTATGACGGAATCGTCACAAACGAATCCGGAGAATCTGTTTATAAGAATGGCGAACCTGTCAAAGAAGAACATTACCCCATGGAAGAGTTTAGTGACTACAGCTATGTTGTAGGCAGATACTACCTGCCGGATGGGAGCATGGAGTTGACTTTGAGCTACAATTTTATCGATTCCAGCGGTGCGAACCTTGGAAAGATATTAAATCTTTCTTTTACAGGATTTGGCAAGGAAACAGACCTTGGGAAAGCAACGACCGAGACAGAACGGTTGGTTTCTGGAAGCTGGAAACTCTCTATTCCACTAAATGGAACCGAACGGGCTATTGAAATAGCTCCCAATGCACCTCTAAACGAAGACGGAATGACTCTACTGAAGGCTACTATCGGCCAGATGTCCGGTCAGATAGAGCTTCAGCTGACAGCCTATTATGCAGGCTATGAAAGTAACGAAGGATTAAATCCCAGCTTAGCTGGAATCAGAATGAAAGACGGCAGTTTTGTTCAGGTAGCCGAAGGCGGTTCCTACTACAAAGACCGGGACAATCTGGTGTATGTTCAGGAATACCGGAATTTTAACGAAATTATTGATCTGTCTCAGGTTGAAGCGTTGGCCTTCCAGAGCGGCTGGGAAAACGATGCAACCGGAAAGCCTACCATTCCGGTCTACGAATATATTCCTGTCTCATGATTACATAAGCTGATTTACACAAACTGCGCCCTCTGCCACTCCTGACAGGGGGCGCGGCATTTTCCTGTCACCATCCCGCCGCCCTGCGCATATTCTGGTAGGAGAAAGGAGGGGTCCTGTTGTCAGCTACAGGATACATACAGGTACGCGCTTACACCAGCACCGCCCGGTTTCCTCTGGAAAACGTGGCCATCGCGGTCACCGCCACCGACGGCACCGCCCTCGCCATGCGCCTGACCGACCGGAACGGGCTGATTGCCCCCATCGAGCTTCCCGTGCCGGATAAATCCGAAAGTCAGGAGCCGGAGGCCGGGGAAAAGCCCTACACCGCCGTGAATCTCTATGCCCGTCTGAAGGGTTATGAGCAGATCGAAGCGGAAAATCTTCAGGTTTTCGCCGATACCATCACCAATCAGAATCTGGAGATGATTCCCCTGTCGGAGTTCCCGAACCAGTGGGATCAAACGGAAATTTTCAACACGCCTCCCCAAAATCTGTAGGAGGTGACCTATGCCCCAAATCATTCCTTATATCCCGCAGCGGATCACGGTACATCTCGGCGCGCCGTCATCCAACGCAGCCAACGTCACCGTAAATTTTGTAGACTATGTGAAAAACGTAGCGTCCAGCGAAATTTACCCCACCTGGGAGGAGGCCGCTCTGCGCGCCAACATCCTCGCCATTGTTTCCTTCGCCCTGAACCGGGTGTACACGGAGTTTTACCGCAGCCGTGGGTACAATTTTGATATCACCAGTTCCACCGCCTACGACCAGTTTTTCGTCAACGGGCGCAGCTACTTTACCAACGTCGCCCGGCTGGTGGATGAGCTGTTCGACGACTATCTCCGCCGCCCCGGCTTTGTGGAGCCTCTGGCCGCCAAATTCTGCAACGGCACCACCGTCACCTGCGAGGGCCTGAGTCAGTGGGGCAGCCAGAATCTGGCGCGGCAAGGGTACGACACCGTCCGGATTCTGCGCAGCTACTACGGCAATGTGGAGATCGTGAGCAACGCCCCCATCCGGGGCATCACCACCTCCTACCCCGGCACCCCTCTGCGCCGGGGAATCACCGGCCCCAGCGTGGTGATCGTGCAGGTGGAGCTGAACCGGATCTCCCAGAACTACCCTGCCATCCCCAAAATCCCTCTTGTGGACGGCATTTTCGGCGCGCAGACCGAAGCCGCCGTGCGGAAATTCCAAGAGATCGCCAATCTTGCCGTGGACGGCGTCGTCGGCCGGGAGACCTGGTATGCCCTTTTGCGCTACTACGTCGCCGTGACCAGTCTCGCGGAGCTGCGCAGTCAGGGACAGCGGTTCTACACCATTTCATGGGCCACCAGCAATCCCATCGAGCAGGGCGGTCGGGGCGTAAAGGTGGAGCATCTGCAATACATGCTCAGCGTGCTTTCCGCCTACATCCCGGAAATTCCACCCGTCACCATAGACGGAATTTACGGCTCCGCCACCCGCAGCGCCGTCATCGCCGCCCAGCGCCGGTTCGGCCTGCCGGAAACCGGTATTGTGAATTTCGATACCTGGAACGAAATTTACGACCAGTTCTCCGGCATCGAAGCCACCAGCTGGCGCGACCCGGAGAATTTCCCCTACACCGCCGCCATCATCAGCGGAACGCCGCCCAGAAACCGGTACGCCCAATCCACCACCCTGACCCAGTTCCCGGGGAATCCTTTGAGCACCGGGAATCAGGATCCCGTAAGACAGGAGGCACCGCGATGAGACCGCTATCTTCCTTTGTTGGTCAGCCCATCCGCAGCTTACAGACCATGCTCCGGGTCATTGCCGAGGATGACCCCACCCATCTGCGCATCGTTCCCGACGGCATTTACGGCCCGGAGACAACCGCCGCCGTCTCCACCTTCCAGCGAAAACACGGTCTGCCGGTGACGGGTGTCACCGATCATGCGACCTGGGAAGCCGTTGTTGGGGCATACACTCCCGCCCTCGTGCGGATCGACGCCGCCCACCCGGTGGATATCATTATGAATCCCGGCCAGGTTATTCGCCGGGGAGAAAGCAACCCCCATTTGTATCTGGCGCAGGCCATGCTGACGGTACTTGCCGACATTTATAAAAGCGTCGCCGAACCGACCCACTCCGGCATTCTGGACGAACCGACGGCGGATTCTCTGTCGTCCTTCCAAATTTTATGCGGCCTTCCGATGACCGGGACGCTGGATAAGCATACCTGGAAGCATCTCGCCCTGCATTACCCGTTGGCGACGAACCTGAACAATCTTCCCTGACGGAAAAATATGGATAATTTATAAAAATTTTCCTGGAAGGGCTGCGAACCCTTGATAAACAGAGATTTTTTGACTATAATAAAAAACAAACCGTCTCGGAGGAATGATCCATGCACATCAAGGACTGGAAAAAGGAAGTTTTCACCATTCCGAATCTGTTGAGCCTGTTCCGGCTGGCGCTGATTCCCGTGTATATTTACATCTATCTGGGCGCTACCGAAACCTACCAGTATATCACCGCCGGGACGATCATGGCGGTTTCCTGCCTGACGGATCTGATCGACGGAAAGGTCGCCCGGCGCTTCAATATGGTCTCCACCCTGGGGAAAATTCTCGACCCCCTGGCGGATAAAATCACCCAGTTCACCCTGACGGTGTGCCTTTCCCTGAAGCATCCCCAGCTGTTCCCGGTGCTGGCGCTGTTCGTCGTCAAGGAACTGTTTCAGCTCATCGCGGGCGCGGTGCATCTGAAAATGGGAAAGATGCTCCCCGGCGCACTGATGGCCGGAAAGGTCTGCACCACCGTCCTGTTTATCAGCCTGATCGCGCTGGTGCTGTTCCCCCTTGTGGATGACGCGGTTGTAAGTGTCATTGCGGCAGTGGATGCGGTTTTTCTGGGAATTTCCTTCGTCAGCTACATTCTGGCGTATTTTGGAAAAAACGCAAAGGTTCAGGATCTCAAAAGCGAATAGAAAGAAGTCCGTCGGATGCTTCCGACGGACTTTCCTTTTCCAAAAACACGCGGCGGCCCTTTTCTGAGCCGCCGCACAATGATAATTTTCTCTCTCCACGGGACACAGCGTGTCACGGGTACGCCGTCGGCTTATCCGCGGATATTTCCACGGCATCGGCTTTCCCCACTGTCTCCGCCTCTGTATCTAAAGTATACCATACCACCGGCGGCGATTGGTGAAGAAACCTTGAACAGACGCAAAAGAATTTCTTAAGCGGCCTTAGCTCGGATATACGTTGCTCACCAGCAGCAGCACCGGCAACGCAAGGGTGAAAATGCTGATCGCCCACGGGTACATGGCCTTTCTTGAGCAGAACATCAGCAGCAGACACGCCGCCGTCAGCCCCAGCGGCCCCATCACCGCCAGCTGACGGCTCACGGTCATGGCAAACTCACCGGTGGATTGCAGATCAAGCCCCACCTGCTCCGGCAGATGCTGACCGTTATAGGAGGCCAGCCGAATGGCGGCGTAAACCACCGGGGCGGCCATAATGAACTTTCTCAGCCGGAAGAGCCAGACGCCGATGAGATTGATAACGGAATTGATTTTGGACATCACCGTCTTGAACTTCTCAAAGCCGGTGGACTGCACGGCAGTCTGCTTCTCCGCAAATTGACCGGTCTTTCCCATAAAATACCTCCGGGTAACTGTTTTCTGTATTATAGCACATCCCGCGGCGGGTTGCAAGTCGTCGATTTCTCTCGAAAAAAATTCCAAAAAGTCTTAATTGGTCCGCTTTATTGGACAGAACCTTTTGTATACTGTTGTCAGAAAAACAAAAGGAGGCACTTCCAATGAAACAACGCACTATGTCCCGTCCAGCCACACGCCGTTACCGCGCTCCCGCCTACCCCAACGCCGCCGACAGGCGCTATTTTGTGGAGAAGGCGGTGAACATCGTCACCGCGATTCTTTCCGGAATCGGCTTCGTCAGCGCCATGGTTTTCCTTGCCACGATGGGGTGATTACAAGTCCTCGTCCCTGAGGATGCGGCAGGAAACGATTTTCCTGTTTTCCACCTGAATCAGACCGGCCGTTCCGCCGCCGTAGCCGCAGCTTCCCGGATTCAGAATCCAAAGGCCGTCCGGCTCCTGACGGCAGTCGGCCTGATGGGTGTGTCCGTACAGCACCGCATCCACCCGGCTGGCACGGGCATCCTTCAGCAGTGCGCCCAGCCCCATTTTTACGTTCTGCCGGTGTCCATGGGTCATGAAAAGATTCACGCCAAACACAGGCTGCACCAGCGTCTCCGGCTGCCACGACGGGCAGCGAAACCGGTCGCAGTTTCCCGGCACCTGATAAAACGGAATATTCGGATTTTCCTCATGGATGACCACGCCGTCGTCAAAAAAGTCCCCAAGATGGATGATCGCGTCGGGCTTCACCGATTCCACGCATTGCCGCATAAATTGAAGCGCAGAATGGGAATCCGACAGCACCAGAATCTTCATATTGCTCCCGCCTTTATTTTGTCTTTCTGGGATTATATCATACATTGGCAGGTTTTGCTATGTGTTTTCGTTAAAAAAGGCGGCTGATTTTTGTGTACATTTTTTCCAACGGACGCATATGCTATAGCAGAAGTTTCACCAGCCCATGGAGGTAAGCCTATGCAACCGACACCCAATTCACAGGAGCTTGCGCAGATCATGCGCTTCGTCCAGTCCCCCGCTGGGCAGCAGCTGCTTGCGTCGCTTCAGCAACTTAACTCAAATGAAATCAACAGCGCCATGGAAGACG
>OHEK01000430.1_pt1 | contig 14975 bp, 16 predicted proteins | sample 1567301 | NCBI WGS metagenome assembly OHEK01 (sample SAMEA3879554, study PRJEB24766) | human gut metagenome | biome: human-associated habitat; feature: feces | place: USA | collected 1985/1987
GCCATTGACCTCGACCCCCGTGTGACTGTTCTGGGTCACATTCAGCGCGGCGGCTCCCCCACCGGACGCGACCGCGTCAACGCCACCAAGATGGGCTATCTCGCTGTAGAGCTGCTGCTTCAGGGCAAGACCAACCGCATCGTCTGCACCCACATGGGCGATTTTACCGATGTGGATATCAGCGAGGGCTTGGCTATGAAGAAGAGCATCCAGAAGATGGAAGTGGATGTTCTGGCGGCCATGACCGGAATTTAAGCTTCACCAAAATACATAAATCCGCACCCCGTTTTTGATGGGGTGCGGATTTTTCGTGGCGATTATTTGAATCCGAGCAGGCCGCCGATGCTGCCCAGCAAAACCAGCAGGTCGTCCAGCGACCATTCGTCCAGATTCTTGTACTTCGGCGTGGTGATGGCAGAACCTTTGCGGACGGTCATGGTGCTGTCGAATCCCTTCTGGCTGTTAATGCCGATCAGGGCCGCAAAATCCTTTGTCTGGATTTGGAAACCGTCCTGCGCCTGAGAAAGATTCAGGGAAATGGGCGATTTCCCCGGAAGCGTCAACACCATGTCCCCGGTCTTCGGCTTCCATTCGCAGGAAATAGACTGAGTGCCGAATGCGGCGGTTTCGGTGTGCGCACCGTCTGCTCCCCGTGCGCCGATCTTATAGGAAAACGCAGACTTTTCCCCGTTTTCCAACTTTTCGACCGCAATGGACACGTCGCCCTGCGCCGCGTCCTGCCCCAAATCCAGTCTGAGAGCCGCTCGGTTCTCCCCTGCCCTGCCGTCACAGCGGACGGCGACCAACGTCTTGCCATAGAGATAGAACGAAGCGTTAATGTCCCCCTGAGAAAGTCCGCCGGTGTCCATCAGATAGCCAAGGAGCGTCCCCGCCTGTTCGCCGGTGGCACTGTAATCAAAGCGAAGGCATTCCAGACTCTGGCCATCCACTGTCAGCGTCTCCTTGTGGACGTCACTTTTCAGCACCAGCAAGCCCAGTATCAGCTTGTGAATGTCCTCTTCCTGCACCTCCGGAAGCTGGGGAATCTGCCGGGTGCGGTTCATATACACCTGCAGCTTCTCCACGGAGGAATCCAGCTTGCTGAGGGTCGCACTGGGAATCAGCCGGGAAAGCAGCGGAAACGAGCGGACGTCTGAGGAAAACGTGTCGTAGGTGATGCCGTAATAGCCGCCCTTGAAGAGATCTTCGGAGGTGATGGCGGCGAACTCTTTGTCCAGATAGGCCGACAGATTCAGCGCCTTTCCGTCTATCCGGATCGTACCATCGGCGAGAATCTGATTGGAGGTCAGGTCGGTCTGAACCTGCATATCGTACTGAACGCCGTCTGAAACGGTCAATGCCAAAGACGTTGTGTTCCTCCCGCTTTCATCATACCCCTTGGCAAGAATCGGGACGGGGCTTTCCGCCAGCCGCTGTTCCAGCTTGGAAAGAGCGTCATCAGCGGCGTTGGACAGCGTCATTCTTGGCGACAGATACAGAAACCAAAAAAGCGCCGCCGCCAGAAGCAGAACCGCCGGAATGAGCAGAAGCAGCCATTCCTTCTTTTTCATAGGAATCACGACCTTTCGCCTACTACTATATCATGGACTGTCAACCAAAAGCAAGGCCAGCCGGATGATGACTCCCGACAAGAAGATATCGTGAGGAAAGAGAGAACGGTATGGCTTCGGCTGTACCGTTTCCTTATTTCTTTGTCATGGGTGGTCGATTCGTTCTTGATTTGAGGTAAAAAAGACCGCTGACTGTACGCACACGGCGCGGTCAGCGGTCTGATGCTCGGTATTCGGTTATTGTGTTCAGCTTGCCAAACTTGCATTTATCGAGTTAATTTCATTTTGATTTCTGCTGCATTGATTTTTGAGCTTACCATTTCTTCTCCAGTAGCGACGAAACCACATTTTTCATAAAAGCGTATAGCGCGCTTGTTGCCTTTCAAAACCCATAGATACACTTCTGGATAAGCAGACAACTCCTTCAAGCCCGCTTGCATCAGTTTCAGTCCCACACCTGTCCCATAGTATTCCGACAGAATGTATAATGCAAATATTTCTCCGGCATTAGGTGATTCTTCTCCGCGATCTCCATAACCAACAAACCCAATTACTGTATTTCTGTCCATTGCAACAAGCAAATTATCTCGCCAACTGAATGCCATGCTTTCGCATTTCTCATAAGTTAGGTTATCGAGGTATTCCTGACTAACGAGGTCAGGATAAGCCTCATGCCAAGCTTTCCAGTGAACAAATGCTTTTCCTTTGATTTCTTCGTCGGTCTCCATTCTTTTTATGATTATGTTCATACGATTCCTCCGCAGATTCCAGATGCCAACAGGTGCTGAGTTCGACGTATAAAACTATAGCATCGCCGTTAACACTGTTAAGCTATAATCATCCAAAATGATTATACCATGCAAAGCGCGAAATTTTCAATTCCTGTCTCCACGATTTTACTGTCTTTCTCATATTTTCCTATTTGGAGGCGAGGGAACGGCTGGCCTTTTACGCTTTGGGATGGCATTTTTCATAGACGGATCGCAGCTTCTGATTGACCATGTGGGTATACATCTGAGTAGAGGAAATATCGCTGTGACCCATCAGCTCCTGCAAAGAGCCGAGGTCGGCGCCGTTTTCCAGCAGATGCACCGCGAAGCTGTGCCGCAGGGTGTGGGGCGTGATATCCTTCTCAATGCCCGCCTTCTCCTGATAGCTCTTGAGGATTTTCCAGAAGCCCTGACGGCTCATCCGCGCGCCGCCTACGTTGACGAACAGCGCCTGCTCTCTGGGGTCGTCCACCATGAGCAGCCGGACTTCCTTTAAGTACACGCTCAGCGCCCGGAGGGCAGCGGGATACAGCGGAATGACCCGGGATTTCTTAGCGCTGGTACACTTGAGAATGCCCAGCTCCAGATTGACGTCCTCCACGTTCAGGTCGATCAGCTCCGTGACACGGATGCCGGTGGCGTACATGACTTCCAGCATGGCCTTGTCCCGCAGTCCCTTGGCATCCACGCCAGAGGGCTGCGCCAGCAGAAGCTCCACTTCCTTGCCTGTGAGGATCTGGGGCAGCTTCTTCTCTCCTCTGTCCACGTGAATCTCCCCGCTGACGGGGGATTCTTCCAGAAAGCCGGTGGAAATGACATAGGCATAGAAATTCTTCAGACTCGCCAGCGTCCGGGAAATCGTAGCACCGGACTTTCCTTCACCGCGCTGATGATTCAGGTAATCACTGATATTCAGTTGGGTGGCATCCAGAATGTCCGTATGCTCGCTTTCCTGCAGCCACTCGGTGAACTGCCGAATGTCCCGCATATAGGAGCAAACCGTGTTGGCGGATGCCTGCTTTACCTTCGTCAGGTAAGTTTCATAAGCATGAATCAAGTCCAGCATGAATGCGCGTACCAATATGTCCTTTCTACCCGTGTATCAATCTCGCCAGAAGCGGCGAAACCAAGCGAAAATCAACGCTTCCGATCAATGCGCATAAGCAGAGCACGCAGGCGGCCTCAAGGCCGTCAAAGCGCCTGCGCCCCGTCAGGTGCCGCAGCCAGTACAGATACTTTAGCGGCGAAGCAAGGCTGGCGCTGAAAACAAGAAGCCACCGGACAAGCCATCCGGCGGAGCCGCCGCACCGCATCACGCCGAGAGAAACAAAGGAAAGCACGAACGCATCCCCAAGGCTCACGATCAGAAGCAGCCACGGCTCGGAAATATAAACCGCAAAAGCGGAAAGTAGGAAAGGAAACATGGTCACGCACAACAGGGAGACGATCGACACAGGCCGCATTACGGCACTGCGCATCAGAGAATTCAGGGAATCCCCTGCCGCGAGACAGGCAGAAGCGCCGGACACCAGTCCGGCTATCCAGCAGAATGCAAGAAACAAGAAGCAGTACTTGCGCCACCAGACGGGCATACTCCGATGGAAAAGCTGTGCCATGAGACGGGTTACCTCCTTTGGTATGGAATCAGCAGAGGTGTACATGGCACAGGTATAACTGAACCTTTATTAAATACACTCATACTATACTCCAGAATTTACAAAAATTCAAGCTGTTTTTAGCAAAATCAGGAATTTTTGTAGATTATGACAAGATTTATGTTAACATTTTTATGTAAACCACGTAAACCAGACTGTTATTTTTCTTTACCATTTTCAACTATTTGACAACATATTGCGGGAAACTTAAGAATTACGCACTAAATATTGATTCTGCAATTTTTCCTGCATTCTACCTATGGTGGGTAAATTTTATTTACCCACCATTACCATTTGTACAGATTAACGATGGGGCACCTTAATTTTTGTTCGTTTTGCTCCCCTGCCCTGCCGCAGTCCCAGCAGTGCGGCGGCTCCGCTGCCCACCAGAACCAGCAGTGCGGTCGTACCCACGGCGCTGTACTGCCCCCCGAAGAACAGTGCGGTCATGGACATCAGCATGGCGAAGTAGATCACCCCAGACACGATGCACACCAGCATCCGCTGCCGTTTGATTCGACCGAAGGAAATCATAGCCCCGGCAAAAGACGATACAATCAGCAGCACCATAATGCCGTAGCCGATCTTCTCCACCGGCAGCGTTTCCGCTTCCACTAACTTTGCCAGTATCGCCGTCAGAATCAGCGTCGCGGCAAGACTGCACACTGCTCCGATGACCAGTCCGGCAGGCAAGGATGTCGCCCGGCCCGTGATCTTCTTGTTTGCAACCATTCCCCTCTCCCCTTTCGCTCAAGCATATTCGCTTCCGGAGAGAAAAAGAACCTGTCCATTTACCATCATCAATCAGAGCTGAACCGCCCGGACAAGCGTTTCCCCGGCTCGCCAAAATGCCGGGGAAACGAAAAGCCGGGATGGGCTTTGCCCATCCCGGTGCAGTTTTTAATTTGAAAAGCCTTACACTTCCACGTCCACGTTGGGGGTCTTGCGCTGCTGCTGCGCTTCGGTGACGGTGCGGAACTTCATCCGCGTCTCCCGAATCTCCGCCAGTGCCTTGGAGACAACCTCCTCCGTCTGACGCAGGGAATCGTCCATATAGGCGTTTCCGGCCTTGCGAAGCTGCTCGATCTTCGCCTGAGTCTGACCAACCAGCTCCTCACTGCGCTTCTTGGCCTCGACATAGATGGCCTCCTTGGTGACCATCTGCTTCGACTGTTCCTGCGCCTGACGCACGATGTTCTCCGCCTCCCGGCGTGCCTGGGAGATCAGCTCATTGCGGGATTCCACAATGGTTCTCGACTGCTTCAGTTCAGCAGGCAGCTGGGCGATGATCTCATCCAGCATATCCAGAACCTTGTCCCGTTCCAGAATGCACTTGTCGGCTGCCAGAGGCATGGACCGGGCATCCTGCACCATGTCGTACAATGCGCCAATGATATCTTCGCTATTACGATCGCTCATGTTCATTTTCCTCCTTGAAGGGATAGTCTTCGTTGCTCAATTCGCCTCTGAAAGTCCGGAATGATCTCTGCGGGCAGGAAATCCGAAAGATCCGCGCCATAGCTGCCCAGCTCCTTCACCAGGCTGGAGCTGAGGTACATATATTCGCTGCAAGCCGTCAGGAACATGGTGTCAAGCTCCGGGTTGATCTTGCGGTTGATCAGCGCCATCTGAAATTCGTTCTCAAAGTCGGATCCGGCGCGCAGTCCCTTGAGGATGACGCAGCTCCCCCGGCGTCGGGCATAGTCCGCAAGCAGCTCGGCGGAACAGTCCACCTCCACATTGGGCAGGTCGCTGGTGACCCGGCGGATCAGCTCCACCCGTTCCTCCAGCGTGAACATGGGATTTTTCCCCGCGTTGACCATGACGCATACAATGAGTTTATCAAAAATATTCGCGCCACGGCGAATGATATTCAGATGACCGCTGGTGACCGGGTCAAAGCTGCCCGGATAAATCGCAACCTTCATATTGTTTCCTGACTGCCGCCGTCTTTCCGATAAAACGTCAGCAGAATCTTTCCATACTGATAATCCCGCGACCGGGTGTAGCCCGGGTAGTCCCAAGGCAATTCCTTCCCCAGCGGGCGCTCTGCTACTATTATACCACCCGAATGCAAAATGTCAATTTCGGTGATGCGATTTAAGGAATTTTCCAAAAAAACTTCCGCGTAAGGCGGGTCAAGGAAGATAATATCATATTGTTCCCGGCATCTGGAAAGATAATCCAGATAATCGCTGCGAATGACCCGGGCGTCCTCCTGAAGACGGGTGCGTTTCAGGTTTTCCCGGATGAGCTTGCAGGCGTCCTCCCGGGCGTCCACGAACACGGCGCTTTTCGCGCCCCGGCTCAGCGCCTCGATGCCCAGCTGTCCGGTGCCGCCGAACAGGTCAAGCACTCTTGCCCCCGGAATGTCAAATTGGATAACGCTGAACAGTGCCTCCTTCACCCGGTCGGTGGTAGGACGGGTCAGCATACCGTCGGGAGTTTTCAGTTGAACGCCCCGGGCTTTTCCTGTGATGACACGCATTATTCTTCCCCCTTTTCACGAAAATGATGATATACCGCAGCGGCGGCATCCTTGGGGAGCAAACGTTCCAGCTCCGGGAGAGTCGCCTGAGAAATGGCGGAGAGGGATTTGAACTGCCGCAGCAGCTCCTGCTTCCGCTTTGCCCCGATGCCGGGAATGCCGTCCAGTTCGGAATACCGCAGACGCTTGCTCCTGAGCTGGCGATGGTAGGTGATGGCGAAGCGGTGGGTCTCCTCCTGAATCTGACCGATGAGGGAGAAAATCGCCTGATTGTTGTCAATGCGGATCTCTTCCCCCTCCGGGGTCACCAGCGCACGGGTGCGGTGCCGGTCGTCCTTCACCATGCCGAACACCGGGAAGGACAGGTTCAGCTCCTGAAGCGCAGCCACGGCCACCTTCGCGTGGGTCACGCCGCCGTCGATGAGCAGCAGGTCGGGGGCTTCGTCAAAGCCCTTGTCCCCCGCTTTGTAGTGAACAAACCGTCGGGTCACGACCTGACGCATGGAGGCGTAGTCGTCCTGATCGGTCAGCCCCTCCACCTTGAAGCGCTTGTAGTCGCTTTTCTTCGGCTTTCCCTCCTGAAATACCACCATGCTGGCGACGATGTCCGTGCCGGAAATGTTGGAGATATCGAAGGATTCCATCCGTTTCGGCGCGGGAATAGCCAGCATTTTTCCAAGAAGCGTCAGCGTCGCGCTGACCCGCTCTTCCCTGCCGGTGACACGCTCAGCTTCCTCAAAGGCATTTTTGCAGGCCAGCTCCACCAGACGCAGATTGTCGCCCCGCTGGGGAACGTGGAGCTTCGGCCGCCGCCCGTATTGCTGTTCCAGCAGCTCGGCGAACAGCTCGCCGTCGTCGATCTCAAAGGGCAGCAGAACCCGCTTAGGGGCGATGCCGCGGCTGAGATAGAACTGCTTGAGCAGGCTGGAAACGGCTTCCAGCTTGTCGTCGGGTCTGGAAAACACTTCGTAGTCCTTGTCCAGCAGATTGCCGCCGGAAAAATGCAGCACGGCAAAGCACGCCTTGGCCTCGGTCTCCCCGTAGCCGACCACGTCGGTGTCCGCGAGCGTACCGGCCGTTACAAGCTGCTTCTGCCCCAGGTTTTCCACCGCGTTCAGCCGGTCGCGAAGACTCGCCGCCAGCTCAAATTCCAGATTGTCCGCGGCGGAGAGCATCTGTCCCCGCAGCTGCTCGGCCACCGCCTTGTAATTTCCCTTCAATAGCTCCCGCGCCTGCAGCATGGTCTCCCGGTACTCGGTGCAGCTTTTGTTCTCCTGACACCACCCGGCGCACTGATTCATGTGGTAGTTCAGGCAGGGGCGATCCTTGCCGATGTCCCGTGGGAACTGCTTGTGGCAGCCGGGCAGCTTGAGGGTCAGCCGGATGGCCTCCATCACATCGTGGGTCACGGCTCTGCCGCCGTAGGGGCCGTAATAGTCCGCGCCGTCGTCCGCCGGTTTGCTGACCATGGTGATGACAGGGTAAATGTCCTTCATGTTAAGCCGGAGGTAGGGGTATCCCTTGTCGTCTTTCAGAAGGATGTTGTATTTCGGCATGTAGCGCTTGATAAGAGAGCATTCCAGCACCAGCGCTTCAAATTCGGAAGCGGCGACAATGACGTCAAAATGGTGAATTTTGCTCACCATCAGCCGGGTCTTGGGGGTGTGGGACGCCGTGTCCTGAAAATACTGGCTGACCCGGTTTTTCAGCTTCTTCGCCTTGCCCACGTAGATGACCTTGTCCGTCTTGTCCCGCATGATGTACACGCCGGGGGCATAGGGCAGAGACAGGGCTTTTTCTTTCAGTTCATCAAAGGTCATGGTCTTTCCCTCATGAGCGCTAAAAAGTACCGCCCCAATGCTTGGGGCATTGAGGCGGCTAAGTAAGCGAATATCTTAATACACGTCCCTCTGGAGCAGTTCATCCAGCGCGTTGACGGCGGCTTCGGCGTCAGGACCGGAAGCGCTCAGGGTCACGGTAGTACCGGTCACGACACCCAGAGACATGATACCCAGCAAGCTTTTGGCGTTCATCCTGCGGCTGCCGGATTCCAGCCAGATGCTGCTTTCAAATTCGTTGGCCTTCTGTACGAAGTAGGTCGCCTGTCGGTTATGCAGGCCGGATTCACAACGAACCACCACTTCTTTGTTGAACATATCCATTCACTCCTTTTCATCATATCCACGCGGATACGACGGGTCTAGATATATGATAGCTATTTTTACTGAAAATGTCAACTGTTTTTCGTTCTGTTTTCACAATGCCTTAAGAAAATCGAAAGAACGGCGTCCCTTCGTATTGAGAAAAGGGATTTTCTTTCCCGATTTAACGGAATTCTGCTATGGTCACGCCGTCCTCGCCCTCGCCGTAGACGCCCAGACGGAAGCTCTTGATGAACTTATTCTTTTTCAAGGACTGCTGGACGGCGGCACGCAGTGCGCCGGTTCCCTTGCCGTGGATGATGCGGACGGTACTCAGGTTTGCCCGCATGGCTTCGTCCAGATACCGTTCCAGAACGCAGATGGCCTCCACCGTGTCCATGCCCCGCAGATCGACCTCTGTCGGCATGGCGGTCATTTTCATTTCCCGGCCGGAGTGGGCAGGATGGCCGCCCTTGGCCTTGTAGGGGTTTTCGTTTTCCAGAAGGTAAATTTCATCAGGCTTCGCGGTGAGCTTCAGAATGCCCGCTTGCAGCTGATAGGTGCCATCCTTGTTGATGGCAAGGACGCTTGCCTTGGTTCCCAATTTCAGCAGCTCCACCGTGTCCCCCACCAGAATGCCCCGGGTGGGCTTGGGGCGCTCCTTCTTGGGCTGAGATGCACGGAGCTTGTCCTCCACCTCGTTAAGATTCCGGCGCAGCTCGGCCTGACGTTGATTGATGCCGCTGACGTCGGCGCTGTCGGCCAGCTGCTTGCGCATGGCTTTCAGTTCCTCGGAAGCAATGTTTGCGGCGGCACGGGCTTCGTCGATGATGTGCTGGGCTTCCCGGCGGGCGGACTCCACGGCCTTTTCCTTTTCCCTGCGGAGCTGCTCCTGGTATTCCTCGTTCTGCTGCTTGATCTTCGCCGTCTCCTGCTTCAGGCGCTCGGCCTCCTGACGGGCAAACTCCATCTGCTGGCGCTGCTGCTCCAGCTGGGACAGCACGTCCTCAAAGTCCTTGTCGGACTTGTCCACAAGGTCGTCGGCTTCCTTCAGAATTTCCTCCGAAAGTCCCAGCTTCCGGGAAATGGCGAAGGCGTTGGACTTGCCGGGGATGCCGATGAGCAGCTTATAAGTCGGGCGGAGGGTCTCCACGTCGAATTCACAGGAGGCATTGATTACGCCCTTGGTGCGCATGGCGTAGAGCTTCAATTCGGCATAATGAGTCGTTGCCACCACACGGCTGCCCAGCTTCCGGCAAAATTCGATGATGGCGGTAGCCAGCGCCGCGCCCTCCGCCGGGTCGGTGCCTGCGCCCAGCTCGTCGAACAGCACCAGCGTCCGGTCGTCGCACTGGGCGACCACATCCACGATGGTGCGCATATGGCTGGAAAAGGTGGACAGGCTCTGGGCGATGGACTGCTCATCGCCGATGTCGGCGAGAATGGCGTCGAAGGTGGACAGCACGCTTCCGTCCCCGGCGGGGACGTGCAGGCCGCACTCCGCCATCAGTGTCAGAAGACCCACGGTTTTCAGGGTGACGGTTTTGCCGCCGGTGTTGGGGCCGGTGATGATCATGGTATCGAAATCCGTACCCAGCCGCAGGGAGATCGGCACCACGGTTTTCGGGTCGATCAGCGGATGCCGGGCGTTTCGCAGCTCCACCCTGCCCTGATCGTTCATGATGGGCGCCCAGGCGCGCATCCGGTAGGCAAGCTTTGCCTTGGCGAAAATCACGTCCAGCTGCACCAGCATCCGGTAATTCAGGTCAATGGCTTCCCGGTAGCCAGCGGCCTCGCTGGACAGCTCCGCCAGAATCCGCTCGATTTCCTTCTTTTCCTTTAATTCCAGCTCCCGCAGGGCGTTGTTGGCGTTGACGGCGGACATCGGCTCCACAAAGTATGTAGAACCCGTGGCGGACACGTCATGCACCAGTCCGGGCACGTCGTTTTTGCACTCGCTTTTCACGGGAACCACGTACCGCCCCTGACGGATGGTGATGATCGGCTCCCGCAGGAATTTGGAATAGGCCGGGGAGGAAATGACTTTTTGCAGGCTGTCCCGGATCTTCCCTGCCTGAATGCGCATATGGCGGCGGATGTCGGACAGCTCCGGGGAGGCGTTGTCCGCGATTTCTTCCTCAGAGAGGATCGCGCCGAAAATTTTGTCCTCTAAATATTTGTTAGGGCTAAGCGCCTGAAACAGGGCGTCCAGCACCGTCGCCTTGTCGTCCTCGGCGACGTAGCCCTTGATGTTCCGGGCGCAGCGGAGGATGCCCGCAATGCGCAGCAGCTCCACGGGCTGTAAGCTGCCGCCCCGGTCTGCCCGCTCCAGAGACGCGGAACAGTCGGTCACGTCCCCGAAGACGGGGTTGCCCTTCCGGGTACACAGGTCGGAGGCAGCAGTGGTCTGATTCAGCATCAGCTCCACTTCCTCCAAGTCGGAAGAAGGCCGCAGCGACAGGCAGGCTTCCTTGCCGCCCTCGCTGCCGGCACATTCGGCAAGAAGCTGCAAAACCTGATCGAGTTCCAGTTTTCGCAGAGATTTTTCGTATAATTCTGACATGGTTTTCTCCTATATAAGTAACGATTTGTAGAAATCCAGTGTGGAAAAGCCCCGTTCCAGCTGGGTGGCGAGGTACGCCTCCGTCACCTCGGAAAGCTGCTGCAAGGTATCCTCCCCCGCCTGAAAGGAAAACAGCTTTTTGCTGTCGCAATGGCAGATGTAGCGCATGGCCTCCAGCACGGATGGCGGCACCGGCATCCGGATGCCGTTCGATTCGGGGCTGCGGCAATTCCGGCATTCCAGCATACCCGCCGACAGGTCGAACCGCTCCGGCGCCGGACTGCCGCAGACATGGCAGCCGGTGAGGTCGGGGGTATAGCCGGACAGGCAGGCGGCGCGCAGCTCGAACACGGCCTTGACCTGACTTTCCGGAAGGTCGAGCCTGGAAAGGGCGTACAGGCAGTTGAGCAGCAGCGATTGCAGCTCCGGGTTCGGCATATCCTCCTGAGAAAGGACCTCCGAAACCTGTGCAAAATACGTTCCCAGAGACAGCTTGGTCAAGTCCCGGCGCAGGGGCGTAAACAGCTCGATGGACTGGGCTTCGTTGATGGTGTACTGTCCCCGGTATTCAAACAGCGTGAACTCTCCGTAGGAAAGCAACTGGCACGGGGCGATCAGCGGACTGTTTTTCCGCCGCAGTCCCCGCGCCTTCACGGTCAGCCTGCCATGGCGGCGGGTCAGCATAGTCAGCAAGGCGTCCTTGTCATTGTAGTCCGTAACTCTCAGGACGATGCCCTGAATCGTCAAATACATGGGTTTCCTCCGATTTGTGCTTGCAGTACATGAGATACATTTCCGGTGCGCCGGTCTCGAGAAACAGCTGCCAGTAATCCAAAGCGTTCATAGACATCCCTCCTGAAAGTAGGGTTTGCCATACTTCAGGAAAATACCACTGGAAATTATTCGCTGTAGCCGAAATTGCGCACAAGAAAATCACTGTCGCGCCAGTTTTCCTTCACCTTGACCCAGGTGGTCAGGAACACCTTCGTTCCCATGAATTTTTCGCAGTCAGCCCGCGCCATGGAGGATATCTTTTTCAGCATGGCGCCGTTTTTGCCGATGATGATGCCCTTGTGGCTGGCCTTTTCGCAGTAAATGGTGGCGTCAATGTCAATGATGCCGCTGTCCCGCTCGGAGAATTTTGTAATTTCCACGGCGGTTCCGTGGGGAACCTCCCGGTCAAGGCACCACAGCAGCTTTTCCCGGATGATCTCCGCCATTACCTGCCGCTCGGGCTGGTCGGTGGTCACGTCCTCCGGGAACAGGAAGGGGCTTTCTTCGGCGTATTTGCCGCAGGTTTCCAGCAGATCCTCCACCCCGTCGCCGGTTTTGGCGGAAATGGGGATGATGGCGTCAAAGGCCGCCGCCTGAGAATAGACGGCAATGACCTCCAGAAGGGCGTCCTTTTCCACGGTGTCGATTTTATTGATGGCGAGAATGGCGGGGCAATGGCTGCTCTTGATCTTATCGATCAGCCCTTCCTCCTGGGGGCCGATGGATGCAATCGGCTCCACCACGAGGATGGTCAAATCCACGTCGGAAATGGATTCCCGGGCAACATTTACCATATAATCGCCCAGCTTCGTTCTCGCCCGGTGGTAGCCGGGGGTGTCCACGAACACGAACTGGGTGTCCCCTCTCGTCACGATGCCGCAGATACGGTTCCGGGTGGTCTGGGGTTTATTGGATACGATGGCGATTTTTTCGCCGACGAGATAGTTTGTCAGGGTGGACTTGCCCACGTTGGGGCGTCCGGCAATGGTGATCATAGCGGATTTTGTTTTCATTTTCCAGTCTCCTCAGTCCCGGCTCATGTTGGGGATGGACGCGGCAATGGCTTCCTCCCTGCCGCGCATTTTCTTCTTTTCCTCGCCCTCGTCCAGATGGTCATAGCCCAGCAGATGGAGCATGGAGTGGATGGTGAGATATCCCACCTCCCGGCGGGTGGAATGGCCAAACTCCTTGGCCTGGGCAATTGCCCGTTCCAGAGAAATGCACATATCCCCCAGCGGCACCAGTCCGGTCTCCGGGTCCTGAAAGTCCGTCCAGTCCGTGGGCGGTTCCCCGGCGATGAGCTGGAACATGGGGAAGCTCAGCACGTCCGTAGGCTTGTCCATGTGGCGGCTCTCCCGGTTGACTACCCGAATGCCTGCGTCATCCGTCACAAGGACGTTGATTTCGCAGGGGACATTGATGCCCTCTGCGTCCAGAACCGCGTTGATGCAGGTGCGGATGATGCTTTTGATGGCAAATTTTTGCAGGCTCAGCTGCTCAAATACGATGTTGATTTTATGTCTCATGTCAATTCTTCCTCTGATGGTAACGACCCTGAATCTGACGGGTCGGTTTTTTGACTTCCTTTTTCTGGGCGGAGCGCTCGTAGGCACTGATGATCTCCTGCACCAGGGCGTGGCGCACCACGTCCGCGGCGGTCAGGCGGCAGATGGCGATGTCCTTCACCCCGTCCAGCACCCGCACGGCGTCCTTCAGGCCGGAAACCTTGTCGTCTGGCAGGTCAATCTGGGTCACGTCGCCGGTGATGACGATTTTCGAGCCGAAGCCAAGACGGGTCAGGAACATTTTCATCTGCTCCCGGGTAGTATTCTGGGCTTCGTCCAGAATGATGAAGCTGTCGTCCAGGGTGCGGCCGCGCATATAGGCCAGCGGCGCAACCTCAATAGAGCCGCGCTCCTGATATTTCTGGAAGGTTTCCGCCCCCAGCATATCGTACAGCGCGTCATACAGCGGCCGCAGGTAGGGGTCTACCTTATTCTGCAAGTCGCCGGGCAGGAAGCCCAGCCGTTCCCCCGCCTCCACCGCCGGGCGGGTGAGGATAATGCGGTTCACCGTGCGCTCCCGGAAGGCAGCCACGGCGGCGGCGACTGCCAGATAGGTCTTGCCGGTACCCGCGGGGCCGACGCCGATGGTGATGGTATTCTTCATGATGGCCTTCATGTAGTTCTGCTGACCTACGGTCTTGGCCTTGATGGGTTTTCCCTTGGCGGTGATGCACACCACATCCTTCGCCATCTGCGCCACTTGGGCGTCGTTGCCCTCGTTGACCAGCGTAATAAGGTAACGCACCCGCTGCTCGTCAATGGTTTCGCCCTTGGCGGCCAGGGACAGCAGCCCTTCCAGCGTGCGCACGGCCTTATCCGCCATTTCCTCGTCCCCGGAGACCCGGAGGTCTGTCCCCCGGTTCACCACCCGGACGTTCAGGGCTTCCTCAATTCGTTTGATATTTTCATCAAAAGAGCCAAACACCGTGATCAGGTCCTCCACCCGCTCGGCGTTGACAATTCGTTCAACCACTTTTCCCATTTGTATCTCCAATCTGTTCTCTGCGGACCCGGCCAATCATTTCCACGCAGGCGTATGTCCCTTCCAGCAGGTACTTATCCTCCGACTGCGTGATCGATTCCTCCCGGCTTAAAATCCGCCCGGCCACCATCTGCTGGGTCAGGGCGCTCTGAGCGAATTTGGAAAGCGCCGCTTCCGCCGCATCCGGCTCCAGAGTCATCATTTCCCCATTGTAGAAAGTATATTCCTCCACGCACAGCGTGACCGGCAGGCGAAAGCCGCCCGGCAGGGTCAGTTCATATCGCCTATCCATTCTATCACAACTGCCCTGCAAAATTCCACTGTCTTTCCATAAATTTATGCGTTTTTTTCCGATGATGAGGCTGTATTTTCGCCTGACAGCGGTCTGCTCCCCCCGAACCGTCCACTGAGCAGGGGTCACGGCGGTAAAATCGCGGCTCGTCTGGGCGTAAATCTCCCCCTCCGC
>OHEK01000449.1_pt1 | contig 14624 bp, 7 predicted proteins | sample 1567301 | NCBI WGS metagenome assembly OHEK01 (sample SAMEA3879554, study PRJEB24766) | human gut metagenome | biome: human-associated habitat; feature: feces | place: USA | collected 1985/1987
TCTCGCTCCGACGCTGATCGTCTATGGGGTATTCCTGCTGCTGGGCAGTAAGTTCCCTTTCGGCAAGTTCGGTTTCCGAGCTTCGGAGAGCAGCAAGCGTCTGCGGGGCAGTTTCGGAGCGTTCGTGCTGGGGCTGCTGTTCGCGCTGGCCTTTTGTCCCATCAGCGGCGTATTTTATTTCGGTATGCTGTTGCCGATGGCGGCGCTGGAGCCGGGAGGCTACCTCTATCCGGTTGTATTCGCCGTGGCCTCGGGAATTCTGGTGGTGCTCATCGCCTGGATCGTAGCCTTCGGCATGTCGAGCCTGGGGCGATTCTACAACCGGGTAAACCAGTTCCAGAAATGGTTGAACCTGATCGTTGCGGTCGCGTTCATTTTGGCAGGGATTTATTATTTTGTGATTTATTACATTTAATGTATCGAGATGAAAAAATTGGAATTGATGAAAGGGCCGTTTTCGCCCAAAGAAAAAATCGAGTATGCCGAAGGCAGTATCGTAAGTCAAGAGTTCATCCATAACCGGGCGGGTAACCTCACGCTTTTCTCGTTCGACGAGGGACAGCAACTGAGCGAGCATACCGCGCCTTTCGATGCCGTATGTCAGATACTGGACGGGGAGGCGGAAATTCACATCGCAGAGGACGTTTATCGTCTTACGGAGGGTCAGATGCTCATCATGCCGGCAAACGTACCCCATTCGGTACATGCCGTGAAGGCATTCAAGATGCTGCTTATTATGATCAAGGGATAAACCTTTATTCCTGCGCCCTTTTTCTGTCCCTGCAGAACAGGAAAAGGGCGTATTTATTCAGACAGCAAAATAACAGCCGGGACTACTCCGTCCCGCAATCGACAGATGAAAATATATTTCAATTCCGGAAGGACCGAGACTCTCGAGAAGAAACGCCTTGAATCCCTGCTCTGAAATAGGTTAAAATTCATTGCTTTATTCTTATACAATTTGATTTCAAGTTGACGGAAGAAGATAGAAAAGTAATCCACAGCCTGAATAGCGGCAAGTTGAAAGTGGTCCACAACACCCCTATACAGGCAAAATTCTTCTGGGATTACGACAAAAATCTCAAACCGGGCAACTGATATCCTGCTTAAAGAATCCGGAATACAACATCTACTAAAAAAGAGAGTATCCGTATGAATCCTCCCTTATTTTTTATGGCCGGTGCGAATCCTCTGAAACCCGCCCGACCAGACCTCTCCCCTCCCACATATTCACAAAAAACAGGCAGTTCAGCCCTTGTGAAACAAATAAAAAAGCAGACGCAAGGTTTTTCCTTGCGTCTGCTCCTGATATCGAGATATAATCCGCATCAAGGCAATCCGTCCTCATTCGGCACGATTGCACAGATACCCGGAATCTATTTCGCAACTTTTTTGAGGAATGCCTCGATCGTATTCTCGATCAGACAAGCGATCGTCATCGGACCTACCCCGCCGGGCACTTTCGTGATCAGCGAAGCCTTCGGCTCGCAAGCCTCGAAATCGACGTCGCCGCACAATTTCCCCGTTTCGGGATCACGATTGACACCCACGTCGATCACCACGGCACCGTCGCCCACCATATCCGCCGTAACGAACTTCGGACGGCCGATCGCCACGACCAGAATCTCCGCTTCGCGTGTCACATCCGCCAGGTTCTTCGTCCGGCTGTGAGTAATGGTCACCGTAGCATTCTCATCGAGCAACAGCTTGGCAACGGGAAGCCCCACGATCGTACTGCGGCCGATCACAACGGCTTTGCGTCCGGCCAGCTCCACGCCCGAATCCTTCAGGAGCTTCATGATACCCTTCGGCGTACAGGGCAGCACGCAGGGCTGTTTCTGCCAGAGAGCCGCCACATTGAGGGGGTGGAAGCCATCCACATCCTTCTCTTGACGAATCCGTGCGATCACCTTATCCGAATCGATATGTTTCGGCAGCGGCAGCTGGATCAAAATTCCGTCCACCGTATCGTCGGCATTGAGGTCGTCGATAATTTTCAGCAACTCCTCCTCCGAAATGTCCGCCGGCTTGCGAATCGTCGTATTCAGGATACCGACCTCGTCGGCAGCCTTCGTCTTACCCGTCACATAGGATACGCTGCCCGCATCCTCACCGACCAGCACCACTACCAAATGGGGCAGCCGGCCGTATTTCTCCGGGAATGTCTTCACCTGCTCGGCCATCTTGGCCTTGCAAGCCGCCGCTAATTCTTTTCCGCTGATTACCATATATTGTTTTGATTTTAAAGATTGCTTATCCGTCCCATCCAGGGATTCGAAGGACAAATATAACTATTTTTTCACTAAAAACGAAAGAGCCTTCATACCGATATCGGATCGATAGAAAAGATTCTCGCAACCGATTTTCCGGACCTCCTCGAGCGCCCGGCACCTGGCCTGCTCCGGGTCGGCACTCCGGCAGACGACGATCATCACCCGGCCGCCCGAGGTAACGAGCCGCCCCTCTTTTATCGCCGTGCCCATATGGTACACTACGCCGTCCACCTGCTCCGTTCCCGTAATTTCATACCCCTTCTCATAGGAGCCGGGATATCCTTTCGATGCCAGCACGATCCCCAGAGTCGCAAAGTCGTGCCACTCGGCCTCGCCCGGATCCCGTCCGTCGGCTACGGCGCTGAAAATATCGTAAATGTCGCTCTTCAGGCGGGGCAGCACCACTTCGGTTTCGGGATCGCCGAAACGGGCGTTGAACTCGATCACGCGGATTCCCTGCGGGGTCTTCATCAAACCGCCGTAAAGCACGCCCGTGAAAGGACATCCCTCGTCGCAGAGAGCGTCGGCCGTGCGCTGCATCACCTTTTCCAATGCGAAAGCCTCGTCTTCCGGAGTAATGAACGGCAGCGGGGAGTATGCTCCCATACCGCCCGTATTGGGACCTTCATCGCCGTCGAACGCCCGTTTGTGATCCTGCGCCAGCACCATCGGCAGCACCTTGCGCCCCGACACGAAACACATGAACGAAAATTCGGGTCCGGTCAGAAAATCCTCCACGACCACACGTCCCTTGCCGAACTTGTCGTCCAGCAACATGTCGCGCAACGCGGCATCGGCCTCCTCCATCGTCCGGGCGATAACGACACCCTTTCCCGCAGCCAGACCATCGTATTTCAGGACGGCGGGCAGAGGGCGCGAACGAACGTACTCCGAAGCCTTCCGGTAATCGTCGAACGCCCGGTAACCGGCCGTCGGAATACCGTACCGCCCCATCAGATCTTTTGCAAACTCCTTGCTCGACTCGATGCGGGCCGCCGCCTTCGTCGGGCCGAAAATACGAAGTCCCTCCTCACGGAAGCGATCGACGATACCGGCCACGAGCGCCGCTTCGGGTCCTACCACCGTGAGGTCGATCTCTTTTTCACGAGCAAGGGAAAGCAATCCCTCGACATCGGTATCCTTGACCGGCACACACTCGGCCTGACGAGCGATACCCGCATTGCCGGGAGCGCAATATATCTTCGAAACCTGCGGCGAACGCGACAACGCATCGACGACGGCATGTTCGCGGCCACCGCCGCCTACGACTAAAACTTTCATAACCTATCGTTTATTCCCGACCGCACTTTCCGCAAAGAGCGGCTCGGAAATCGTCCATAAAAAATAATCCGACCGACGGACACGAAATCCGCAGTTTAATGTTTGAAATGACGCATCCCGGTAAACAACATCGGAATACCCGATTCATTGGCCTTCCGGATCGAATCCTCGTCCCGGACGCTGCCTCCCGGCTGCACGATCGCCTCGACGCCGCTCGCAGCCGCCAGGCTCACGCAGTCGTCGAAGGGGAAAAAGCCGTCCGAAGCCAGTACCAGCCCTTCGGTCACACCCTGGGCATGGGCCTGCTTGAGCGCGAGTTCCGCCGAGCCGATGCGATTCATCTGCCCCGCTCCGACACCCAGCGTACGACCGTCCTTCACCACTACGATAGCGTTCGACTTCACATGCTTGACAATACGCCAGCCGAAATCGAGATCGGCGAGCTGCCTTTCCGTCGGCCGCTTCTCCGTCACGCACATATCCGCCGTCACGGGACGTGTTTCGAGGTCGAGGTCCTGCACCAGCAATCCTCCCGTCACACTCACCAACTGGCGCTGCTTCGCATCGCTCTTCTCCATCGGAACTTCGAGCAGACGCAGATTCTTCTTCGTCGAGAGCACTTCGAGGGCTTCGGGCGTAAACGAAGGGGCCATGATGATCTCCAGAAAAATCGGCTTCATCAATTCGGCCGCCTCACGGGTCACAGGTCGGTTCAGGGCGACGATACCGCCGAAAATCGACACTTTGTCGGCCTCGTAAGCCTTCGTCCAGGCATCCGCCGCATCCCGCCCCACCGCAGCACCGCAGGGATTCATATGTTTGAGTCCCACGCAGAACGGCTCATCGAACTCCCGCACGATCGCAAGGGCTGCGTTGGCATCCTGTATGTTATTGTAGGACATCTCCTTGCCATTGAGCTGCCGGGCATAGGCCAGCGAATAGGGCACCCGTTCGCCGCTGCGGTAGAACTTGGCCTGCTGGTGCGGATTCTCGCCGTAGCGGAGCGGCTGAACCAGATCGAACTCCAGGAACAACTTCTCGTCGAGCCCCGCTTTTTCACGCATGTACGTAGCGATCATCGCATCGTACTCGGCGGTATGGGTATATGCCTTGGCCGAGAGCTGCAACCGCAATCGGGGAGTCGTATTGCCGTATCCCCTAATCTCCGCAAGGATCGTGTCATAATCCGCCGGGTCGCACACTACGGTCACGTCCTTGTAGTTCTTGGCCGCACTGCGCAACATCGAAGGTCCGCCGATGTCGATATTCTCGATCGCCTCGTCCATCGTCACCCCTTCGCGGGCGATCGTCTGACGGAAGGGATAGAGATTCACGCACACCATGTCGATGAACTCGATGCCGTTCTCCCGCAACGCTTTCAGGTGGTTCGGATCGTCGCGGCGAGCCAGCAGGCCGCCGTGCACCTTGGGATGGAGCGTCTTGACACGTCCGTCGCAGATCTCCGGGAACCCCGTCACATCGCTGATGTTGATCACCTCCACGCCGCTTTCAGCCAACAGTTTCATCGTACCGCCGGTGGCGATCACCTGCCAGCCGAGCTCTCGAAGTCCGCGCGCGAACTCCACCACGCCGGTCTTATCGCTCACACTGATTAATGCTCTCATATTGCTAATTTATATAGGCAATCATATCTTTCAATATACCATTTCCGACGATCTCAACACCGAATCCGAGAGTCGCTTATTCGCGGTCCAATGACCGCATTTACCACTCCGCCTTCCCCTAATCCTTTCTCGAAAGGGACTCGGGTCGCTGCATTTCCAAAGAGGTACACTAAAGGATATGATCGCGTTAATATATACGTAGTTTTATCGTTTTCGACTCGCGGTCGCCGTTATTCACGGTATCCGACGATGTGTTTCCAGGTCCGAATCCGCACTAAACCGCGACGTTCCCGCGATCCTATTGCTCCGCAACCAACTTTGCCACCGTTTCCACATACAGCGGATGTTCGACGGCATGCACCCGGGCTTCCAGCTCTTCCGGATCGCTCCCCAGATACTCGAAAGCCCGCTGGGCGATGATCCGGCCCCCGTCGAGCTCTCCGTTCACATAGTGGATCGTCACGCCGAAGACCTTGACGCCGTAAGCAAAGGCATCGGCAATGGCATGCGCCCCCTTGAACGCAGGCAACAGCGAGGGATGAATATTGACGATCCGGTCGCGGTACGCCTCCAGCACCACATCGGAAAGGATGCGCATATACCCCGCCAGACAGATCAGCTCGACCCTTTCGGCCCGAAGCCTGCGGACGATCTCCCGTTCGTAGTCGGCTTTCGAAGGGTACTCTTTGGGGTTGAACGTAAAAGTCGGAATACCGTAACGGGCAGCCCGCTCGTTCACGAAAGCCCCCGGCTTGTCGCAGACCATGAGGGCGATGCGGGCCGCAATGCGCCCATCGGCACAAGCCGCAGCCAATGCTTCGAAGTTGGAGCCGTTTCCGCTGGCGAATACTGCGATCGTCTTCATCGCCCTATCGGATTTCCACGCCCGGACGATCCGTCGCCCGGCCGATCACCGAAGCTTTCTCGCCCTGTTTCTCCAAAATGGCAATCACTTCGGAAGCCTCATCCTGCGAAACCGCGATCACCATACCGATACCCATGTTGAAGATATTGAACATCTCGCGGTGAGCGATCTTGCCGTATTTCTCCAACAGGCGGAACACGGGCAGGATCTCCCACGTCCCCTCGTGAATCTCGATACCCTGGCCCTCGCTCAGGATGCGGGGAATATTCTCGTCGAAACCGCCGCCCGTGATATGACTGATGCCGTGCACGTTACAGGCTCGGATCACTTCGAGCACCTGTTTCACGTAAATTTTGGTCGGCGTCAGGAGCACCTCGCCCAACACACGGCCGTCCAATTCGGGATAAGCCTTGCGAAGATCCAGTCCTGCATCGGCAACCACCTTACGCACAAGGCTGAAACCGTTCGAATGGACACCGCTCGACGCGATACCCACCAACACGTCGCCCACACGCACCTTCGTACCGTCGATCAGGCGCGACTTCTCGACCACGCCGCACGTGAAGCCCGCAATATCGTACTCGCCGCCGGCATACATGCCCGGCATCTCGGCCGTTTCGCCGCCGATGAGTGCACAGCCGGCCTGACGGCAGCCTTCGGCCACACCCGCCACGATCGCTTCGATCTTCGCAGGCTCGTTGTGCCCCACGGCTACATAATCCAGGAAGAAGAGCGGCTCGGCCCCCTGCGCCAGCACGTCGTTCACGCACATAGCCACGGCGTCGATGCCGATCGTGTCGTGCTTATCCATCTCGAAAGCCAGCTTGAGCTTGGTTCCCACGCCGTCGGTACCGCTCACGAGCACCGGCTCCTTGACATTAAGCGCCGAGAGATCGAACATTCCGCCGAAGGCGCCGATGTTACCCATCACGCCCAACCGCGAGGTCGAAGCCACGTGTTTCTTGATGCGGCGCACCACTTCGTATCCGGCCTCGAGGTTCACACCGGCCTTTTCATAACTTTCCGCCATAACAATAGTTGGTTTTAGCTGTTTCCTGAATATTTCCACCCGATGTTTTCGAAATACGCATGCAGGACAGGTTCTTCCCTGACACCGCAGATCGAAAACGAAGCGGTTTGTTTAACATTTTTCTTTTTTGTTCGCCTCCTCGATCGTCCCGTAAAGCGACGTCGGATAATTGCCCGTGAAGCAGGCCATGCACAACTCGCAGCGATTGCCCGCCTTCAGCAAGGCATCGGGCGAGAGGTAAGCCAGCGAATCGGCTCCGATATACTCGCACGCCTCCGGAACCGACATGCGGGCGCACAGCAGCTCCTCGTACGTCGAAGTATCAACACCGTAAAAACAGGGATTCTTGAACGGAGGGCTGGCGATGCGGACATGAACTTCCGTGGCCCCCGCCTCACGCAACAGACGCACAATGCGCCGGGAGGTGGTACCGCGCACGATCGAATCGTCAATCAGCACCACACGCTGCCCCGAAACGATACCGCTCACCGACGAAAGTTTCATCCGCACGCCCTTCTCACGCATCGACTGCGACGGCTGGATGAAGGTGCGGCCGATGTATTTGTTCTTGATAAGTCCCATCTCGTAGGGAAGACCGCTCGCTTCGGCGTATCCCATGGCAGCGCTCAAACTCGAATCGGGCACTCCGACCACGATGTCCGCGTCTGCCGGCGCCTCCTTGTAGAGCAAGCGTCCCGACTCCTTGCGGAAGGCGTGCACGTTACGGCCCTCGATGTCGCTGTCCGGGCGGGCGAAATAGATATACTCCATCGCACACATCATATGGCGCTTGAACATCGAATAGTCGCTGCTGCGGATGCCGTGCCGATCGATCGTAACGATCTCGCCGGGCTCTACGTCACGCACGAATTCGGCACCCACCACCTCGAAAGCACAGGTTTCGCTGCTGACGACATAGCCGTCTCCCAACTTGCCGATCGAAAGGGGCCGCAGACCGTGTTTGTCACGGCAGGCATAGATGCGGTTAGCCGTCATCACCAGAAACGCGAACGCTCCTTCGAGCATATTGAGCGCCTCGATGATCGAATAGATACGGGGCCGGTTGTGGTTGCGTACCTCCTTTTTGATAAGATGGGCGAACACTTCGCTGTCCGAAGTGGACTGGAAAAGACTGCCCTTGTTCTCCAGGTAGTTGCGCAGCAGATCCGCATTGACGATATTCCCGTTGTGGGCCAATGCGAAATCACCCGTGTTATGATGGAACAGAAAAGGCTGTATATTCTCCGTCCCGCCGCCACCGGCCGTCGAATAACGGACATGACCGATGGCCATATCGCCCGCAAGGTTTGCCAGCTTGGCTTCGTTGAACACCTCCGTAACAAGTCCTTCGCCCCGAACACGCCGCATCGCCCCTTCCTTCGAAACGCTTACGATACCGCACCCTTCCTGCCCGCGATGTTGCAGGGAATGAAGGCCGTAGTAGGTCAGGTTAGCTGCGTCGGGCACTCCCACGACGCCGAAAACGCCGCACTCCTCGTGCAGCTCCCGGTCGCAGATCGGCTGCATTATGCTCTCTTTGTGCATCGGAACTTATTTGATTACTTTTTCCAGACGGGCCAGGATCTCCTCGTAAGCCTCGCGCACCTTACCCAAGTCACGACGGAAGCGATCCTTGTCGAGCTTCTCGTTGGTAGCCATATCCCACAGCCGGCAGGTATCGGGCGACACCTCGTCCGCCAGAACGATCTCGCCGTCCGACGTGCGGCCGAACTCGATCTTGAAGTCGATCAGGTTGATATTCATCTTGGCGAAAAGCTCCTTGAGCACCTCGTTGATCCGGGCGGTCATGGCATAAATCTGTTTCAACTCGTCATAGGTTACGACACCCAGCGCCACCGCATGATGATCGTTGATCAGCGGATCGCCCAGCTCGTCGTTCTTGTAACAGATGTCGAAAATCACGTTCGAAGGCTTCGTTCCCTCCTCGATACCCAGACGCTGGGCCATCGAGCCGGCGATGACGTTGCGGACGATCACCTCCAGCGGAATGATCCGCACACGGCGGCACAACTGGTCGCGGTCGTTCAGGGTCTTCACGTAGTGAGTCTTGATCCCCTGCTTGTTGAGATATTCGAAGATCAGGGTCGAGATCCGGTTGTTCAGCACGCCCTTGTTCTCGATCGTGGCCTTTTTGATGTTGTTGAACGCCGTCGCCGCATCCTTGTAGTGAATCAGGATCATATCCGGATCGTCCGTCAGGAAAACCTGTTTGGCCTTACCCTCGTAAAGCATTTCGCCTTGTTGCATAGTGGTTGGTATTTTATAATTGTTATTTTGTTTTCCGGAAATAGTTCACCGCATTCGTGAAGATGTCCTGCACCTTCTCTCCGGCGATGTTCTTAAAGAGGTTCTCCCCGTAACGCTCCGTATGGCCCATCTTACCGAGTATCTGCCCGTCGCGGCTCACGATACCCTCGATCGCATAATACGATCCGTTGGGATTGTACGGGGCTTCGGCCGTCACGCGGCCTTCGGCATCGACATACTGGAACGCCACCTGCCCGTTCTCGAACAGCTCGCGGGCCAGAGGCTCGTTCACGACGAACTTGCCCTCGCCGTGGCTCACGGCGATCGAATGGATATCGCCCACCGAGAAACTCGACAGCCACGGGGAGTTGGTCGTCGCCACGCGGGTCGAAACAATCTGCGACACATGACGGTTGATGTCGTTGCGGAAGAGCGTCGGCGACTCTTTGGTCACCAGGCCCAGCCGTCCGTAGGGCAGCAGGCCCGACTTGACCAGCGCCTGGAAGCCGTTGCAGATGCCCAGAATCAGGCCGCCCCGGTCGAGCAGACGATGTATTTCCTCCGAAATATCCTTGTTGTTCAGCACATTGGCAATGAATTTACCGCTGCCGTCCGGCTCGTCGCCCGCCGAGAAGCCGCCGCAGAGCACGAAGATATGGCACGCAGCGATCGCCTCCTTCATCCGGCGGATCGAGTCGAAAATAGCCTCCGCCGTCAGGTTGCAGAACACCTCGCTGCGCACTTCGGCACCCGCCCGGCGGAAGGCCTTCGCGGTGTCGTAGTCGCAGTTGCTGCCCGGGAATACGGGGATGAAAACCACCGGACGCTCGACCGCCTCGCCCGGATAGGTGAAGCTGCGGAGAGCCGGCATCGCCTCCATGACCGGCGCATGGTTGATTCCCTTATCGGGATAAACCGTCGCAAAGCGTTCGGTATTGGCCCGGTAAAGCTCTTCGAGCGGCATTTTTTCGCCGTTGATCGTGAGCGATTCCTCCGCCTCGGTATGTCCCAGCAACTCGGCGGCCGGGAAATCGAGCGGCTCGGTGCTCTCCACCACGATCGAACCGTAAGAGTTGTCGAACAACGTCGCTTCATCCACCTCGACATCGGCACCGATGCCGTTGCCGAAAGACATCTTGGCCAGCGCTTCCGCCACACCGCCGAAGCCGACGGCATAGCCCGAAACGATCTTGCCGGACTCGATAGCCGAACTTACGAAATCGAAATTCCGCTTCAACGCCCCGGTATCGGGCATATGGTTTTCGAGCGGGGTATGACGCACTAGGTAAATCGAATGGCCCGCCTTCTTGAAATCGGTCGAGATGACGCGTCCGGCATCGACAGTCGTAATACCGAAGGCCATCAGCATAGGCGGGACGTTGATCTGCTCGAAGGTACCGCTCATCGAGTCCTTGCCGCCGATCGAGGGCAGTCCCAGCTCGACCTGCATCTTCAGGGCACCGAGCAGCGCCCCGAGCGGCTTGCCCCACGTACGGGGCGACTTGGTCATGCGCTCGAAATACTCCTGATAGGAATAGCGCATCTTATCGTAGCGGGCACCCGCCGCCACGACTTTGGCCGCAGCGTCCACGACGGCATAGGCCGCACCGTGGTAGGGACTCCACGACGCCAGGAAAGGGTTGTAGCCGAAGGCCATAATGCTGGCCGTATCGGTATATCCGTCCGTCGGCAACTTCTGCACCGACACTTGTGTTTCCGAACGTTGCGTACGACCGCCGAAAGGCAGCAGCACGGTCGAAGCGCCGATCGTAGAATCGAACATCTCGATCAGCCCCTTCTGCGAGAGGACATTGTCGTCCGCCAGGTTCGCAAGCATCTTTTCGCGCAGCGTACCGCCCTTCACCTCGCGGCGGAAAGGATCGCGTTCCTCGACCGCACCGATCGCGGCCTGGGCATAGTGCTTGGCCCCTGCGCTGTCGATGAACTCGCGCGAAAGATCGACCACTAATTTGCCCTTGTTGTACATCCGCATACGGCGCGAGTCCGTCACGTCCGCCACATGGGTCACTTCGATATTCTCCTCGGCGCAGTAGCGCTTGAACTCCTCTTCGGCACTCGCTTCGATCACAACGGCCATACGCTCCTGCGACTCGCTGATCGCCAGCTCCGTCGCATTCAGACCGCTGTACTTGGTCGGCACGCGATCGAGGTAAATATCCAGGCCGTCGGTCAGCTCGCCGATGGCTACGCTCACACCGCCCGCACCGAAGTCGTTCGACTTCTTGATCAGGCGCGTCACTTCCGGACGGCGGAACAACCGCTCCAGCTTGCGCTCTTCGGGGGCGTTGCCCTTCTGCACCTCACTGCCGCACATTTCGAGCGACTTGTCGGTATGCTCTTTCGACGAACCCGTCGCACCGCCGACACCGTCGCGGCCCGTGCGGCCGCCGAGCAGCAGGACCACATCGCCCGGCACGGGGGACTCCCGGCGCACGTTTTCGGCTTTCACGGCACCGACCACGGCACCGACCTCCAGGCGTTTGGCCACATAGTCGGGATGATACACCTCGCGGACGTGGGTCGTGGCCAGTCCGATCTGATTGCCGTAGCTCGAATAACCGGCAGCGGCCTTGAGGCTGATGACGCGCTGGGGCAATTTGCCGGGCAGCGTTTCGCTTACGGGTTGATAGATATTTCCCGCACCCGTCACACGCATCGCCTGATAGACGTAGCTGCGACCCGACAACGGATCGCGGATGGCACCGCCCAGGCAGGTCGAAGCTCCGCCGAAAGGTTCGATCTCGGTCGGGTGGTTATGGGTTTCGTTCTTGAATTGCAGGAGCCATTTCTCGGTCCGGTCATCGACGTCCACATCGACGAAAACGCTGCATGCGTTGTTCTCCTCGCTCACCTCCAGGTCGTCGAGCAGTCCCTTGCTGCGCAGGTAACGGGCACCGATCGTCGCCAGGTCCATCAGGCAGATGCTCTTGCCCTCGCGCCCCAGTTCGCGGCGGATTTTCAGGTAAAGCGCCAGCGTGCCTTCGATCTCGTCTTTCACGAACGACTCCTCGACCGTAATGTTCTCCAGCTCGGTCGTGAAGGTCGTATGACGGCAATGGTCGCTCCAGTACGTATCGAGAATCCGCAGCTCGGTTTCGAACGGATCGCGACCCTCTCTCCGGAAATATTCGACCACTTCGCGCAGGTCGTCGGCATTCATCGCCAGACCGTTCTTCTTGCAGTAGGCATCGAGTTCCGCATCTTCCATCTCCCGGAACCCGTCCAATACCGGCACCGGTTTCACGGGGGCGCTTTCCAAATCGTCCAGGACCCGCAAATCCTTCTCGCGCGACTCCACGGCATTGATATAATAGCGACGAATACGCTCCATCGTCTCCTTGGGAAGTTTCGAAGGGAAGATCAGCAGCTTCGAACTCTTGATCTTCACCTCGGCCGAAGGATCGATCAACCGCACGCAGTCCACGGCCGAAGCCGCTCGCTGGTCGAACTGTCCGGGCAGGCACTCCACAGCCAGAAAGCTGTTGCCGCCCAGATCGCACGAATCCGTCACGGCATCGGTAACCACCTCGCCGAAGACCCTGTAACGGCTCTTCTCCAGCAATTCGTCCGAAAAACCGAACAGGTCGTACACGTTCAGCAGCCGCAGGCCGTCGAGCGAAAGATTCAGGTTGGCATTCAGGTCGCGGAGCAGGCTCTCGGCCTCGACCCGGAATTCGGGGTATTTCTCAACGAAAATACGGTAACTCTTCATTATCTTATTTTTGACTTTATTTCACAAATCTGTCGGCCCACTTGGCGGCATACTCCTCGCCGGTCACACCGACGAAAGTCACGTGTCCCATCTTGCGCTTGGGCTTGGAAACGGTCTTGCCGTAAATATGGACATACACACCGGGGCGATTCTCCCGGGCAAGCGCCTCGGCCCGCTCCAGATCCTGTCCCAGGATGTTTTTCATCACGGTAGGGGCCTTCAGCTGCGGCTCTTCGAGGGGCATATCGAGCAGGTAACGGCACAGCTCCCGGAACTGATTGGTCGTCGAACCCTCGATGGTCCAGTGTCCGCTGTTGTGCGGGCGCGGCGCCATTTCGTTGAAATAGACCTCGTCTCCCTTCACGAAATATTCGATAGCCAGAATCCCCCGGTAACCGCAGTCGCGCATGAAACGCTTGCTCTGGGACACCATCCGCTCCCGCACCTGGTCCGGCATCTCCGCCGGCACGATGCACAGATCCAGAATACCGTCCTTGTGGATATTCCGCCCTACCGGGAAGCAGATCACGCGCTCTCCGTCCGACACCAGCACCACGCTGGCCTCGAAATCGAACGGGACGAACTCCTCCAGAATGCAGGGCACCGCGAGCAGTTCGCGGGCTTTCGCAAGGTCGGCCTCGCCGCGAAGCACCGCCTGACCGTGTCCGTCGTAGCCCAGCGTACGGGTCTTGAGCACGCACGGATAACCGATTCGCGCAATGGCCCGATGCAGCGACTCCTCGTCATCGACAGCCATGAAAGCGGGCGTCTTCAATCCATGATCGCAGGCATTGCTCTTCTCCCGCAGGCGATCCTGCGAGTCGAACAGAGGCCTGAACCCTTGTTTGATATTGTATTTTTGCTCGAGAGCCACCAGCAGATCGCCCGGCACGTTCTCGAACTCGTAGGTCACCACGTCGCTGCGGCGGCAAAGCTCTTCGAGCGCCGCGGCATCGTCATACGCCGCCACGATGTGCCCGTCGCTCAGCGCGAACGCCGCCGGATCGTCGAACCGGCCCACGATCCGCTCGTCGCTGATCTTAAACGCCGGAGCATCCTCCGCCGGATCGAGGCAGATCGTCCGCGCACCCAGCAGATGCGCCTGCTCGATGATCATCAGCCCCAACTGGCCGCCACCGATAATTCCGATCGTCTTCACCGCACTCATCGGTCTAAAGTTCCGCTTTAAGTACATCCTCAGTCTGTTTCGCACGGAACATCTCCAGACGGGCTGCCAGCGCCTCGTCCTTCAACGCCAGGATCGACACGGCGATCAGGGCCGCATTCTTCGCCCCGTTGATCGCTACGGTCGCAACCGGCACGCCGCCGGGCATCTGCACGATCGAAAGCAAGGAATCCAGCCCGTTCAGGGCTCGAGATTTGACCGGCACACCGATCACCGGAAGTGCGGTCATACTGGCCACCATGCCGGGCAGGTGCGCAGCGCCTCCGGCTCCGGCGATGATTACCTCCAGTCCGCGCGACTTGGCCGTTTTGGCATACTCCACCAGCAGGTCGGGGGTGCGGTGGGCGCTCACCACCCGCTTCT
>OHEK01000450.1_pt1 | contig 14616 bp, 11 predicted proteins | sample 1567301 | NCBI WGS metagenome assembly OHEK01 (sample SAMEA3879554, study PRJEB24766) | human gut metagenome | biome: human-associated habitat; feature: feces | place: USA | collected 1985/1987
AAATTATGCACCGGAAATTCTATGTAATCAATTCACTTTTATAGAACTCTTCCGTTTAGCCTCTTGATTTTATCACGTGCTGTGCGACAAAAAAACGCCATTGTAACAAAAAGCCGTTTTTAATTTCACAAACGCCCGAAAAGCACAAAAAAACGGGCTTGTAAAGCAAATTACAAGCCCTGAAATATTTATATCTATAAGATAATTTCGGATATTACGGAGTTGGAGAGTAAAAATCCGCGCCTCGTCAGAGAAATTCCGCCGCTCTCACAGCTGCAAAGCCCGTATTTTTCGTATTGCTTTGCGCTTTCAAGCATTTTTTGCGGTATCTCATGATGAAAACGGGCGTAAAAACGCTCTTGAGTAAGCCCCTCGCGAAGCCTTAAAGCGAGCATACAAAATTCCTCTTCGTCGCCGCCGTCGCCCTCAGTTAAACGCTCATTGCCGCTTATGAAATACTCAATATCACGCGGATAATATGTGCGTTTTCCGCCTAAAAACGAATGTGCCGAAGCACCTATGCCGAGGTACTCCTCATCGTGCCAATATTTCAGATTGTGGCGGCTCTCAAAGCCGGGAACCGCAAAATTTGATATTTCATACTGCATAATACCGTGTTCTTCGAGGTATTCGCACATAAAAAGGTACATATCGGCCGTATCGTCGTCAGAAGGAAACGGCAATTTGTCTCTCATACGAAAAAACGGCGTATTCTCCTCTATTTTGAGAATGTAGCAACTGAGATGCGGCACACCCGAAGAAATGCAGAAATCAAGCGTGCTTTTAAGGCTCTCTTTAGTTTGACCCGGCACGCCGAGCATTACATCAAGCGAAATATTATTTATTCCCGCTTTTTTTGCTCGTGAAACGACACTTTGGACCTCGCTTTTGCCGGCTCGTCTGCCTAAAATCCTACGTTCGCCGTCATTTGCCGACTGAAGCCCTATGGAAAGTCTATTTACTTTACACTCGCTTACTTTTTCAAAGAATTCGTCGCCGAGCGAAAACGGGTTGCACTCTACCGTTATTTCCGCATCATCGGTCAAAAACGTTGATTTTGCGCCGTTTATGATTTGGCAAAGATAATCCGGAGCCAAAACCGAAGGAGTTCCGCCGCCAATGTAAAGCGTATCAGCTTTATAACTAAGCTGTTTTGAATTGTTCCGAAGCTCTCGCAAAACAGCCGAAACATATCTGTTTTTTGTATCGTCATCGGCGCGAAACGAGTAAAAATCGCAATACGGGCACTTTGAATTGCAAAACGGAATGTGAATATACAGTCCTATATTATTCATCGTCTAATTTAAGCACAGCCATAAACGCCTCTTGCGGAACTTCTACCGTACCGAACTTGCGCATACGCTTTTTACCCTCTTTTTGCTTTTCAAGCAGCTTCTTTTTCCGCGTTATATCGCCGCCGTAGCATTTAGCGAGCACGTCCTTACGCATTGCCTTTACGGTTTCGCGCGCTATTACCTTGCCGCCCACGGCTATCTGAATGGGAATTTCAAACATCTGGCGCGGAATATTGTCCTTAAGCTTCTCAGCTATTCTGCGCGCTCTCGGATATGCCTTTTCGGAGTGAATAATAAACGAGAGAGCGTCTATCATATCGCCGTTCAAAAGAACGTCGAGCTTTACAAGGCTTGACCTTTGGTAGCCGCAAAGTTCATAGTCGAACGAAGCATAGCCGCGCGTACGCGATTTTAAGACGTCAAAGAAGTCATAGATTATTTCGTTAAGGGGGAGTATATATTTTAAGTCCACCCTGTCGGCGTCAAGATACGTCATTTCTTTATATTCGCCGCGTCTGTCCTGGCAAAGGTCCATTATGGCTCCCACATAATCCTTAGGAGAAAAGATGTGCGCCTCCACCATGGGTTCCTCCGCAAAATCGATTGTTGCTGGGTCGGGGTAGTTGCACGGATTGTCTATTTCGACTACGTTTCCGTCGGTAAGATGTATTTTGTAAACAACCGAAGGTATTGTTGTTACGAGGTCGAGGTCATACTCTCTCTCAAGGCGTTCCTGTATGATTTCAAGGTGCAAAAGTCCCAAGAAACCGCACCTGAAGCCGAAGCCGAGGGCACTTGACGTCTCGGGTTCAAACGAGAGCGAGGCGTCATTCAGCTGTAATTTGGCAAGAGCATCCCTAAGAGCCTCATAATCCGCTCCGTCCGCCGGGTAAATTCCGCAGAAAACCATCGGATTTACCTTGCGATATCCTGCAAGCGGCTCCGAAGCCGGATTTTCGGCAAGAGTCACGGTATCGCCTACGCGCGCATCGCCTACGGTTTTAATCGAAGCGGTGATATAACCGACCTCACCCGAGGACAGCTGCTTTGTCGGCTCCAAGCTCTTGGCGCGCATATATCCCGTTTCCACAATTGTAAATTCGGCACCCGTAGCCATAAGACGCATGGTCTGCCCCGGCCTTACCACACCGTCAACTATTCTGACATAGACAATTACACCGCGATAGCTGTCATATACGGAGTCAAATACAAGTGCTCTGAGCGGCTTTGAATCGTTATCATCCGGAGGCGGCACAAGGTTTACGATTTCCTCGAGCACAGCGGGGACATTCTCGCCCGTTTTTGCCGAAATTCGCGGCGAATCCATACACGGTATGCCTATAACGTCCTCCACTTCTTTAGCAACGCGCTCCGGCTCTGCGGCGGGAAGGTCGATTTTATTTATTACCGGCACAATTTCAAGGTCGTGGTCAAGCGCAAGATAGGTATTTGCAAGAGTTTGAGCCTCTATCCCCTGTGACGCGTCAACTATCAGCACAGCTCCCTCGCATGCCGCAAGGGAACGCGACACCTCATAGTTGAAGTCAACATGACCGGGAGTGTCTATTAAGTTCAGTTCATATTTTTTGCCGTCGGCAGCCTTATAATCAAGCTTTACGGCACGTGCCTTAATGGTTATACCGCGTTCACGCTCAATATCCATATTGTCAAGAAGCTGTGCCTCCATATCACGCTTCGCTACGGAGTCCGTGAGCTCCAACAAACGGTCGGCAAGCGTACTCTTGCCGTGGTCGATATGGGCAATTATGCAAAAATTTCTGATGTAGTCCTTTTTACCTGACATAAATTTCCTCTTTTATCTTTTTAAATCCCGTATATTATATCAAATTCGGAGTTAAATGTGAATACCGAAAATTATTTCTCACGGTCATAAAAAGACAGCATCGGCTTTATCTTTTTGCCGCCTATCACTCTCTGCTCGTAGTTATTTTAAACACCGTCCCCGACAAAAGCAACAGACCTATAAGGTTCGGCAAAGCCATAAGACCGTTAAACGTATCGGAAAGATCCCAAACAAGCTGAATGCTCGACACGGCACCTATAAATATCATTGCGAGAAATATTATTTTATACACCGCAGTCAGCTTTTTTCCGCCTATATATTCTGCGGCGCGCGAGCCGTACACCGACCAGCCGAGTATGGTTGAAAAAGCGAACATAACTATACCTATGGATACTATATAAGAGCCCCATTTGCCGAGCACGCTCTCGAAGGCATATATTGTTATATTGACTCCTTCAAGCCCGCTTTGCAGATTTGCCCCGGTAGTCAGTATTACGAGTGCCGTAAGTGTGCATATAACAATGGTGTCAAAAAACACCTGAAATATGCCCCACATACCCTGTGTTACGGGTTCCTTGGCATCAGAGGAGGAATGGACCATTACCGACGAGCCGAGGCCAGCCTCATTAGAAAATACTCCGCGCGCCACACCGAAACGCATGGCTCTTGAAATACCGTATCCCATAACGCCTCCTCCGACGGAGCGCATACTGAACGCCCCCGAAAATATCTCGCCGAAAGCGTCGCCTATATGGCGGAAGTTTACGATTATTATTATAAGCGCGCCTATTATGTAAAACGCCGCCATAAAAGGCACAAATTTTTCCGTCACCGTGACTATTCTTTTCAGTCCGCCGTAAATTATAACGGCTATAAGGGCGCAAACGACTATCCCCGTGACAATGCCCGGTATATTAAACGAACCCTTAAGTGCCGTGGATATTCCGTTGACCTGAGCCACCGAGCCTATTCCGAACGACGCGAACAGACAAAAAACAGAAAATATAACCGCAAGCCACTTTTGGCCGAGTCCTTTTTCGATATAATACATAGGGCCGCCCACCCACTCGCCTTTTTCGTTTTTTCTGCGGAAATATATGCCGAGCGCATTTTCGGAAAAGCTCGTCATCATACCGAGCAAAGCAGAAATCCACATCCAAAATACCGCACCCGCTCCGCCGGAGGAAATCGCGGTGGCTACGCCTACAATGTTGCCCGTGCCTACCGTTGCGGCAAGAGCCGTTGCAAGTGCCTGAAACTGCGATATGGCTTTTTCGTCCTTGGTTTTTGTTACCTTGCGGTCTTTAAAAATTGCGGCAACCGTATTTTTAATTGTGTAGCAAAAACGGCGTATTTGAAAAAATCGCGTACCGCACGTGAGATAAAGACCGGTAAGCAGCATCAATATAAGCATCGGAGGCCCCCAAACGACGCTGTTTACCTTACTGTTGATATTCTGAATAAGCTCTACAAAATTTTGCATAGTACCTCCGAATGTATTCTTATTGAATAACAAGAAAACGGGGCAAAAGCAGCTAATAACAGTATTGCTTTACGCCCCGAATTATTAAGAATAAAGCTTTCCGACTATGATGTTCACAAGCGAAACCGGCAATGCCTTTGAAAGTGCCAAAAACAGATGATATTTAGCGCCTTTTGTAGACAAAGGCTTCGGACGAGCTTTGGTTGCCGCAGCATACACCGCATCGGCTATATCGTCCGGTGACATACCGTTTTGCTCGTCGCGCTCCATACCGGCAACCGCTCTTTTAAGTGTTTCGCCGTAAAATTCGTCACCGGCAGTATTTTTCTCTCTTGCCGCGGTAAAACCCGTTTTAACATCGCCCGGCATTACGGCGCAGACCTTTATATTAAACGGTCGCACCTCGTTTGCAAGAGCCAGAGTCAGCGAATTTACAGCCGCCTTTGACGCCGAATAAAACGCCTGAAACGGTATGGCAAGCGGAGCTGCGAGAGAGCTGAGATTAACAATTCTTCCGCCGCCTTGAAGTCTCATATATTTAATTACGTTTTTTGAGCAAATAAAGCAGCCGAAGAAATTGACGTCAAACTGTTTTTTAGCTTCTGCAAGCTCTGTGAATTCAACAGCCCCTGATATGCCGAAGCCTGCATTATTCACAAGTATATCAATGCTTCCGCTGTCATTATATATTTTTTTGAATGCCTCTGAAACCGAGTGCTCATCCGTGACGTCGCACGAGATATGCTTAACGCCTACCGTTTGAATCTTCGGCTCGCGGCGGCTCAGCTCATACACCCTGTATCCGTTTTCAAGAAACTTACGGCAGCAGGAAAGTCCTATTCCGCTCGAACCGCCCGTAACAACTGCAGTTTTCATCAATTTCAACTCCGTTAAAGCAGGCAAAGGCGCAAAGCCGCCTCGCCCGTAAAATACAAAAGAATTTTATCACAGCGGAAACGTTTTCGCAACTAAATGCGAAAAAATATCCGTAAATTCTGTATGTGCAGCCGTATGTAAGATTATTATATTGCCTTGCCGTATAGTCCCATATTTTGCCAAATCGTCCGTTATTTTATTTTATTAAACAAGTCGATAATAAATACGTCTATATTGCTTGCGGTATATTCGGCGATGCCAAACGGCCGAGTTTCCTCAGACCGATTGCCGATTTTCACAATTTGCGGCGCTTTTACCGTTTTTTAACAGAATTACAGTTGCACATTTTGCTCATAAGCTTTAAAATTACAGTATATAGTTATATTGTCGCAGGCATTAAAAGCGGCACGAGAATCGGTATAAATTCGAATAAACTCAGCCGTTTCATATTCACGAAAAAAGGATGGAAAAAACAATGAAAAAGAAAAAAGAGAAAGGAAATAACAAGGGTTTATCGAGATACCTTGTGTCGGTATTACTGTTTTTGTTGTTCGAAGCGGTGGCAATCACACTATGGCTAATAAAAGATAATCTGTTTTATTTGCTGAATTTCAGCTACATAGGCACCTGTCTCGCATTGGGGACGGCACTTTTTACCGCCGAGAAACGCTATGCGCGTCATTTTGTACAGCTGGCAGTCGGAAGTTATATGCTGCTGTATCTCGGCATAATCTCCCGAGAAAATATGCAGATTGAGGGCTTTTGGTACTATCTGTTCCTCGGCGTTTTTGAAGCAGCAACCATTCACTATGCCGTGGCCAAAATCTTCGGACCGCTGCTGTTCGGACGCGGATGGTGCGGCTATGCCTGTTGGACGGCTATGGTTTTGGACTTTCTTCCTTATAAGCAACCACGGAAGCCGCGAAAAGAAAAACTCGGAATTCTGCGCTATGTGATGTTTGCGTTATCATTGGCTCTTGTGTCGGGTCTGTTTTTGTTCAAGGTCGCAAATCTTGAGAAAATTATGTTTTGGCTGTTTCTCGCCGGAAATGCGCTTTACTATATATCCGGAATTGCGCTTGCCTTTATATTTAAGGATAACCGCGCGTTCTGCAAATATCTCTGCCCTATCACAGTATTCCTGAAGCCCATGAGTTATTTTTCGCTTCTGCGCGTCCACTGTGACGAGAGTAAATGCGTTCATTGCGGCAAGTGCCTGAAAGTATGCCCAATGAATGTTGAGGTTAACAAGGATTCACGCAAGCGAAAAAACGGAACAGAGTGTATTCTCTGCTACGAGTGTACAAAAAACTGCCCCACAAAGGCACTTCATTAAAGCGAAAAATAAAGAAAGGTGCAATTCCGAATGAATTGCACCTTGTTTTTTACAAATTCAAAAAGTCTTTTCTGTAATCTACTCCAAAGTATTCGGCGAGCTGCTGCATTTCGTTGTCCTTTATTGTGTTCATTCTCGGCATGTTGCAGGTGAGCATATAAATCTGCGCCGCTTTTTCGACGGTTTCGATAAGCCCGAAGGTTTCGTCCATGGTTTTGCCGGCACCGTAAATGCCGTGCATACCCCAGATAACAAGCCTGAATTCTTTCATCTTTTCTGCGGTTGCTTCGCCGATTTCGTTTGTTCCGCAAAGCATCCACGGAAGTACACCTACACCGTTCGGAAAGACTACAATACACTCGGTGCACATTTCCCAAAGTGTGTGCGTAAGTTTTTTCTCATCAAGTTCGTGAACATAGTTCATAGCAAGAGTGTTTGTCGGGTGAGAGTGCATAACAACTCTGTTTTCGGGATCAACCTTAAGTCTTGCTCTGTGGCTCATAAGGTGTGCGGGTAACTCGCTTGTAAATTTTCCGCCATCCGCATAGCCCCAAAGAAGCTCGGCAGTCGTTCCGTCTTTTGCAATACGAATGATACCAAGATTGTTTTCAGGGTCTTTCTCCACATTTTTGAAATACTTACCCGTTCCTGTGACTATAAAGATTTTTCCGATAAGCTCCGGTGCGTCAAAACCTGTAGGAATTGTTCTGATTACATTGTTCAGGTCGAGATACTCGGCAACCTCGTTTTCATCAAGCAAGTAGCTGATGTTGCCTCCGTTTCGCTCATCCCAACCAAGACGATACATATTTGCTGTTGTGTCGCACATTTCCTTAACAAACGGTGCTGTTAAAATGTCTTTCATTGTCTGTTCTCCAATACTTCTTTTTCGTATTTTTCAGCCTCTGCGAGATAATCGGCAGGGGTGTTTGTTTTTTTCAAATATTCTTCCCACACATCGCCAAACGGCATCGTTTTCAGTTCCTCGTGCATAACCATAAGAGAAGTAAAATCCGCATTGTTTTGCAATTTTTTCATGGTATCGCTCGGCTCTAACAAAGCATACAGCAAGGCTTTTTCAACACTTCTTATGCCTGTAACCCAAGCGGAAATTCGGTTTATGCTTGCGTCAAAATAGTCTGTTGCGATAAACACTCTGTTAAGTGCATTTGCTCTGACGATTTCCTTTGCAATCTCCTTTGTTTCGTCATCAAAAATAACAACATGGTCGCTGTCCCAACGAACACCGCGGGTGATGTGCAAAGCCAGCTTTTCATTGAACAAAAGCATAGACGAAATTTTGTCGCTGACAAGTTCGGTCGGATGATAGTGTCCGTTATCCATAAGCGGAGTGATGCCTTTGTTCGCAACATAATTCATACAAAATTCGGCGGAGCCTGCCGTATAGCTTTCAAGTCCGATACCGAATACTTTTGATTCAAGGGTTACATAGACCTTGCGCTTATCATAAGGTATTGAAAGGATTTCATCAAGAGATTTTTTAAATCTTGCACGAGGACCTAACCTGTCGGCAGGAATATCCTTGTAGCCGTCGGGAATCCAAATGTTCATAACACAGGGCTCGCCTGTTTCGTTTGCAAAATATTCTGCGATTCCGAGGCATCTTTTGCCGTGCTCAACCCAAAAAGAACGAACGCTCTCGTCCGGTGATGATAATGTAAGATTGTCCTTTACCATAGGATGCGAAAAGAAAGTCGGGTTAAAGTCAATGCCCATATTCCTTTCCTTTGCAAACTCAACCCACTTTGCAAAATGCTTTGGCTCAAGCTCGTTTCTGTCGGCAAATTCGCCCTCGTCAAAAACTGCATAGCAAGCGTGTAAATTCAACTTCATTTTACCCGGCACAAGGCTGATAACCTTGTCAATATCCGCCATAAGTTCATCTGGTGTTCTTGCTCTGCCTATGTAATTACCTGTAGTTTGAATACCGCCCGAAAGTGCACCTTTTTGGTCAAAGCCTACAACATCATCACCCTGCCAACAATGAAGTGAAATAGGCACATTTTTAAGTGTTTCTATAGCCTTGTCGGTATCAACACCGATTTTGGCATATTTTTCTTTTGCTTCAAGATAAGACATTGTCAAATCTCCTTTGTGTCAAATGATTTTTTAATCAAATCTCTTGCTGCTGCAAGGGATATTTTCTTATCACGCATAATCTGCGATACAATATTACCTGTTGCCGTTGCTTCGATAGGTCCTGCCGTTACGCTTTTGCCTGTGTAATCACGGGTAAGAGCGTTAAGATATTTATCCTGACAGCCGCCGCCGACAATATGAATTGAATTAAATCGTTTGCCTGTTACGGTTTCAATTTCCGTCACAGCTTCGCTATAAGACTTTGCAAGAGAATGATATGCAGAATTGAGTATCAATCCCAAATCATCATTGTTAATGAGTTTTCCGATAGCCTCAAGCATATTCTTTGGCGCAACAAGCATGCTGTCGTTCACATCAAAATATTTGTACTCACCGCAATTTTTCGCAAGCTCCATCATCTCGTCATAGGTCATTGACTTGTTAAGATTTCGCCTGATGTTTTGAAACAGCCACATACCCATATAGTTTTTGAGAAAACGAAAACGATAATCAATTCCGCCCTCGTTTGTAAAATTGAGTTTTCTTGCAGAATCATTCAAAATCGGTTCGGTGATTTCCGTTCCGATAAGTGACCAGGTCCCTGAGGATATGTATAAATCATTGTCTGCCATTGGGCAGGCACACACCGCACTTGCCGTGTCATGACTCGGTGCGAAAAGCACGGCACAATTAAACCCGACTGCTTTTTGTATATCCTCGCTCAAAAAGCCCACATGGCTTGACGGAAGAGAAAGGGGAAGGAATGGAACTTCTGTCAAGCCAAGGGCATAGATAATATCAGCATCCCAAGTCTTTGCATTTGCGTTCACCAAGCCTGTTGTAGTGGCGTTGGTGTATTCGTTTTTACAAACGCCTGTAAGTTTAAATGACAGATATTCGGGCATCATCAAAAAGTATTTTGCATTTTTAAGTCTGTTGTTTTTCTTGTCTGCATAAAGCTGATAAATCGTGTTGAAATTCTGCTTTTGAATACCTGTTTTGGCATACAATTCGGTTGGTGAGACAAGACTTTCAACCTCATCAATCACAGTGCTTGTCCTGCTGTCACGGTAGCAATAGCAAGGCTTGATTTCTTTCCTGTTTTTATCAAGCAAAACATAATCGACTCCCCAAGTATCAATAGCGATACTTTTAGGGATTTTGCCGATTTCCTTGCATTTCTTAATTCCGTTTAACACATTTGAAAACAAGTTTTCTATATCCCAAACAAGTCCATCCTTGCTTTTCACAAGATTATTTTCAAAACGATAAATTTCTTCAAGCACAAGTTTGCCGTTTTCAATGTGAGAGAGTAGATGCCGTCCGCTTGACGCACCGATGTCAACAGCAAGATAATACGTTTTCAACTTCGATTCTCCCTATCAATACGCGATTGTATAATTCTCTTCAACCGCAAGAGCAAACTGAACGTTCATATTTGATATTGCGACCTTTACTCCGAGATGCAACACGTCAGTATTTTTAAATATGATTTCGGTTACTCTGCCGCTGTTTTTATCGATGGTACACTCTATTGCTCCGTTTATTCCGTTTACGTCAACCGTTTGGAAGGTTACCGTAGGTATATTTATATCGGAGAAGGTTGAAGCGGTTACGGTATTGAATACGCCGGCATATCCCTCACCTTTTTGCGGACTGGTTATCGCGTCGTTTTGAAGCTCGATTGAAACCTTATACGCTCCGTTATCCTCGGCGCAAGAGGCGTTTTTCACCATATCGGCAGTTAAATGAGAGGAGTAATCCTCTCCGCTTACGGGAAAGATTGTCTTAATCTCGTCCGGGGAGCTCCACGATTGCGGCTCGTCTGTTCCCTTGACAAACTGGTCCATCGCAGCCGAGCCTATGCTCTGAATTGCGGACGGAAGCTCAAGGTATTCGGGAAGGCTCTCCATATGCTTATAGTTACGGGTAATACTTGATGCCTCCCCCTTTACTCGGTTTACGGAGTCATTGTAAAGCTTAACGATTTCCTCCGTGCTCTTTGAGGCCTGCCCCTCGGCGCCGGCATTCTTGCTTTCGCTGCCACCGCCTGCGGCAGGAGTATTGGTGTCGCCGTTTGGTGAAGCGGAAGCATTATTATTGCTCTGCTGCGTATTATTTCCTTGCTGCGGAGTGCTTTGGCCGTTTACAGCACTGCCGCTTTGCGTACCGGTTGCCGTTGCCGGAGAAGAGGAGTTGGAATGTGCTAATTTAACAACCGAAAAGGTCAGGAGAAATGCGAGAAGATAAGCCAATGCTTTTACAAAAACATTGCCGAAGATTTCTGACTTGGTTTTTACCTGTGTTTTGTTAGTGTTGTTTTCCATTTTAATTCCCCTTTTTATTTTATATTGAGTTCATTAACTTCCTTCGGATATTCACGAAGCTCGTCATCCTCGTGGAGCGGCTTCCAGACCTGAGCAAAGAACGGGTCAACCTTTGCACGCCGACCGTAATTCCAGCTCTTACGCTCACATTCGTCACACCAGTGGCCGCCCTCCAAAACAAGCCTCGGGCTCGCCTAAATTGTAACACCCGGCATTTTACGGATACTCTCGACAAGAAATACCCAAACAGGTTTTCTGCCCGGCTGTGTGCCGAATATGTACGGGAGCTCAAGCACCGCAACATTAAAATTGTCATCCGCAAAGCTCATGGCAATGTTTTCCCGGTCTATACGAGAGCGAATATACGGATGGTATTCGGTAAGCTTCATTTCGGGCCTTGTCTTTGCAAAATAAGAAAAATAAGAGCCTAAAATAACGCTGTGCTCAACTCCGCATTCCTTAGCGATTTTAAGCAAACGCTTAACAGGGTCAATATTGTATTTCTTGTAAAGGTCATAAATCGGTGCGGGTCCTTCAACTCTTTCGTCAACGCCTGCCGCAAACACAAAGCCATCGCAACCCCTCAAACATTTTCTTTACTTCAACATCATTCATTTTGAGATAGTTGCCATAGAATATTTCCGTTTCAGGCGATAAAACCGCACCATGCGGCAGCGGCGGCAGAGCGATGGCTTTTACCTCGTGACCTCTTGAAATCAATTCTGCCGCACCCTGACTGCCAAGCAGTCCCGTGCCTCCGATCATACAAATTTTCTTAATTCTGTCCTCTTAAAATATATGTTTACCTGCTGTAACCGTTTGCTTTTCACCGTTTTGCAAAATTATTTCAGCCGTGCAGTTTGCAGGAATTTCAATTGTGTAAGCTACTTTGCCGTCCTTTATTTCCCAGCCTGATTTGACTGTGCCAAAAACGCTGTTGTACTGTGCGTTTGCAAAGGTGAAGTGTCCGCCCGGCAAAGGTTTAATGACAAAGTGATTTTCACCGCTGACATTTATTCCGCACATTGCTCTGAACAACCATTCGCAAACAGCACCCTTTGAATAGTGGTTGAGGGATGCAATTCCGCCTTGTGCCTGTGTTCCTTCCCAAGATTCCCAAATGGTTGTTGCGCCCATTTTAGCCATAAAGAGCCAGCCCGGCATTTTTTCGTTTTCTAGTAGTTTATAAGCATATTCAATGTTAATATCTGCCAAAACATCAAGGATGAACGGAGTTGACAAAAAGCCTGTGCCGAGTCTCCAACCGTAATTATCAAGCGCCTTGACAAGTCGTTTTTTGGCAAATAATGCTGACTTCTCATCAAGCAGATGCATATATAACGGACGCACGAGTTTTGCCTGACGGTCGGTGTCGATTGAATAACCGTTTTTTGTAATCAACTCTCTGTACGCCTCGGCACAACCCTTTTTGTATTCCTCAAATAACAACAAATGCTTTCTGTCGCCCATATACTTTGCAATCTCGCACATCAACGACATAATATATGAAGTGTACGCAGTTGACTCCTCCGGATTCGGCAACACGGTGTTTTTCCAATCATTCGGGAAAACATCCTTAGGCTCTGCCCATTCTCCGTAGGACTGACCGAAGTTTACAAAGTATTTTCTGTTTTTGCCCGAAAGCTGAATATTGTGCTTGAGCGGTGTCCATTTTCCGCAACGGGAAATCATAAACTTTGCATATTTCACCATACCGTTGTAGTATTTTTTGATTAGGCAGTCGTCATTGTAAATCTTCCAAAAACGATATGGGAGAAGAACACCCACATCCGACCAACCGACAGAGCCGTTCATCCACGACATAAAAAAATCAACACCGCCGTATGGAACGATTTGAGGCAGTTTGCCATCCTTTTGTTGCCAATCAAATACATCACGAATGTATTTTTCGCTGAATGTGGCATAGTCAAAAAGATAAGCCGCCGTGTTAAAGAAAATCTGTGCGTCGCCTGTCCAACCGTGTCGCTCTCTTGTAGGGCAATCGGTAGGCAAATCCGTACTGTTGGATTTTGTTGACCATTTTGTTGCAGTGACAAATTTGTTGAGCAACTCATTTGATGACTCAAAAAATCCGGTTTCCTCCATATCGGAATAAACCGCTATTGCTGTGAAATCATCGGCAGACACATCAATTTCGGTGTCTATTTCCATATAAGTAAAGCCAAATATCGCAAAATTCGGTTTGTATTCGTTTACACCGTCCTTGCAAGTGTATTCGATTGTTTGAAGAGGGGTTGTTATTTTTTTATTCTTGCATTGAATGTTTTTAAGTGTTAATTCGCCGTTTTCGTCAAGCATTTCGCCAAAACGAAGCGTGATTTTCTGTCCTTTTTTGGCATTGATTTTGAACGAAACATAGCCTGCCATATTCTGTTTGAAATTGATCAATTTCTTTCCGCTCGGAGCAGTTGTCATTTCGCCTTTAAAGGTTTCTTTTTCTGCAATAGGAACATTGTTTGAAGCGCTCGGCACAACATTGTGCGATGTGAGTTTTGCTCTTGTGTAATAGGTTGGAACTTTGTTTGCGTCAACAATTTCACCGTCCTTATTATCGGCAAAGCGTACAGAACCGTCATTCGACCAAAGCCATGAGCTGTCTGTTGCAACCGTGTCCTTTGTGCCGTCTGCATATTGAATTTCAAGCTGTGCAAGAATTTTTGTTTCGCAGCCGTATTGATTCTTTAATCCCCACGCACCGCACGAACCTCTGTACCAGCCGTCCGCAAGGTCGATGTTGATTATGTTATTTTCCTTGATTAAATCTGTGACATCATAGGTTTGATACTGTACTCGCTTTCTGTAATCAGTCACGCCCGGTGCAAGAGGCATAGAAACCTTTTCACCGTTTATGTAAGCCGAATAAATACCGCATGCGGTAGCGTAAAACCTTGCCGATTTTATATCTTTTTTTGCACTGAATTCCTTTTTGAAGCAGTCAACAGGAAAACGGTCAGCCTCCGGCTTGTTTGCGGTTGCAACAAAATTTATGCTGGAAAGGAAAAACGATTTTTCAAGCTTTTTCTCCTTTTCATAGCCTTTTTTGTCTACCTCATAGTTGCCGGTGATCCACTTTGCCGACCAATTTTTGATGCCGTATTCAAAGAAATTTTCTTCGCTTAATTCTCCCTCGTTACCGTTTTCGTCCCAAAGTTTGATTTTATAGGTTACCCTTTTGCCTTTTTCAAATTTTACAGGAATAACGGCACGCATAGCATTTGATTCAACCTTACCGCTGTCCCAATCCTCTGTAACAATTTGATAAGCAGTTTGAGTTATACCGCCCTCGCAGTTCCACATAACACGGGGATTTTCTATGTCAATACCCAACGGATTTTTCAGGTATTCTGTTTTTATGTTAATTGCTTTCATTTTCG
>OHEK01000488.1_pt1 | contig 13877 bp, 12 predicted proteins | sample 1567301 | NCBI WGS metagenome assembly OHEK01 (sample SAMEA3879554, study PRJEB24766) | human gut metagenome | biome: human-associated habitat; feature: feces | place: USA | collected 1985/1987
GGAGGGCTACATGGGCCGGCACGAGCTGTTTGACACGGGGCTTTCCGAGCTGAAAACCGTGGTCAAGTACCTGGCGGACTTCGGCGTGCCGGAGGAGAATTTCGCCGTGGACCTGACCATCGCCCGGGGCCTGGACTACTACACCGGCACCGTCTATGAGACCCTTCTGCTGGATCACCCGGAGCTGGGTTCCGTCTGCTCAGGCGGCCGGTACGACAATCTGGCGGGCTATTATATCGAAAAGCAGCTGCCCGGCGTGGGCATTTCCATCGGCCTGACCCGGCTGTTCTACGTTCTGGACGAGCAGGGGCTTCTGAACCCCGAGCTGCCCAGCGCCCCTGCGGACGCGCTGGTGCTGCCCATGGGAGACATTGCCCCGGCCATCGCACTGGCGGAAACGCTGCGCTCTTCGGGGCTGCGGGTACAGCTGTACTGTGAGCAAAAAAAGTTCAAGCAGAAAATGGCCTATGCCGACAAGCTGAAGGTTCCTTTTGCCGTCCTGCTGGGCGAGGACGAGATCGCGGAGGGCAAGTGCAGCGTCAAGAACATGAAGACCGGCGAGCAGCTAAAGCTCACCCCCGCCGAGGCCGCCGAACACATCAAGGCATCGCTGGACGCGGAGACCGGCACGCTGATTCTGGAAAAATAACACAGCAGCGGGCGGCTCCTGACGGGGTCGCCCGCATTTTTGGGTCTTATTGAATCTCGTCCGCAATGGCGCCCAGCAGTTCCCGGGTTGGGTCGTTCCCATGTTCCCAGTACATGATGCCGAGAAGCTTCTTCTCCTTGACATACTTGCACTTCAGGCGCACCGCCTTGGGAGACTCATAGCTGACGAGAGTCCTGCCGTTCCACAGATAGTTTGCCTCCGCGTCGGCATCCCAATAAATCTGGAAATTGTTCTCCCGGAGATATTCCGGGGTGATCTCCCCATAAGAGGGGCCGGGCAGTCCGCCGCCGGAGGGCTGCAGAAGACCGTGATTTTCAAAGGACGTGACCGCAAAGTGCCGCCCGTAGAAGGCCGCGCCAATGATGATCTTTTCGTAGGGAACGCCCGCCCGGTGGTAGGCTTCCACAGTGTCCCGGGTGTTCAGGCCGGACTTGTCGCCCTTTGTCGCGCCGAGAGCCGCGTGATGTCCGGCGCGGGTGCCGTCCACCATGTCGTAGGTCATCAGCTGCACGTAGTCCACGATTTCCGCGACCTTATCCATCTGGGTATCCGCAATGCACCGCTGGCTTGCGCCCACGGCGATGGATACAATGCGGTCTTTTCCAAGATACTCCCGCAGGGTTGCCAGCAGGGCGGTGAAGTTCTCCTTGTCCCGGGGGTCCGCGCCGATGCCCGCCGCATCGTTGCAGGGGTATTCCCAGTCAATGTCGATGCCGTCCAGATTGTATTTTTCAACCGCGTCCAGACAGGACTTGGCAAAATTCCGGCGACCCTCCTCCGTCATAGCCATGTCGGAGAAGCCGTCCGCGCCCCATCCGCCCACGGACAGGACGATCTTCATTTCCGGATTCCATTCCCGCAGCTTCGGCAGCAGGTGGAGATATTTCAGCAGATGCAGATCCAGCAGCCCGTCCTTGAGAAGTCCGAAGGCCAGATTCACGTGGGTCAGGCGCTGGGCGTCCTCCCGGGTGAAGCCCGCCAGGGCATCGTTCCAGCAGTAGGCAATGACATCATATTTCATGGTATTGCACGCTCCTTTATTTCGTTCTCTTGCCATTATAAAGCCGCGCCGCGCTTATGTCAAAGTCTGAAATTGCCCACTTTGGAAAATAAAGTGCAACGACAGGCAAGAAGGTGCATTTCCAGACCTTTTCAAGCCGTCGTTTTTCTGATATACTCATTGTGAAAAATCAATACATTGCCCAAATCAGGCGGAGGTAACCTTATGCGTTATGGGTACTTTGACAATGAGCATCGGGAATATGTCATCGATCGGGTAGATGTCCCCGTTTCCTGGACCAACTATATCGGCCTCAAGGATATGTATGGCGTATTCAACCACACGGCGGGCGGATACCTGCTGTACAAATCTCCTGAATACCATCGCATCACCCGGTTCCGTCCCAACGGCGTTCCCATGGACGGCCCCGGACACTACGTGTACCTGCGGGATCAGGACACCGGCGACTATTGGAGCATCTCCTGGCAGCCTGTGGGCAAGCCCAAGGAGCATTTCTCCTGCCGTCACGGCCTGAGCTACATCAAGTATCACTCCGATTACGCAGGCATCGACGCCGAGCAGAAGCTCTTTGTCGCCATGGACGACCCCGTGGAGATCTGGGACGTGAAGCTGCGCAACGACTCCGATAAGGTGCGGCACCTTTCCGTATTCTCCTATCTGGAGTTCAGCTTCCATCAGGTGGACATGGACAACAAGAACTTCCAGATGAGCCTGTACGCCACCGGCAGCCGGTACGAAGACGGCGTCATCGAGAACGACCTCAACTACGAAGAGGACGGCTACCAGTTCTTTACTTCCGATTTTACCCCCGACGGCTTTGACAGCCTGCGCGACAGCTTTATCGGCAGCTACCGCACCGAACGCGATCCATTGGTGGTGGAGACCGGTGTGTGCGGCGGCTCTTTTGAAAAGGGCGGCAATCATTGCGGCGTCCTGCAGAAGGTGCTCACCCTTCAGCCCGGCGAGGAAACCCGCCTCCTGTTCCTCCTGGGCGAGGGCGGCATCGAAGCCGGTAAGAAAATGCGTCAGAAGTACACCCAGGCCAGAGCCGACGAGGACTTTGCCCGTCTGCTGAAATTCTGGGACAACAAGCTCAGCTGCCTGCAGGTCTCCACCCCCAACGAGGGCATGAACACCGAGCTGAACATCTGGAACCTGTATCAGAGCGAGATCAACGTCATGTTCTCCCGGTTCACCTCCTTCATTGAGGTGGGCGGCAGAACCGGTCTTGGCTACCGGGACACCGCGCAGGACGCCATGACGATCCCCCATTCCAACCCCGACAAGTGCCGCGGCCGCATTATTGAGCTGCTGCGGGCGCTGACCAAGGAGGGCTACGGCCTGCACCTGTTTGAGCCCCGCTGGTTCGAGCCGGAGGAAAAGCCCCAGTCCTTCAAGTCCCCCACAGTGGTTCCTACCCCCGATAAGAGCCAGATCGTCCACGGTCTGAAGGATGCCTGCGCCGACGACGCCCTGTGGCTGGTGACCGCCATCGTCCAGTACATCCGGGAAACCGGCGACATGGCCTTTGCCCATCAGGTGGTGACCTACGCCGACGGCGGCGAGGGCACAGTCTACGAGCATATGAAGCGCATTCTGGACTTCTCTGCCCGGCAGGTGGGCATCAACGGCATCTGCAAGGGTCTGCGCGCCGACTGGAACGACTGCCTGAACCTTGGCGGCGGCGAAAGCGCCATGGTCAGCTTCCTGCACCACTGGGCGCTCCAGAACTTCATCGCGCTGGCCGAGCAGCTGGGCGAGATGAAGGACGCGGCCGAATACACAAAGATCGCCGAGCATGTCAAGGAAGTCAGCGAGTCCGTGCTCTGGGACGGCAAGTGGTACATCCGCGGCATCACCGCCGGAAACCGCAAGATCGGCACCCAGGCGGACACTGAGGGTCGGGTACACATGGAGAGCAACACTTGGGCCGTGCTTTCCGGGGTCGCCGATCACGAGCATGGCATCTCCGCCATGGACAGCGTGGACGAGTACCTGTACACCCCCTACGGTCTGATGCTCAACGCCCCCTGCTTCACCACCCCCGACGACAGCATCGGCTTCGTCACCCGGGTGTATCCGGGTCTGAAGGAAAACGGCGCCGTGTTCAGCCATCCCAACCCCTGGGCGTGGTGCGCCGAGGCCATTCTGGGCCGCGGCAGCCGGGCAATGAAGTTCTACAACGCCCTGTGTCCGGCACTGCAGAATGATATCATCGAGGTTCGCCAGTCCGAGCCTTACTCCTACTGCCAGTTCGTGGTGGGCAAGGACCACACCGCTTACGGCCGTGCGCGTCATCCCTTCATGACCGGTTCCTCCGGCTGGGCTTATTTCGCGGCCACCCAGTACATGCTGGGCATCCGTCCGGACTTCGACGGCATCACCGTCGATCCCTGCATCCCCGCCGACTGGAAGGAGTTTTCCGTCCGCCGGAAATGGCGCGGCGGGGAGTACCACATCCATGTAACCAACCCCGACGCCGTGGAAAAGGGCGTCAAGAGCATCACGATGAACGGCAGGCAGGTTCGCAAGCTGCCTGTGCTGCCTGTGGGCACTGTCTGCGACGTGGAAGTCGTGATGGGCTGAGGCCATTGCCCCGGTGGGGGCGCATAGCTTGGTCAATCGAAATTTATCCGGTGAAAAGCCGGGAGAGGAGAAAATCAAGATGATTAAATTTGGTACCGGTGGATGGCGGGCGATTATCGCAGACGAATTCACCAAAGAGAATATCCGTCTGGTGGTGGCCGGCCTGTGCAAGCTGATGCTGCTGGAAGGACACGAGGGCAAGGAGATCTGTGTGGGCTATGACCGGCGTTTCCTGTCCAAGGAATCCGCCCACTGGGCGGCGGAAGTTCTGGCGGGCTATGGTTTCCACGTCTTTGTGGTCGCCCGTTCCTCCCCCACCCCGCTGATCATGTTCACCGTCAAGCAGATGCAGACCCCCTACGGGCTGGCCGTCACCGCCAGCCACAACCCCGCGATCTACAACGGCATCAAGGTCTTCACCGCCGGCGGCCGGGACGCCGATCAGGTCGTCACCGGAAAAATTGAGGAGCAGATTGCCCTTCTCAAGCCGGAGGACGTGAAGTCCATCGACTACGATCAGGCCATGGAAATGGGTCTGATCCGGGAAGGCTATCCCTTCAACGAGTACATCGACAGCATTCTGCAGGTCGTTGACACCAAGAAGATCAAGCGCGCCCACCTGCGCATCGCCATCGACCCCATGTATGGCGTCAGCCAGAGTAGCCTGCGCACCATTCTGCTGACCTGCCGGTGTGACGTGGATGTCATTCATGAGCAGCACGACACCCTCTTTGGCGGCAAAATGCCCGCCCCCAGCGCTGACACCCTGAAGCTGCTGAGCAATTACGTGGTGGACAATGGCTGCAATCTGGGCGTGGCCACCGACGGTGATGCCGACCGTCTGGGCGTTATCGACGAGAAGGGCGCGTTCCTCCATCCCAACACCCTGCTGGTTCTGCCTGCTGAAATACCGGGGCTGGTCCGGCCCCTGCGTGCGCAACAACTCTACCACCCACCTGCTGGATCGGGTGGCGAAGGACATGGGGCAGCAGTGCTACGAAGTCCCCGTGGGCTTTAAGTACATCTCCGCCAAGATGGCGCAGACCAACGCCGTCATCGGCGGTGAGTCCTCCGGCGGTCTGGCCGTCCGGGGCCACATCGCGGGCAAGGACGGCATTTACGCCGCCGCTCTGCTGGTGGAAATGCTGGCCGTCACCGGCAAGTCCGTGTCCCAGCTGTATCAGGAGATCACCGACAAATATGGTATGCTGTATTACGAAGATGCTGCCTTCACCATGACCCAGGCGCGGAAGGTGGAGCTGCAGGAGAAGCTGTTTGTGAAGCTGGAAGTGCCGGACTTCGGCAACGCCGTGGAGAAGATCAACCGCACCGACGGCTGCAAGGTTTACTTCACCGACGGGAGCTGGGTCATCTGCCGCTTCTCCGGCACAGAGCCGCTGCTCCGCATGGCAGCCGAGGGTGAAAGCCAGTCTCAGGCCAGAACCTACATCCGCATCTGGCGGGAAGAGCTTGGGCTGTAAATTCCATGAAAACCGGGCGGCTCGAAAGAGCCGCCCGTAAGTTTATCAGTTGCAGCCGCAGCAGTTATCTGCTGCGGCTGTTCTTGTATTCTTTGGCGCTATGTGGTAATATGAAACCAGAAAATACTGAAATCAGGAGGGGGTAACATGCTGTATCACGGTTCCAGTATTCCCGGATTGACCGTAATTAAGGCAAACTCCAAATCCCACACCACGGGCAAACCCGTGGCCTATTTCATCGAAGACCGGTGTTATGCTCTGGTCTGCTGTCGAAGCAGAGCTGAAAACTTCGTTACCATGGGCGTTGGCGCAGACGGTAAGCAGCATTATATGGAACGTTTCCCAAACCAGCTGGAAATCATCTATGCAGGAAAGCAGGGCTATCTTTATTGCCCGGCGTCAATGGATGGACTGAAGCGTGGGAAGAAGGGTCACTCCTGGGAAAGCGAGCAGGATGTTTCCGTATCGCAGTGTGAGGTTATCCCCGACGTATACCGGGCTATCTTGCAGGAGGAAGCCCAAGGCAATGTGGTCATTCACCGATATTCTGAGATAGACCCGGCCGAGCAGAAGATGCACGCGAATTACATTCGGGATCATCTTACGGATGAGGGGGAGGAAATGGCACGATTCTACTATTCTCATTTTTCATCTCTGTGGGACTGACATCCTCCGGCGTTATATGATAATATGAGACCGGAGAACAAAATTTATTGTGCAAGGCAGGAGATAAAATTATGGAACAGCTCGTCCAGAACGCGACAAAATTCATCAAAGAGATTTTCCAAAACGATTTCAGCGGACACGATTTTTTTCATTCCATGCGTGTTTACCGAACCGCAATAAACATCGCGGAGGCGGAACATGCCGACATGGAGGTCGTGGCATTGGCGGCGCTGCTGCATGATGTAGACGACCGGAAGCTTTCCCCGATGACCGCCGAGAAGAAAGAAAATGCCGCCCGGTTTATGCGCAGTCAGAACGTGCCGGAATCTGAAATCCGGCAGGTATGTCAGATCATTGACGAGGTATCCTTCAAGGGGACGGATTCCGTCCGGCCGTCCACGCCGGAGGGGAAATGCGTGCAGGATGCTGACCGGCTGGATGCCCTCGGTGCGATCGGCATTGCCCGCACATTTGCCTATGGCGGAAGCCATAACCGCGCCATCTACGACCCGGATTTGCCGCCCCGGACGGCAATGAACCAGGCGCAGTATTACAGCAGCAAGTCCACCTCCCTGAACCACTTCTACGAAAAGCTGTTTCTGCTGGAAGGCATGATGAACACCGAAACCGGCAAGGCCATCGCAAGAAAGCGGACGCAGTACATGCAGCAATTTGTAGACGAGTTCCTGAATGAGTGGGACGGACTGGACAAATAGGCTTTGGTTCACTTAACGAAAACCGGCGTGACCGCACAGGTCACGCCGATACGCTTTTATAGAACTTAAATGCAGAAAAATCCATTGCCGCGGCAGCACAGCAGCTGGGCAGCATAACACAGGCACAGGCTTGCGCAGGGGGTGCCGCCCATGGCAAATCCCCGGAAGTTCCCCGCCTGCTGGCGGTAGGCCGCGCCGCCGTGTTCGATGACGTCCAGCGCATTCAGATACTCCGGATTGTCGGGTTCCATGCTCACCGCCCGGCGGATATGCTCCAGCGCCGTCACCTGATTGCCCAGGCCGTCGTTTGCCAGCGCGCTGAGGTAATACCACCGGGCGCTGCGCTCCTGGGAATTGTTCAGGACGTTCAGCGCTTCCCGATACCGGCCGAACTGGATGTATCGCATCGCCGCCTGCTGGTACTGATCCCCCGCTGCTTCGCCGTAGGACTGACGGCTGTAACCGCCAAAGCCGCCGAAGGGATCGCCGTATCCGTAGCCGCCGTATCCGCTGCCCGCGCCCGGCTGCTGCGCCTTGTCCGGATCCTTGATCTGCTCGTAGGCCGCATTGATCTCCCGCATTTTCTGCGCGGCGGCTGCGTCCCCCGGATTTCTGTCCGGATGGTATTTCTTTGCCAGCGCCCGATACGCCCGCTTGACCTCCTCGTCGGAGGCATCGGGGCTGACCCCCAGAACCTTATACGGATCATCCATCGTTGGCTGCCTCCTCTTTCCGCTTTCCCCGGTAGTTTACCCACACGCCGCTGTACAGAATATTGTCCAGCAGCGCCTTGTCCTGCACCAGGGGCAGCTTTTCATAGCATTCCGCGCATCTGCCCATGGCAAGCACCAGATATTCCTCCCAGCGCTTCTCGTCTCTTTCCATGCCCATGGCAAGATACGGGTTGTATTTGCCCTTTCGTTTGTCCTTGTCGTAATCCGCCGCCGCGTCCAGCAGATAGATGAACCTGCCCAGACTGAAGCCCATCTGCCCCAGATCTTTCGCCCACATGTCCTCCCGGTAAACCAGCAGCTGCGCCATCAGCTCACCAAAGCAGGAGGCCGGTTCGTCGGGGTTGGGGCAGTTTTCCTTTTCCAGCTGGGATAATCTGGAAATGCAGTTTCTGATCGCCCCGAGCTGCCTTGGCCAGCGGGCTTCCAACTCCGGCAGAAAGGGTTCCAGCTTGTCCGCCATGAATTTGGCGGAGCGTTTCCCATCATCCTGCCAGTCGTCCAGACAGTTGTAATAGCCCAGCGCCACGTTCATGTCCGCGGCGTAGCGGATGTATTCGTTGTCCACCCATGGGCGTGGCTTCACAGAGTGCAGGCGGCAGGCTTTTTTCCCGCTCTCCTCCTCCGGCTCGTACAGGCTCATCAGCAGCAGCGCCAGAAAGGCCATATCATAACTCAGGCAAATTCTTCCGATGCCCGTGCTTCTTTGCCGGATCTCCCGGCAGATGCCGCAGTACACCGCGCCGTAGCGTTTCTGCTCCTCGGCGGTCAGCTCTTTCCAGCTGGCAGTCACATATCCAAACATACCGCACTTCTCCTTTTTGCCACATCCTACAAAGGAACTGTGAACTGCGGTTAAACAATCCAGAAATTTGCAAATTATTTATCCATCAGATACCGGTTCAGCGCCCCGCCGTAGAACAGGATGCTCATACAGCAGTACAGCCACAGCATGGTGATGGCAATGGCGTACACCGAGCCGTAGATCGTGGAATATTTGGAGAAATTCTCCACGTAAATGGAGTAAATGTCCGAAAACACCAGCCAGCCCAGACTAGACAGCACGCCGCCGGGAAGGCTTTCCATAAAATGGTTGCGCTTGTTGGGCAGCGCCATGAACATCAGTGTAAAGACCAGACTCTGCAAAAACAGCAGCAGGAAAAACCGCAGATCGATCAGGTCGGTGAAAAAGATCACCACCGGATTATCCACCTGCCGCATGAGATTGATGATGGAGCTGCCAAACACGTGCAGCACCAGCGTCAGCAGCAGGATCAGAATGAACACAAAGGTATACACCACACTGATGGAGCGGGTATAAATGTATCCCCGGTTTTCCGACACGCCGTAAACCGCGTTCAATCCTGTAAGCATACCGTAAATGCCCCGGCTGGCCGACCACAGCGCCGTCACGGCGGAAACGCCCACCAACGCGCCGGAGGAATTGCGGTACGTGCTGTAGATCAGCTCCTCGGCTCCCTCCGCCATGGTACTGGGCAGGATGTCGTCCAGCAGCTCCACCAGACCCCGCACCTCCATTCCCGTATAGCGCAGCACGCTGAGGATCAGCACCAGTGCCGGAAAAAAAGCCAGAATAATAAAGTACGCGGCATAGGCGGCGTGGAGGGGAATATGCATTTGCTTGACAGTCTTGGCGGCGTCCATAACTTTGCCGATCAGGCCGCCCTTGGGAAATTCCTTCATCGTCTCCCCCACTTTAGACAAGTCGGCCCGCAGCCCGAAGGGCTGCGGGCAAATCCGTTTCCGTGTTATTCTTCCGTTTCCGTGTTATTCTGCGGAGATCAGGTAGTAATATACCGGCTGTCCGCCGTTGAGCAGATTCACGTCCGCGTTGGGGCAGATGTCCGCGAAAATGTCCGCCGTCTTCTGGGCGTGCTTTTCCTTCACGTCCTCGCCGTAGTAGATCGTGATATACTCCTTGCCGTCGTCCCGAACCTTTTCCGCCAGAGACTTGAGCAGCACCCTGATGTCCTGACTGGTGCCGAACAGCTGACTGCCGCACAGCGCCAGATAGTCGCCCTCGTGGATGTCGTAGCCGTCAAAGTCGGAATTCCGGGCAGCGTAGGTGATCTGCATGGTGTCCACGGTGTCCAGCGCCTCGGTCAGGGCAGCGGTGTTTTCCTCAACACTTCCCTCGGGGGCAAAGCTCAGCATAGCGGTGATGCCCTGAGGAACGGTCTTGGAGGGAATGACCACCACGGTCTTGGGGGTCAGGGCGTCTACCTGCTGGGCAGCCATGATGATGTTCTTGTTGTTGGGCAGGACAAAGACGGTCTCGGCAGGCACCTTGTTCACCGCCTCCAGAATGTCCTGGGTGCTGGGGTTCATGGTCTGGCCGCCGGAGATGATCTGATCGACGCCCAGATTCTGGAACACATCCGCGAGGCCCGCACCGGCGCAGACGGAGACAACGCCCAGAGGCTTCTCCGGCTTTGCAATCTTCGGGGCGACCTCCTGCTCGGAGAGCACCTTTTCCGTGTGCTGTAAGCGCATGTTCTCGATCTTCACCGTGACGAAGGAGCCGTAGTTCAGCGCCTCGGTCAGCGCCTTGCCGGGATCGTTGGTATGGACATGCACCTTGATGATCTCGTCGTCGTCCACCAGCACAAGGCTGTCGCCCAGCTCGGACAGGAACGCCCGGAGATTCTCAGGGTCATGGTCATTTTCCCGGGAAATAATGAACTCGGTGCAGTAGGAGAAGGTGATATCCTCGGTGTTGAAGTCGGAGAAGTCCGCGCTCTGCTTGGTCTCCGTCACCGCGCCGCTCTCGGGCAGCACCACATCCTCGCCCTGCAGAGCGCTGAGCATGGCTTCCAGAGCAACGACCCAGCCCTTGCCGCCGGCATCCACAACACCGGCCTTTTTCAGCACGGGGTTCTGGTTGACGGTATCGGCCAGCGCCTTCACAGCTTCCTCAATGGCCGCTTCGTGGACGAACTCAATAAAGTTATTCTCCCGGGCAGCGTCGGCGGCCTTGGCCGCAGACAGGCGGGCAACGGTGAGAATGGTGCCTTCGGCGGGCTTCATGACGGCCTTGTAAGCCGCGTCAACGCCCTCCTGCAGCGCCTGCGCCCACAGAACGCCGTCGCACTCCTCACTGCCCTTCAGGCGCTTGGAAATGCCCCGGAACAGCAGCGACAGGATGACGCCGGAATTGCCCCGGGCGCCCCGCAGCATGGCGGAGGCCGCAACCTTGGACGCCTTTTCCAGATCGGGATCCTCGGTCTTGCGCAGGTCGGAGGCCGCGGAGTTGATGGTCATGGACATATTGGTGCCGGTGTCTCCATCCGGCACGGGGAACACGTTCAGCTCGTTGAGAGCCTGCTTGTTGATCTCGATGGCGGCAGCCGCGCTGATGATCATTCTGCGAAGATCGGCTCCGTTGATGGTTTCTCTCAATTTATTTCCCTCCGAACATTAACCGATCACCATGGAATCGATATAAACATTTACGGCCCGAACCTCGGTGCCGGTGCAGTTGGTCACCACATAGCGAACCTCGGAAATAATGGAAGCGCCCACGGCGTTCAGGTTTACGTTGTTGTCCACAATAATGTGCAGATCAATGGAAATGGTGTCGTCCTCGTTGAACTGGACATGCACGCCCTTGCCCACGGATTCCCGGCGGAGCAGATGGTACAAGCCGTCGGACAGGCTCCGGGCGGCCATGCCCTTGACGCCGAAGCAGTTGATGACCGCGGTGCCGACAATGTCCGTGTAGACGCTGGTGCTGACATTGACGCTTCCGTTTTCGTTTTCGTGACGGATCATAGATGCAACCTCCTATTTTAAGTTACACGATATGCGTTTTTTGACAAAGGGGATTTACAGGCGCCTTAGACCATGCTGTCCTCCCAGCAGTCGGGGGCGGTCAGACCCATCATCTTGACAATGGTGGGCGCCACGTTGGCAAGGCCGTAGTGGCCGTCCTTGATGACCCAGGTGTGGTCGGGGTCGTAGATGATGAAGGGAACGGGGTTCAGGGAATGCGCCGTGCGGACGGAGGTCTTTCCCTTCTTGGTCTCGGTCATCTGGTCGGCGTTGCCGTGGTCGGCGGTGATCAGGACGGTGTAGCCGTACTTGTCGGCAGCCTCCACAATGGCGGCCACGCTCTTGTCCACGCACTCCATGGCGTAAACCACCGCGTCAAACACGCCGGTGTGGCCAACCATGTCGCCGTTGGGGAAGTTGCAGCGCAGGAACTGGAACTTCTTGGATGCCATGTTCTCCACCATCTTTTCGGTGATCTCCTTGGACTTCATGGCAGGCGCCTTCTCGAAGGGGATCACGTCGGAGGGGACTTCCTCGTAGACTTCCAGATTCTCGTCCACCTTGCCGGAACGGTTGCCGTTCCAGAAATAGGTCACATGGCCGTACTTCTGGGTCTCGGACAGGGCATACTCGTGGATTTCGGCGGCGCACAGCACCTCGGTCAGGGTGTGCTTGATGACGGGGGGCTGCACCAGATAATGCTGGGGGATCTTCAGGTCGCCGTCGTACTGGAGCATACCAGCAAACTTCACGCCGGTGTAGTCGCCCCGGTCGAAGTGGTCAAAGTCCTTGCGGTCAAAGGCCAGAGAGATCTCCTGCGCCCGGTCGCCCCGGAAGTTGAAGAGGATGACGCTGTCGCCGTTGGCGATCTTCGCCACAGGCTCGCCGCTCCGCTCGATCACGAAAGCGGGCAGATCCTGGTCGATGCAGCCCGTCTCTGCGCGGTAGGTCTCGATAGCCGCCTTGGCAGAGGGGAATCTTCTGCCGATTGCCTGAACGTGGGTGCGCCAGCCCTGCTCTACCATCGGCCAGTTGGCCTCGTAGCGGTCCATGGTGATCTGCATACGGCCGCCGCCGGAGGCGATGGCATAGTCGCAGCCCTCGGTGTTCAGCTCGGCAAGCACCTTCTCCAGCATGTCCACATACTCCAGCGCGGAAGTGGCGGGCACGTCACGGCCGTCCAGAAGGATGTGGCAGTAGGCTTTCTTCACGCCCTCGGCGTGGGCTTCCCGCAGCATGGCAATGAGGTGATGGATGTTGGAATGGACGTTGCCGTCGGACAGCAGGCCCAGAAAATGCAGCGCCTTGCCGGAAACGGCGTTGGCAATCAGGTCTTTCCACGTCTCGGACGCATAGAGCGTGCCGTTCTCGATGGACTCGCCGACCAGCTTCGCGCCCTGAGAGTAGATCTGGCCGCAGCCCAGCGCGTTGTGGCCGACCTCGGAGTTGCCCATATCATCGTCAGTGGGCAGACCGACGGCGGTGCCGTGGGCTTTCAGGTAAGTATGGGGGCAGGTGGCAAGCAGATGATCCAGCGTGGGGGTCTTAGCGACCGCGACCGCGTCGCCGCTGCCGCCGTCACCCTTGCCGACGCCGTCCATGATAACAAGAACAATGGGTTTTTCCATAAAAAATTCCTCCAAAAAACGAGCTATTCGCGCAAATTTGCATTCTATTGGATTTTATTATTTTACATCATTTTTGCCGAACTTACAACCACTTTTTTAATTTTTCCGTAACGACCAAAAAAACTTCCGGAAAAACCAAAAAATGAGTGATTTTTCCGGAAGTTGTTAAATATGTTTTAACGGATTGTTCCCATACTCAGACGTGGACGCTCAGTCGTCGTAGTCTTCGTCCCGTTTTCTTCTGTAAATCAGCAGACCGATGAGCAGCAGGCTCAGCGTGCCGGAAACGATGAGAACGCCGATGAGGATACCGATTACCGGAGAGCTGTCCTTCTGTTCCTCGGGCAGCGTCGGGGGAACCGTTTGCTGCGTGGGAAGGGTCTCCGGTGCCTGAGTCGCCTGCGTCGTTTCGGGAACCGTGGGCGGCTGGGTGGTGGGGACGGTGGGCGGCTCGGTCGCAGGCTGGGTAGTGGGCGGCGCCGTCGTCTCCGTCGGCCGGGAGGTTACCTGGACTTCGCCCTCAAAATGATAGGGGTCGGAGCCGTTGGCGGTCAGCACCTGCAGGCGGCCGTGGAAATTGGTTTCC
>OHEK01000490.1_pt1 | contig 13857 bp, 18 predicted proteins | sample 1567301 | NCBI WGS metagenome assembly OHEK01 (sample SAMEA3879554, study PRJEB24766) | human gut metagenome | biome: human-associated habitat; feature: feces | place: USA | collected 1985/1987
GTAGCACACCGCCTCCACAGGGGAGACCCTCCCGGCAATCCGTCCCGGCCGGGCGCAGGAAAGCAGCACCGTCAGCAGGGCGAACACTGTGGAAAACAGGAATATCCATGGAGAAACGCTGACCGTGGTGTACCGCCCTCCCATCGTGGAGGTAGACATGGTGATGGGAACCGCCGCGGCACCAACGCCGTAGCCTAGCAGCAAGCCTGCCGGGATGCCCAGCGCGCTCAGCAGCAGCGCCTGCTGGCGGATCAGCCGCCGCAGCTGCTTCGGCGTGACGCCGATGGTCTTGAGCAGTCCGTAGTAGCGGATGTCCCCCGCCACGGAGATCTGGAAAATGTTGTAGATCACCAGATATCCCGTAAACGCCACCAGAATCAGCACGGCGAGCATGGCGAGGATTCCCCCAACGCCCAGCGTGTCCCAAATTTGGGTGGCGGTATAGCCCCAGTTGACGCCGATGCGAAGCTGCCCCGCCTCCTCGCCGATGCTGTAGCCGCAGTCCTCGCCGATTCTGGTCAGGTCGTTTTCAATGTTCAGGGAGCTTCTCAGCATGACGCTCAAATCCGTGCGGAAGGGCTTTAAGCCTCCCGCCACGGCTTTTTTTTCGATCTTCTGGGCGTATTCCTTGGAAACGTTGAGGAAGTGGACGCTCAGCAGCTCGTCGTAGTCCCACCAGCCTACCAGCGTAAAGGTGTCGGTGATGTCCCAGCCCATCTGTTCTTTGTCCGCCAGCGTGTAAGTGACCTTCACCTGTGCCCCCAGCTCCGGCTTTACGCCGAGAAGCTCCAGAGCTTTGGTGTCCATGGTAATTTCGTTCCCGCTTTTCGGGGTGCGTCCCACTGTGGGCTGGGAAAAGCTCCACTTGGCGTTGTTGTCGTCCATGTAGCTGACTTCGGCGTAGTCCTTTTCAAAAGCGCCCTGGGTGGCAAGACCCAACACCGTCCGCACGCCCACGGCTTTGACGTCGGGATGTGCCGAAAGCACCGCGATCTGGTCTTCGTCCACGTCCTTGAACGCACCATGGGCATACCCGCCGACAGAGCGGAACTGGTAGTTTTGGTTCGTCTCGTTGATGGACATTACGATGGTAAAGAGGGACGTGAACAGCAGGGCGGTCAGGGCGATCGCCAGCACCGCGATGATGTTCCGCTTTTTCGCGGCCATCAGGGTCTTGAAGCTTAGATGGCGAATGCAGCTTCCGTTTTTCACCTTCATGCCGCTCACCTCACGATCCGTCCGTCCTCAATGCGGATGATCCGATCCGCCGCCTGGGCGATCTCCTCGTTGTGGGTAATCATGACGATGGTCTGGGCAAATTTCTGGCTGGTGACTTTCAGCAGGCTCAGCACGTCCTGACTGGTTCTGGAATCCAGATTGCCCGTAGGCTCATCCGCCAGAATGATGGCGGGCGCGGCGGCAAGGGCGCGGGCGATGGCCACCCGCTGCTGCTGACCGCCGGACAGTTGGCTGGGAAGGCTCCCCAGCTTCTTTTCAAGGCCCAGGGTGTTTACAATTTTGTCGAGGAAATCCTCGTCCACCTGCCGCCCGTCCAGCTGGATGGGCAGGACGATGTTTTCCCTCGCGTTCAGCACCGGCACCAGATTGTAGCTCTGGAAGACAAAGCCGATCTTCCGCCTGCGGAAAATGGTCAGCGCTTCATCTTTCAGGGAAAAGATGTCCTTCCCGTCCACGATCACGCTGCCGGAGGTGGGCCGGTCAAGGCCGCCCAGCATGTGCAGAAGGGTGGATTTCCCGGAGCCGGAGGTGCCCACAATGGCGACAAATTCGCCGCTGTCCACACTCAGGTTCACGTCGTCCAGCGCCCGAACCTCCGTGTCCCCGGAGCCGTAGATTTTGCGCAGGTTTCTGGTTTCCAAAATACTCATAATAACCTCCAAAATAGAAAAGTCTGTATTGTTTTCACACTACAGACTTTACTACAGGATTCTTTCTACATTCTTTCCGGAATCTAACAGTGTTGACAGATTTCACGGGGGAGGTACAGGGAAAACGTGCTGCCCTCGCCCGGCCTGGAGCTGACCTTCACATAGCCGCCCTGCCCCTCCGCGATCTGACGCACCAGATACAGCCCGATGCCCACGCCTTCCTCCGTGGGATTGCTTAAGCCCCGGTAGAAGCGCTGAAATACCTTCGGCTGCTCGTCCTCCGGGATCCCCGGCCCGTTGTCCGCCACGTGAATGGCCGAAAACATCTGGTAGGCGGATGCGGACACGCGAACCGACCCGCCGGCGGGGGTGTACTTGACGGCGTTGTCCAGCAGGTTAAATACGGCTTCCTCCGTCCATTTTGCGTCGAAAACCGCTTCGGCATCCGTGGGAAGGAGGGTGATGGAAATGCCCTTTTCCCCGGCCTTCGGCTCCAGCTGGGATACCGCCGAGGATAGAACGTCCTGAAGCGCCCCCGGCTCCGGGCGCAGGGCGATCACCCCGGATTCCAGCCGGGAGGTCTTCACCAGCGCATCAATGAGACTTTGGAGCTTCCTCGTCTGGGCGTCCAGCGCGTCCAGACACACCGTGTTCCCCGGCTGCTCCCGCAGAAGCTGGGCGTAGAGCAGAATGTTGGCAATGGGTGTTTTCGTCTGGTGGGAAATGTCCCCGATCAGGGTTTTCAGCTTTTCCTTTTCCGTGCTCACGTTCCGGGCGGATACCGTGGACGCCGCGAGGTAGTGGGCCAGCTTGCTTTCCAGCGCGGAAAGCAGCGTCTCGTCGAAGCTGTCCTCCGTAAAGTCCCCCTGCATGGCATCGGTAAGCATCTCATTCAGCTTTTCCAGTGTCCGGCGGGTCTTCCGGCGCTCACACCAGACCGCGGCGGCGCAGAGGACGATTGCCGCCGCAAGAATTCCGTATCCCAAGGCTGTCATATCACTTCACCGCCCATGTGTAGCCGAGGCCGTACACCGTTTTCAGGTATTGGGGGCTGGACGGGTCGTCTTCCAGCTTGCCCCGCAGACGCTTCACCGTGACGGACAGGGCGTTCTCGCCCACAAAATCCGCCCCGTCCGTCCAGATGCGGTCAACAAGAACGCCCCGGGACACGGTCTGCCCACGGTTCTCCACCAGCAGCCGCAGGAGCTTCTGCTCCGTCTTGCTCAGCTCAATGGGTTCACCGTTCTTCCAGAACGCCATCCGCTCAAAATCGAACCGGAAGCCGTCCAGTTCCACGCAGGAGAATTTCACTCTCCGGCGAAGCTGGGCGTTCACCCGCGCCCGGAGAATTGCCAGGGAAAAGGGCTTCGTGATGTAGTCGTCCGCCCCGGATTCCAGCCCGGTGACCACGTCCATCTCCAAGTCATTTGCCGTCAGGAGGATCACGGGAACGGCTTCCCCCTGCCGCACCTCCCGCAGCAAATCCAGAGCGCTGCCGTCCGGGAGATTCACGTCCAGAATCAGCAGGTCAAATTTCTTCTGCGCCAGCATTTCCCGCGCCTGAGAAAGCGTCCCGGTCAGGGCGACCGTCACATCCGGGTCTTGCAGCGCCAGCTGAATGCCCCTGCCCAGCGTCGTGTCGTCTTCCAGCAATAAGATCTCCCGCATATCATGCACCTGCCTTTTTTGTCCCATCATAGCACATGCGCCAAAGAAAGTCGATGCCGGCGTTTCTTAAGATTCCATTTCGGGAAAAGTTTCCCCGATTTGCGCCAAAAAAGGGATTGCGATTCGTAAGGGAGCGTGATATACTGATGGTATATATACCATCCAATAAGAGGAGTGACCCCTATGGCCATTACAAGCGCAAGTCTGCCCGCGAAAAAACGGATTCTCACCGTCTGTGTTCGGCTCTTTCTGGAAAAGGGCTACAAACGTTCGACGCTGGCGGAGATCATTGAAAAAGCCGACGTTTCCTACAGCACCTTCCAGAATATTTTCCGTGCCAAGGACGGCGTCCTGACGGAGCTGGTGGAATTCATGTTCTCCAACCAGTTCGCCATGGCGCGGGATGAGGCGGGGGCAAAGCTGCCGCCGGTCTACGTTTACGCGGTGGAGACGGCCATCCAGATGACCCTGACGGAGCTGAACGAAAATCTCCGGGAAATCTACATCGAAGCCTACACGGAGAAGGAAGCCTCAGAATATATTCTCCGGGAGACGGCGAAGGAGCTGCACGGCATTTTTGGCAGCTATCTGCCCGACGCCACGGAGCGGGACTTTTACAATATGGAGATCGGCTCGGCCAGCATCATGCGGGGCTACATGGCGCACCCCTGCGACGAGGAGCTGACGCTGGAAAAGAAGCTGCGGCTGTTTCTCACCATGAGCCTGCGGGCGTACAACGTCCCGAAGGAGGAAGTGGAGCAGGTCATCCGCTTCGTCGAGGGGCTGGACATCCGGGGAATTGCCGAACAGGTGATGCAGAAGCTCTTTAAGGCGCTGGCCATGCGCTACGAATTTTCCCTCACCGGGCTGACAGAGCCTGTGAAGAAATAAGCCGATACGTATTGCAAGGGAGTACTCTCTTGCATCGGGATAGATCCCGATGTAGTTGTCCGCCAGCCAGCGGTTGATGTGGCTCTGCTTCCACGCCTCCTTCATGCGGTCGCCGAAAATGGCAGCCTGCGCCGCGACACCCTTTTCCAGCCGGCTCTCCATGGTGGTCGTGGCCTGTCCGGGCAGGGGAAGGGCAATCCCGCTGCGGCTGAACACGCCGTTTTCCATCGACCGGGGCAGAATTTCCTCGTAGGCATCCACACCGCCGCAGCCGATCAGGGTCGCCAGAATGGCAAGATACCGGGTCTCCCCGGGAAGCTGCTGGCCGTCTTCGTTCACGACCTCGTCAAAGGCGAAATGCTCAAATCGTTCCGCAAATTCCGGGCCTGTTTTCTTCCAATCCATTGCGAACACTTCCTTTCTACTTTTACTATAGCAACATGCCGGGAAAGAATCAATATACCATTTTGCCTTGACATTTTCTCTCAATACTGCTACGATGGAGGCAGTGTCGAAGAAGGGCTGCCGGTGGGCGGCTTTTCAAAAAATTGTGAGTTAGCTGAATCTAACTCGTTAAAATTCGAGGGTGAGAAAATGGAACGAAAGGACGCCATCCGCAACGCCTACCGCATGACGGGCAGCGGCAATTTCTATGACGGTATGATAACCTGCTCCACGTTACACAGACGGGAAGCCCCTGCCCGTTAACGGATTTTTCCGCTTCCTCTCCAAAGTCGGCGACGGAATGATGAAAATGCAGATCGTGAAGATCGGATTTGGAGGCAAGCAATGAAAATGAGCAAAGAAAAACGAGCACTCATCGCAGGTATGATTGGATGCCTTTTATATGTGATCGGCGACTTTTTGTTTGCGGCGACCGGGAAAAGCCAAAGCACAGAATCCATTGGGCTGATGGTCAAGGTCGCCTATCTTGATATGGCAACATGGCGCATGGTGGTCAGCATTATCTGCGGTGTTCTCGGAACGGCACTCTATTACATCGGTTTTCACCAGATGTGGAAGCTTTTGAAGCAACGCCTCACCCAACCGAAGCAGCAGAAATGGGTCAAGCTGTTTCAAATCGCCTATCTCACCGGCACGGTCTGCTGGGGCTATGTCCATGCTATGTTTACGAACATGGCGCTGATCTTCAAGTTTACCTTTGAGAAATACGGCGATATGCAGGCGGCAGCTGAAATTGCCAACAAGGTGTTTTACTGCAACGCCGCGCCGCTGCTGGCAGCATATATCCTGTGTGATGTACTCCTTTCCGTCGTGATGCTCGTTATGATCTGGAAAAGGATGCTCCCGCTGAAAAACACAGCACAGCGGATATTGGCATCCTTCTGCAACCCCATCGTTTTTACGGGGATTGTGGGAAATCTCTTCACGCTTCTGCCGTGGCCGCTGGATCAGATCGATCACGGCACGGAATCCTCCGGACACCTGCTGGTTCTGGCGCTGGGGCTGGTTTTGCTGCGGGGAATGGCGAAAAGCGGAGAATGTAAGGAGACCGTGCAATGAAATACATAGGTATGCCCATGGGGATGTGGGTGCTGTTTGCAGGCTCATTCCAAAAGCAGCTGACAGAGGTGCTCGGCTACGATACCGATACGGCAAAAGCGATCACGAAAAAGGCAAAGCCGAAATACAAAGTAATCAACGCAGACCTGCCGGAGTTTGAAAAAGCGGATCGCTTCAAGATGAACATCGTCAACTGCGCAATGATCGGCGCGTTCGTTCTCTCCATGCCGGAGCGTCCGGATGTGGAGTGGCTGACGGAGTATTACGCAAAATCCATGATGACAAAGCCCATGAAATGGTTCTGCCGAATGAGCGGAAAGAGCAAATTCACCGAAAAGGACATTGCCGGTATGAAAGCCACCGCCGCCCTGAGAGCCGCTGACCGCAACCCCTACTCGTGGAATATGGAGCTTTACGAATATCCCGACGACAGCGGCTACGAAGGCCGCTTTACAAAGTGCGGTATCTGTGTGCTGATGCAAAAGCTCGGGCTGTACGATCTGACTCCCGCGCTGTGCCGTCTGGACTACACCATGAGCGAAGCCGGCGGCGTGACCGACTTTGTGCGGCAGTACACCCTCGCCTCCGGCGGCCCATACTGCGACTGCGGGTATAAAAAGAAGGCCTTCGTGAAGTCTGAGACGGAGGCAGGACGATGAAGGAAACCTATCTCTCCCGTGATTTTCGGGAGACTGCGGCACAGTGCTTTCCCTCGCAGGCCAAGGAGCTGAATGCATTTTTTGATGCGCGGTTGAATGCGCTGCTGGCTGAAAATGCAGATGCAAGCAAGGAGAAGCAATACCACCTCAAACGGCAGATCTTACCGGGCATTGCGGCCTACGAGACCTTGCAGCGGGTCATGCCGAAAGAGGAGGCGCTGCAAATCGTTCACGGCTATGTGGAGCGGCTGGCGAGAACGAGTCACAAACAGCTTGCCACTCTGCTGCTCATACCGGGGCTTTACCGCCTTGTTCCCGGCGTTTTCGTCAAATCCACGCGGAGCGTCTTCGGACCGGCGGCGGGCTTTGATCCAAAAGAATTGCAGGCCGGTAACGGCGTCTGGCGTGTGGATATGATGAAGTGTCCCTATCACGACACCTGCGCAGAATACGGCTGCCCGGAGCTGTGCCGCTGCTTTTGCGACAGTGATGACATCAGCTATACCGGGCTGCATCCGAAGCTGATCTGGGAGAGAAGTATGACACTGGGGCGTGGAAATGACCGCTGCGATTTCTGCATGAAGGTCGAAAAATAGCCGGGAGGCAGATTGGTATGGACATCAAACGATTCGGCAATAGACAAGGAAAGACCATTATGCTGCTGCACGGAAATCTTATGTGCTGGCGGCAGTTTGAGAATCTGATCCCGCTGCTGGAAAAGAAATTCTGCGTGTATGCCGTCAGTTTCGACGGCTTTGACGGAACAGGCGAAACGACCTACACGACCGCTCAGGCTCAGGCGGACAAGCTGGCGGAATATATTGAAAAAGAACTGGACGGACGGCTGGACCTGCTTTATGCAGAGTCGCTGGGCTGCGGACCGGCTATTTTTCTGAAGGCTTCCCCAAACATTCAAATCGGTCGAATGATCCTCAGCGGGCCGGAGTATCTGGATTTTGGCGTGCTGAATCGACTGATTTTGAAGGTCATGCCGCAAAAGCAGTATCGAACGGCACACGAAAAGTATATGCCTGCATGGGCGTTGCGCTTTATGGGGCAGACGGAGCAGGGAATGCAGACCATGCTCCGCCGTATCCCGGATCATATCAGCTTGGAATCCGTCCGGGCCACTTGGGAGGCAGGGCTTTATCTCTATCGGACGGACTTTCCGGTACAGCCCGATGCAAAGGTCGCCTGCTGGTACGTAGAAAAAGAAGGGCATATGAAAAAGGCCATCCAGCGACTGCGGAAGGCATATCCGGGTCTGATCGTCCGCTGCTTCCCCGGTTTTGGTCATGGTGAGATCATCAATCATCCGGTGCTGCTTGCATCGGAGCTGGAACGCTTTCTGACGGATGGCGGAACAGAGAGATGTGCTGAAGAATCAGGAAAGTGAAATACAATGAAAGTTACAACATTGGACGAAAAATCCATCCATGATATCGGTCACGCTTTCGGCTATTACGACTACGGAGAGGAAACGGGAATGTCCGCTGCCTTTTCCGGGAAAGAAGCCACGGCAAACTATATCTGCGCCTATGTGCACGGGGTGCTGCGGGGCGGCTTTCTGCATACCACCAGCGAGCGGGGTGAGGGCTATATCGCCTATAAGCTTCCAAAGGAGAAGATGAGCCTCAAGACCATGTGGCCCATTGCCTGCGGAATGCTGCACAACTCTACCGTGAAGCGCCTTCTGCAATTTGGCATTGCTATCAAGCGGGGCGGGTCTTCCCTGCAAGACCGCATGGACAAGGAAAAGAAGCCCTACATTTTCGTTGGACTTGTCTGTGTGCGGGAACAGTATCAGGGGCAGGGCTATATGCGAAAGATGCTGGACCTTGCCTTTGCCGAGGGCGACCGGCTGGGCGTGCCGGTGATCCTGGAGACGGATGCCAAGTCCAAATGCGACAAATATGTACACCTTGGCATGAAGCTTGCCGGAGTGCGCAACATCGGCGAATTCGGAAAGCTGTATGACATGATCAAATACCCCCGTACAGAAAATTCGTGATCCGCATCCCCGCCTCCGCCTTTATGAACCGGCGAAGAACGTATACAAAGCAAACAGAGAGGATCTACATATGAAAAGAGTTTATGGAAAGTCCCAATATGCAAAGCCGTGCGAGCAGTACTGCCGGGAGACTTATCCCCATGAGGCCGATGCCATCTTCCAGAAAGCGGAGGAATACTATCTTGCCTTTTTGAAGGATATGCCCGATCTGGGCGAAAACATGATGGCGAAAAATATGCTGGACTGGTTCACGATCCTTGCTTTCTATGAGGCCAGTGACCATCGGCTGGACGGCGAGACACTGCTTGCCATCAAGCGCAGAGCCGTGGACAGAATGAGGTTCCTTGGAAAGCTCATTGACGGCAACAAGCAGCAGTGGCCGTATAAACTGTTTGAACGTGCCTACCGGAATTTCATCCGGATGCAGCAGGCACATCAGGCCAAGGGTGAGTGGCTGGACAGCTGGAGAATCGAGCTGAATCCCGACCACCGCACCGAGGGCTTCTGTTTTCACCTGATCGGCTGTCCCATCGCCAAGCATGCCAAGACTCATGGCTACGAGAAGCTGCTGCCGTACCTCTGCAAAACGGATCATTACCTTGCCGAGGTCATGCACACGAAGCTGATCCGCACGCAGACCGAGGCTCTGGGCGGCGGCTGCTGCGATTACTGGTATGTGGGCGACAAGAGTCCGGCGCTGGAAGCGTACCGGGATCTGGAGCGGATATGAAAAACGTTCCTCAGGAGCCGAGATGGTCAACGAATGAAATGGGAGTGTAGACATATATGAAGATCATAGTTGCTGCTGCGTTTTATATTCTGTATGGGGGCGTATGCTTTCTCGGGACAGGCACGGACAGGAAAAATCTCCTCGGGCTGCGCTCCTATCCAGAGGAGGTTCAGAACCGTGTGCGAAGCGACCCGCAGCTCGGGCAAGCTGTTCCAAAGGCAAAATCAACCGCTGCTGTTCTGCTCGGTAATTTTCTCCTGTTCACGGTCGTGTTTTCCGTTTTGGGACTTGCGCTGAAGAATTTGCTGAACCTGAACAATTACCTGTCGGTGTTTTGGTACTTCCTTGCGTTCGGCGAGGGATTGGGACTATTCGATCTCCTGGTAATCGATTTGCTCTGGTGGCGCAGCACCAAGCGCATTCGCTTCTCGTTCCTGCCGGAAAAGAAATATTATCAGGATCCGAAGAAGTATATTGAATCATTTTTGCGCGGAATACCGCTTTTTGCCGCGACCGCCGCGCTGACAGCCCTGATCGTTACCGCTTGAAACAATAATACATGGGAGATGAGCCTCGATGCGTACACCAAACGAGATCCTGCACGAAAAAAAGAAAACGGAAGAAGAACATGAACGGTTTGTTCGATGGTGCGTGCTCGGTGTAATTGGAGCTGTTCTGATGGCAGCCGGAGATTGGCTGCTGGGGTGTGTTCCGCTTCAGCAAACCGACACCGGCCTTTTCAACAGAGCCTGTTATCTGTCCGGCTCCTATGAGCTGTGGAGGCCCGTACTTACCGTTGGGCTGGGCGCAATTGGAGGCTTTCTTTATTACTTTGTGGTAAAAGCATTGAATGCGGACATTGACGAAAAATGCAGAAAAGCCAAAACAATTCAGTTTCTGTGCGGGATCTTCACCGTTGCAATCGCTCTGACCATCCATACATGGGTAGCCACCATGGCATGGTTTGCCACCTATCTGGGACCGCTAATCGGAACGGAGACCGCACTTGCGGCGGTCACGGCCTATCAGGACGAGATGCTTCCCGCAATTCTGCCGATGTATGTTCCGATGATACTGGCTTTCGGCATCCATTTCGTGATGCTGCTTGTCGGTAAAACCCGTTATCCCAGGTGGATGCTCGTTTTCCATCCGGTCACATGGAATCTTCTGCTGGTTGCTGTTCCTGATATTGCGCAGGCCATGCAGGTGCCGACAGCCACATGGATGTCCGTGATGAGCCAGAGCAGCACCAATACCGCCATCGTGATCTGGTGCATTGCGGCGGCGGTTTATGCGAGAAACAATTTTAAGCGAAAGGAATCACTTACATGAAAAGCACTATTTCTGATGTTCAAAAGAAAATCAAAGTGGGAACGCACGGAGAGGATTACGGCAGCTGGATGTCAAATCCGGTCTTCTATGTTTTTGGGGGAATTGCGCTGGTGACGCTGGTGCTGACTGCACTGTCTTTTACCGTATTCCGCATCATGGTTTTGGGCGTTGTGTTCGCCGCAGCCACCGTGATTCTGGTGGCACTGCTGTGCTGGATGGCGTGGATCCGCCGCCAGTACGCCTTCGGCAAAGGCGGCATGATGGAAAAGGTGCATCAGACAATTCTGAGCAGCCTTGACTTTGACGGTCACGGAAGCCTGTTGGAAGTCGGCTGCGGCTCTGGTGCGCTGGCGGTCCGTGCGGCACTGACATGGCCGGAGGCGAAGATCACCGGCCTTGATTATTGGGGTGCGATGTACAACTACAGCAAGGCACTGTGCGAGAAGAATGCGGCGTCCGAGGGTGTCGGTAAGCAATGCGGCTTTGTCCACGGCGATGCCAACAAGCTGGATTTTCCGGACGGGAGCTTTGATGCTGTGATCAGCAACTATGTCTATCATAACATTATGGGTGCGGACAAGCATGCCCTGCTGCTGGAAAGCCTGCGGGTACTGAAAAAGGGCGGCGTGTTTGTCCTGCATGACAATATGAAGCCCCAGATGTACGGCGACATGAACGCCTTTGTGGAAAAGCTGAAGAGCATGGGCTTTGCTGAGGTACGCTATGTGGAGACAGCGGAGGCCATTTTTGGTTCTAAGCAGCGTGCGGCTATGATGATGCTGGGCGATTCTGCTATGATCGTTGGAAGAAAATAATGCCGGAATCAGTAGGGATGCAATCCATATGAAAAGAGCTTATCATTCCGGCGGCTGGACTGCGCTTTTTGAGTCTGTAAACAAATTACAGGAGGACAAGTGATATGAAATACAACGGCTTTTATTTCTGGATGTTCAAGAGTCCGATGAAAGCAGTCCTGACGGAGAAATACGGCAACGCATATGCTGGGGAGACTATGAAAAAGAGCAAAAAAGTCTATCGTGAACTGGTCGGGAAAGCTGCCGACATTGGTGACGACAACCCAATGGCATACAACGAGCTGTTTGCACTCGCCTTTGTCGCACCTTACATAGCAAGCGGGAAGAAGATCCCCCCGGAGACGGTGCAGGAGATGATGCGGCGTTCGCTTTACCACATCAAGTGGTATTTTGCGAAAACCGACCTGAACACCGATAAGGGCAAGGCAGAGAACAAAAAGAGCATCGTGAAGTATGTCAAGTGGTACACGCCGGAAAAGGAAAAACAATACCCGACATCGTTCAAAGTGGACTTTGAGGGACAGCCTCATGAAGGAGCTTGCTACTACCGCATCACCCGCTGCCCCATCTGCGCCTATGCGGAAAAGCTGGGCGTTTCCGAGTTGATGCCGCTGTTCTGCGAGTTGGACGAGGTGATGATCACACTCCAGCACGGCGTGCTGCACAGAAAGCAGACACTGGCAAACGGCGGGGAATACTGCGATTACTACATTACCGGAAACAGAGAATAAACAGAGAAGCTCGTATCGTCAATGAATGATACGAGCTCCTTCTATTAGCGACTTTTCGATTGTGGAGCTCTTTATACCTTCCATCCGGCAGCCTGCTTGCGTTCCACCACAAAGCGGCGGTAGAGTCCGTCAACAGCAACCAGCTCGTCATGGGTGCCCTGCTGGACGATCTCTCCGTAATCGACCACGAATATCCGGTCGGCATGGCGCACGGTTTTCAGCCGGTGAGCAATCATGATGACCGTCTTATCGTGGGTCAATTCTGCAACGGCCTCCATCAGCTCCTTTTCATTTTCCGGATCCACATTGGCTGTAGCTTCGTTCCGATTAGCACAACCAGCGCAAACCCGCATAAAACCGGGACTTTTCAAAAATCTAAAGACAATTAAACATCTCTATAATCACACCTGAAATGCCTTTTTCGTAAGTCTGCGACGAAAAAGGCATTTCTTTTTGCCCAAGGAAAGGAGGTGACACTATGTACTTTACTTCCGGCCAGAATCGGGCCTTTGAACGGCTGATGCAGGAAAAGCCCGGTTTCGATCACTACGACGGCGGCGGGGCGGACGCGCCGGAGGATTGCGGCACCTGCCGCTTTTATCGCCCGGATTGGAAATATCAATTCTGCGTCTATGCAGAGTGTCCCTATCAGCCGGACAAGCTCACCGGTCTTGCAGCGGGGCCAAATTCACTGTGAAAGGAGCTGATTTTGATATGGCAGTATTCCGCGTAGAAAAGAATCGAGGCTACACGGTGATGTCAAATCACCACCTGCGGAACAAGGCCCTGTCCCTTATCAACCGGGAAAGCATCGACGCGATTAGGACGGCGGTATGGGAGCTTGAAAAGGCTGGATATATCAGGCGGGAGCAGGGACGCGACCCGAAAGGCAAAATGGCCGATATGGTCTATACCATCTACGAGCAGCCGGTATTGGAAAACCCGGTATTGGAAAATCCAACATCGGCTGACCCGGTGTTGGAAAATCCGACATCGGATAATCCGTCGTCGGGAAATCCAACGCAATTAAATAAAGATATACAAACAACTTACTTACCAAAGACAGAAAAAATAAATACAGATGGACAAAGTACGGGAGGCTGTAAAACAGCAACAGGAAGAATTGCGGGATGGCATTGCGTGGGTGGCGTTCTGGCGTGAGGGCCGTTCATGGAACAGCGAGAGCTTTCACCTTGAAATGGGCGAAACCCTGTACCCGGAGGATAAGATGCGGCTTGCCGAAATACAGGCCGCAGACCCCAAGGCCGTTATCCTAAACAGCTACTATTGCGGCTATCTGGACGAGAGCATGAGCCTTGACGGGCTGGCCGCCGGGGTACGCCGCCACTATGAAAACGGCCTGAATGATGTTACCCAGTTTATTGAGGCCCACGACGATGTGCTGCCCCCGGAGGTGTTGGAGGAAGCGCGGGCCAAGGCCCATGAAGCGGGGCTTCCCTTTTATGAAAAGCCCTACAACGGCGAAGAAATAGACCCCTATGTATATGACGGCCACATGAGCATTGAGGACTACGAGCTGATGCACCGTCTGATGGAACAGGACAAAGAAAGGAGTGACCGCGTGAACGAAGTATTTTCTATCCAAG
>OHEK01000491.1_pt1 | contig 13846 bp, 10 predicted proteins | sample 1567301 | NCBI WGS metagenome assembly OHEK01 (sample SAMEA3879554, study PRJEB24766) | human gut metagenome | biome: human-associated habitat; feature: feces | place: USA | collected 1985/1987
CTCCCCCACCGCCTGTGACAGCAGTACCGACACATCACAGACCTCCGGATGGACCTCCAGATTGCCGGTGGTGGCCTTGGAGGCCTCCAACAGATCATCCAGCAGCTTTTTCAGCTTCTGGGACTGACGCAGCAGCACCTCGGCATACTCCGATATATGCTGTTCTCTCTCCTGTGCAGTCTCTGTGCCGACACCGTCTCCGGTATCCTCCGCATCACCGGACACTTCTTTTCCGATGAGATCCGCATAATTGATAATGGAAGTCAGCGGGGTCTTGATGTCATGGGACACATTCGTGATCAGCTCCGTCTTCAGATGTTCACTCTTCATCCGCTGCTCCACTGCTGCGGAAATCCCCTCGCCGATGCGGTTCAGGTTCTCTCCGTGCTCCTTGAAGGACAATACCATATGGGAGGTATCCAGCTTATGATTCAGGTCTCCGTCCGCCAATGCTTCACTGCCCTCCTGCAGTTCTTTGCACATCAATGCGACAAAAGTAATCACACCGCACACAATAAATTTCTCTATGGCCCAGAAAAAGAGTAATACACCTGTATCGTGATAAAACATCATCAGTCCTAAAAACTCTGCAAGGCAAATCATAAGACACAGAAGCACTGTTCTCCATACCATAGGAATCCCGCGGATCAATTTCACAATACCGCGGAAAACTCTCTTGCAGAATCTTCCGAAGAACCGGAACACTCTATACAGGATCGTATTCTGCCACCATTTTCCCATTTTCAGGCGGATGGCCAGCTCCATGCAGTACAGGGTGCACCATATCACCTCTGCGGCAAACAGTACCACCAGAACGATCAGATTGATCATACCTGAGTTCATACCGATCCATCCAAAAGCCAGGTACAGACCGGTAAAAGCTCCAACGGCAACGACCACTGTATACACATCCAGGTGGATCTCATGGATCGCACTGGGAGTAATACCCTCCCTGCCATTCTTATGTCCGGCACTGCACAGCAGGAAGATAAAGCATAATAATGCCAGTACCGTTCCCGCACAGCATACCACGGGGATCACATTTCGGTTATCATAAAGCTGCTCTGCCTGATGATAGATCAGGGCATATTCATCTTCCTTCGGCAGGCTGGAATTCACTGTCAGGGTAACCACAATACGCTTGTTACGCTCTGCCAATGTTTCCTCTGCAGCCTCTTCCTGCAGCCGTTCTGTCTCACTTAAGGCATCCTTGATCATCCATTTGGCATATTGTTCCGCCCGTTCAACCGGCACATAGGTCTCTCCACCTAAGGATACGCTGTCCCCCAGATCCAGATATTTCTCCAGATTACCGGAGGAAAGGGCTTCCTGCTCCGCTGCCGTCATGCTTTCCACATCAGACCCGGTATTGACAGATGGTTCAAGCTCCATGATATCAGAGCTTTCAGTGCTTCCATAACTTTCATAGCCATCATAGGCAGAGGAAGTTTCTGTGTTGATATAGGTGTTATCATTCCTATGCTGCACCTGGGACTCCAGCCGGTAAGTCAGATCATTTGTCTTGTCTACATAATCCTCGTTCTTCCATTCTCCCAGGAATTCATCCGTATCCAGATCGTAGCTCTCCACCTTTACCCAGATATTCCGCTGCCTGCAATAAGCTTCCATGGTCTGCAAGCTCTCATTCTCATACCAGTCGCGTATCAGATCCTGATTGACCTGCCGGTACAACAGCTGATCATGGATAAACATCATTTTACCGGAGGAATACGCTCCACTGTCTGCAAGCATGCAGGTACCATAGAGTCCCAACACCCCCACAATTGCGGCTGCGATCATCAGAACAAATGCCAAGACCTTTGCCAATGTGCTGCCCAACAGACTGTTTCCCTGTGCCGGCGCATTCTTTTTTTTCTCGGCTTTTTCTCTTTTTTTCCGTTCCCTTTTATTCTCTGACAAAGCTGTTTCTACCATCGTACTCACTGTATTTTCCACCGGATTATCCACTCTGTCCTGTTCTGTATTCCTGCTGTTTTCTTCCCTGTTATCCATATTCCTGTCTCCTTACTTCCCAGAGCAGCTCCGCGCTCCTGCCTGCTCTTATCCCTGCTTCTCACACTTGTAGCCCTGTCCCCAGACCACCTTCAGATATCTGGGTTCCGCCGGGTTGATCTCTAACTTTTCCCGCAGATGCCGGATATGGACTGCCACGGTATTCTCGCTGCCAAGTGGCAGATCATTCCAGATCTTCGAATAAATCTCTCTCGGAGAAAATACCTGCCCCGGATTCTGCATCAGCAGCTTTAAAATATCATATTCCGTAGGAGTCAATGCTACCGGCTCGCCATCCAGCGTCACCCGTTTCTCCTTGTCATCCAGTTCAATCCCTCCGACTCTGATCACATCCGGCCGCACACTTCCGCCACCCAGCTGCATATAACGCCGCAGCTGTGATTTCACCCTGGCAGATACCTCGATGGGATTAAACGGCTTCGTGATATAGTCATCCGCTCCTACCGTAAGTCCCAGCACCTTGTCGGAATCCTCACCCTTGGCTGTCAGCAGGATCACCGGAACATTACTCTTCTCCCGGATCCTGATCATCGCCTGTATGCCGTCCAGCTTCGGCATCATAATATCCATCAGTACCAGATGCACCTCATTCGTGTCTACCAGATGTACGGCTTCCTCACCGTCAAAAGCCTCTAAAAAATGGTAATTGCTGTCATTCAAGTATATCTTTAACGCGTTTACGATATCCTTCTCATCATCACAGATCAATATATTGTACATACTCTCCCTCATTTCTGTGCCGGTGGCTGCAGCCCGGACACTTCATGCGCAAGGAGCTTTCCCTTACGCTGCCAGAACATCTGCTTTGTCCACAGATGTCCCGCTGATGAATTTATTGTAACAGATTAACGATTAATAAAAAACAGGAAAAACCTTTAAGATTTGTTTAAGGCTGGCAGTTGCAGAATGTATTTTACAACAGAAAAGCCGGTCACTTTCGGTGCAGAAAGTGATCGGCTCCAGACTTCGTTGTTACGTATTCTGTATTATTCTGTATTAGTTTTTCTTGTTGGAATGCTGTTTTAATTCTTCCAGGGCTTCCTTGAATTTCTCAGAACTCATGGTAGGGTTGGAACGGATCATGTCACGCTGGAAGAAATCTCGTAAGCTGCTGACATTCTCTCTGTCTGCCACGCTTCTGGTGTACTTCTGCCGCAACTCGGCGACCTCGTTCTTCACGCTTTCCAGATACTGGTTGGGAGATTTCTGTGCGGAAGCGCGGAAGCTCTCCAGCTTGCCCTCAATGTTGGACTTCAGATCCTCCACTCTGGTGGTAATACTTGCAGTAAAGTCTTCCTTCTTCTGTGCCAGGCTATCGCTGAAGCCTTCCTTACGATTCTCCAGATCCTCACTGGTCACAGCAATAATAACATCCAGCCGTTTCTGGATACGAAGCATATCTTCCTTGGCCTTCTCCATTTTCTCCAGTATGTCCCGCAGATCCAGGGCTGCCTTGAAGGACAACGCGAAATCCGCACCGATCAGCGCCGTCAGCACCAGTGTCACCGGAGTGAGGATGCTGTCCGGAATGGACAACACCAGATGTTCAATGGGCTTATGGATAAACTCCGTCATCAGGATTGTCAGACCACCCCATGCCAGCGAGGACCCCAGGCAGATATGTCCCTGGAAATTGAACTTATTCTTGGAATAGTCCCAGTATCTGACTTTAAATAATGCCTCCATGGTCACGCCTGTGACATACTCCAGCACTGTGGCCCCGATACATCCGGCGATGTAGACCATCACCAGATTATCCTGGAACGGCATGGACACCACTAACATCATGATGGCGCCGCTGCCGTACAGCGGCAGGAACGGTCCGCGCATGAACCCCCTATTAACTAATTTCCTGCTCTTTATGGATACATATGTGGATTCAAAACACCAACCGAAAAAGCAGTAAAAATAAAAGAAAAATAACCATTGAATCGCAGTATAATGATACACTGTTTAACCTCCTTTTGTTCTTCCGGAAATACTTCCCTACGGATATACCTCCGCCTCTATGGCTAGCTTCCCCTTCCTCGTGGCATGGGGTTCACCGCTTATGCAGAATTTACCGTAGCCTCTGGCATTTACCACATCCCCCGCCTCCAGGGGCTTGGAATTATTTTCACACAGCCTACCGTTCACATATACCTTTCCCGCCCGGAACAGCTCCAGGCAGTCGCTTCTGGATTTATTATATACCTTGGCAATGACAGCATCAACACGTGGGCTTGCCACCTGAATGACCTGTCGCACCGGTTCTTCCTGCGGTACTTCTGCCGCCGCATCCACCACCTCACACTTCACGTGGGTGTGGCGGATCTGCTCCAGATTATCACAGATAAATTCCGCAATGGTATCCTGACAGAACAAAAAAGCTTCGCCCTCTCCCGGCAGAATATCGCCGATGGTGCTGCGTTCAATACCAAGATTCATCAGTGCCCCCAGATAATCCCTGTGGGACAGCTTGTCTGCAAATTTCGCGGATAGAGGTCTGATCCGGATACAGCAGATAGGAAAGGGCTGTTCATAGCCCAGCTCCGCCTCACTGCCGAAGCGAAGGATCTTCCGCTCTGCCTCTTCCCTGCCGCCGTATAAGGTGATCCCTGCGAACTTCACTTCCCGTTCCACCTGCCACAGGGCATCCTGTTCCGCCAGTCCTAAGAATCCGGTAAAGGTGTACTGGTTCTGGTTGTAGGATTTATCTGCCAGTTCACGGATCCGGTTTTTCAGCTGTTGTATTTCTTTTTCATTTTCCACGGACATTCCCGTACACCCTTCCTGCTGTTCTTACTTTGCTTTTGCAAATGTTACCCTGTTCACATTATCCCAGTGCCACATCCAACATCATCATCAATGCAAAACCAATCGCAAAGGCAATGGTTCCCAGGTTGGAGTGCTCTCCCTCACTGGCTTCCGGAATGAGCTCCTCCACGACCACATAGATCATGGCACCTGCGGCAAATGCCAGCATATACGGAAGGATCGGTGTCACAATGCTTGCCAGTGCAATGGCAAGTATTGCGCCCACCGGTTCCACCGCTCCGGACAACACGCCCAGTGCGAAGGATCTGCTCCGCTTGTTACCCTCACTGCGAAGGGGCAGGGAGATAATAGCTCCCTCCGGGAAATTCTGAATGGCAATACCGACAGCCAGCGTCAGGGCGCCTGCCATGGTAACCGTTCCGTCACCACTCAGCACGCCGGCAAAAATAGCACCACAAGCCGCACCCTCGGGGAAATTGTGGATGGTCACGGCTAACATCAGCATAGCCGTACGGTTCAGGCTGCTCTTACGTCCCTCCGGAGCCTCACTGCCCACATGCAGATGGGGCACCAGACTATCGATGAACAACAAAAAAACAATACCGATCAAAAAGCCGGTCATTGCGGGAAGAAATGCAAGCTTTCCCATCTCTTCACACATATCCATGGCAGGTATCAGTAAAGACCACACCGAAGCTGCCACCATGACACCGGCAGCAAATCCGGTAAATATTCTCTGAATGTTGCCGCCAATCTGTTTTTTCAGGAAAAAGACGCAGGCTGCCCCTGCAGTCGTCCCCAAAAAAGGAATCAGAAGACCGGCTACTATACTCATACTCATGAAACACTCTCCTTTCTCATATTATCTTATGTAACTCCTGTAATTTTCGTATCTTGTCTATCACGCTAAGCTTTCTGCATGCTCTGCTTTTCCCCGGCATCTAAAACCCGGCCAGATCATTCCCCATGACAGCATACATCAGGAAATTCACACCACACACCAGATGGTAGAAAAATACCGCGATCTCTCCGATCACGAAGATCACTTTCCAGCTCTTCCACCATTCCCGGATATTTTTCACCATAACGATCAGTGTCATCAGGAATACGAAAAACATACCGTGCATATATCCCCAGGAAAAGTTCGCATGCATCATGCGGAAGCCCTTTTCATAGAAGACTAAGAACATCAAGGTTGCTGCAATATAATTTAACCACGCAAACCAGTAATACCTGTTCTGCTTTATACTTTTCAGATCAAACAGCAGATTCAGAAAAAGGACACCAATAGGCAATGCCATTCCCATAACAATACTCAACGGGATACTTTTGGAATAATTACTCCATACTTTGGCAAAGCCGATGGCGATCCCGGTCTCCTCCCCCATGGCATTCGTCCCGGTAAAGATTCCGGAGAACTGATACAGCAGGGCTATCCCCGTAGGTATCATGGTCACACATAGACAGAACGCATTGCGAAAGCTTTTTCCGCGGCTTGCGATCAGCTGCACCAGCAGGATCAGACCGATCAGAGGCACCACCACCATAGTGAAGCTCGGTTTGGTCATGGTCGTCAGCAGGAGGCTGACTGCAAACAGCGTACAGTTCTTCCACTGAAAATCCCTCTGATATTCCGATAATACCTTTACCGTCTCAAAAAAGCAGATAATCGCAAAGGGTCTGGTTGCCAGGTAAGTGGCATTCCAGAAAGGATTCGGTGTATAAATGCCCATGCAGCGGTATGCATAATCAAAGCCGAAAAATGCCGTATTTTTGGGCGAATACAGATTCGACAGCAGAAACAGAGCAAACACAAGCAGTGTCACCACAATGTCGGTCATGACCTGCTTTTTATGTGACAAAGTTTCATAATGACTGTTTTTACGGATCTCACGGTTCATATAGTACTTCGTGATGATCACTGCTGCCAGGTTAAAAAGCGCCGTGGTGACCGCCATTGCAGCCTTCGCTCCGATCAGCCATGCGGAAAGTCTGGCAGTCCAGAACAGGATCGGATAGGGGAATTCATAATTCCCCGCAATGCCTGCCACCTTATTCACATAGTCCGGCATATCCGACTGGAATCCCGGCACCTGATAGCATTCCATCCAGAACAGATATAACATGACCCCGGTATACAAAAACAGCAGGAAAAGAAATGTCACTTTTCCTGCTGTTGTCTCCCGCAGGTCGCTCTTTATGGGATTCTTTTTCATAGAGCTGATCCTTTCTAATTAAAACTGATCACGGGATCCTTGGGAGCCTTTGCCTTCTCCACGCTGATGGCATGAAGTACGGGGCCCTCTCCCTTATAGTCTGCAAAGTATTCTTTGGCAACCTTTGCTGTCACCTTGACCCATTCCTTCTGCTTCAGGTCTTTCGTGCCTGCATACTCGCAGGCATAACCTAAGAATGCCATATCCTCGGCACAGCAGGTCATTGCCATGCGTCCCGGTACGAAATAACCGTCGGGATATTCCTCGGGCTTTAATACCATGGCAAGGAACTGGATATTTTTACCCACGTAACGCTCCAGGTGATCCATGGAATCCAGATACCAGATGCCGTAGCCCTGGTTGTCCAGTACGATGGGATCCTGACTCAGATCGTAGGGCAGATCCTCCTCGAAGATCTCGTCGATCTCACCGTTGGAGTCCTCGAAGATCACATCTGCGGCAGGATTGACTGCCTTGATGTTACGCTTGTATACATTCAGATCCTGGATGCCGTCGCAACGGTTGAAAATGATCATCTCAGACTTACGGATCATCTCTGCCAACAGAGACTTCATGTTGGTATAGTACATGGGGAAGGTGGAGCCGTCGATGGTCGTGATCTGCTGTTCCACTTTCCAGTACCAGGGAAGCTTCATATTCTTGAAGTTCCACATGCCGTTATACTCGATAATGATACGGGCGGGCTTATACTGCTTCTCCAGTTCGATCAGATGATTCGGATTGAACTCCTCTTCCTCTTCGATCAGCACCACGTCCGTACGGCTTTTTTTAAGAAGTGCGGGATCGTACTCATTCTCGCCCTCTTCGCAGAGGATGAGCAGGGTCCTGCCCTTGATCTGGAAATACGGCTGTCCTAATGTAAATGTGATAAATTCTGTCTTACCGCTCTCCAGAAAACCATTTATGATATAGACCGGTTTTGTCATAATTCATACCTTTCTCTATTTATCCTACTGTTCCTGCTGCATACAAAATATGTCCTGCCAACTTACTTGCGGAACAATTCTGCCAACTTGTCCTCGTCCAGTTTGGAACCGATGACACAGATCTTGCCGGTGACTTCCGGCTTACCGCTTCTGATGTCATGTTCTTCGGGAACATAATCGTAATATACCCAGGTTCCGTCGGGAGCAGGTACCATACCCTTAGCACGCAGGATAGCACCGTACTCTCCGCTGTCCAGAGCGGTAAGGATCTTCTCGATGTCCTCTGCGCTGTAAGTGTTGGGTGTCTCGATACCCCAGCTGGTGAACACTTCGTCTGCATGATGGTGATGATGGTGGTCATGGTCATGACAACCGCAGGTGCAGTTCTCGTCATGTTCATGATGGTGCTCATGGTCATGGTCTTCGTCATGATCGTGATGATGGTGATGCTCATGCTCGTCCTCATCATGGTCATGATGGTGGTGATGTTCGTGCTCGTCCTCATCATCGTCGTGATGATGTCCGCAGCAGCACTCGTGATCATGGTCATCATGATCATGGTCGTGATGATGATGTTCGTGGTCATGATCGTGACCGCAGCACTCGTCCTCATCGTGATCGTCATGGATGTGCTCTAACATTTCCTTCATCATATCTTCCAGCTTGTCAGCACCTTCGATGGTCCCTAGTACTTCCTTGCCGTCCAACTGCGCTAACGGTGTGGTGATGATGGTTGCCTTGTCATTATGCTCACGGATCATCTCCACGCAGGCATTCAGCTTCGCCTGGTCAACCTTATCGGTTCTGCTTAAGATAATGGTCCCGGCATATTCGATCTGGTTGCTGAAGAATTCGCCGAAGTTCTTCATATACATCTTGCACTTGGATGCATCTACCACTGCTACTGCACTATTGATCTCCACATCCAGATCACCTGCCACATTCTCCACAGCCTTCAGGACATCGGACAGCTTGCCGACACCGGAGGGCTCGATCAGGATTCGCTCGGGAGCATAGGTGCTGATGACTTCCTTCAGGGAAGTACCGAAATCGCCTACCAGAGAGCAGCAGATACAACCGGAGTTCATCTCCTTGATCTCGATACCGGATTCTTTTAAAAATCCGCCGTCGATACCGATCTCACCGAATTCATTTTCGATCAGAACGGTCTTGCTGCCGTCCAATGCTTCCTTTAATAACTTTTTGATCAGGGTGGTCTTGCCGGCACCCAGGAAACCGGATACTACATCTATTTTCGTCATTGTATTTTCCTCCAATCTGGGTTTAAAACCCATCTTTTTTATTTTCTATCATATTTCACGGATTGTCAAGTCCTGCCCGCTCGCTCTCAATGATACTGTAAGGAACCACAGCCACTTTTCCTTCTTCATCCGCGCCGCACAGGATCCCTAAGAATACTCCGTCCTCCGTGAAGGCACCTCCGCCCGACATTCCGGGCTCCGGCAGTCCCTGCAGGAGAAGCATATACTGTTCGAAGTCTTCCACATAGATCCAGGGATTTACTACAAACGCATAAATGGGTTTGGTATTGTCCCCGCCGTACATCCATACATCCTCATAGACCTCCAGCTGATCAAAACGTTCTCTGTCGGTAGCAACGGTTGGATACTCTCCATCCGGATCCAGTCCCGTCTTATCTACCCGCAGAAAAGCAAGATCACTGTTTACCGCTATTGCACGCAGTGCAGCCCGGGCCTGTGTATCATCCGGAAAAGTCACCAGGATCTCTCCGGTATTCTGATCCAGCACATGTCCCGCCGTCAGGATCAGAACAGATTCCTCGTCTGCGTCGTAGATGACCCCGCTTCCATAGAGATCTCCAGCCTGAACTTTTACGATGGATCGCATAATCCGCAGGTCGGTCTCCGTCAGCTCCTGCGGAATCTCGTCCGGCATTTCTATCCCGGAGAGATCCGGCAGGATTTCTTCTGTACCGGAAGGAACTTCCGTATCCGTCACAGTATTCTGTTGTGGTGCTGCGCCGCATCCGGTAAATACCAGAACGCAACACAAAATAATGATTATTTTTCTCATATATCCTTCCTGTAAATAAAAGACGGACCGCATCCCGCAGTCCGCATTTTTCTCGAAAAGTGTAAGCAAAATATAAGCCGAGTTCTGTATATGACGATCATCTATCTAGTACGACTGTCACCAGCCGCATCAAGCGACCTACCTGAAAACAGACCGGGCCGGTCTATTGTTCTCTGTTTGGTCTTGCTTCGGATGGGGTTTACATGGCTCCGTCTGTTACCAGCCGGACGGTAGTCTCTTACACTGCCTTTCCACCCTTACCATAGCTTTCGCCATGGCGGTATATTTCTGTTGCACTGGCCTTGGAGTTGCCTCCACCGGACGTTATCCGGCATCCTGCCCTGTGAAGCCCGGACTTTCCTCACCTGCATAAAGCAGCCGCGATCGTCTATCTTACTTACACCTGTTCGATTATAGCTGTTCCTGATCAAAAAAGCAAGGGAAATATCAACCGGGAACCGTGTAAACTATTCAGAACCACATTCGCAAAATCGCATCTCACGATGCTTACTTTTTGCTCATGTGGTTACTTCGTCGCATCAATTCTGCCGCACAGTCTTACGAATGCGAGCATTTGACGCCTGTGCGGCAGAATTGCGCTACTCTGAATAGTTTACACGTTAAAACAGCTACCTCCCACAAATTCTCTGCACAGAGAATTGTTGGGAAGGCTTTCACTGGTCACACCCAGGAAATATTCCAGGAACTTCAGAAGTCTCTTGGCCTCGTAATATTCCGGTTCGCCCTTGTCGATCTGGAACAGCAGCGGCTCTGCGAACTGCTTTAATACCGCCAGTTCATAGATCAATACGGAATTGAACATCGCATCCGCATCCTCCTGAAACGGGAAAATATTCTGCTCCTCGCCCCGGCGGACAGATCCCCACATGTCAATCGTCTGTCGGGCTCCTGCGCCTCTGGTTCTGGCATCTCTTATCATACGACGCAGCAGTCTGCCGTCCGTAGTGGGAATCCGGTTATGTTCATCAATATTGATATTGGTCAGGGCGCTGATATATATCTTGTATTTGCTTTCCTCGGGAAGTGCATAGGAGGTCTTCTCATTCAGTCCGTGGATTCCTTCAATGACCAGGATATCATCCTTTCCCAGCTGTTTGAAATTGCCCTTATATTCCCGCTTTCCGCTCTTGAAGTTAAAGGAAGGCAGCTCCACACGCTCACCGGCTAACAATCTGCACATGTCGTCATTGAACTGCTTTACATCAATCGCTTCCAGACATTCGAAATTGTAATCACCGTTCTCATCCCTTGGTGTGAATTCTCTGTTCACGAAATAGTCATCCAGTGCAATGGGGTGCGGTGTTTTCCCCAGGGTCTTCAACTGAATGGATAATCTGTGGGAAAAACTGGTCTTACCGGAAGAAGAAGGTCCGGCGATCATGACAAATTTCACACCGCCCCTGTCTACGATGCTTTTGGCGATCTCGCCGATCTTACGCTCCTGCTGCGCTTCCTGTACCAGGATCAGTTCACTCAGCGACCCACGGCAAATCTGATCATTCAGATCACCCACAGTCTCAATACCGATCTCCTTCCCCCATTCCTCAGATTCTTTCAACGTCCGGAATAACAGCTTTCTCTCTTGAAACGGCTTAACATGCGTGGGATCTTTTTTATCCGGCAGCAACAGCATAAATCCATCCTCATACGCTATGACGTCGAACCACTTTACATAGCCGGCATTGGGCAGCATGTAGCCGTAATAATAATCGTAATAACCGTCCATTTCATAAATATTTACGAAGGATCCTCTGCGGTAACGGAACAGCTTTTCCTTATCCTTCATCCCCTCTCTTCGAAACAGTTCCATGGCATTATCCAGGGAATAAGATTTCTTCAGAAAAGGTGTCTTTGCCTCCACCAGCTCCCGCATCCGGTTACGGATCTTTGCAGCATTTTCTTCTGTCGCATTGATCTTCCCTTTGGGAGAGATGTAGGAGCCGTTCCCGATAGCAAACTCTACACGACAATTCTGTACCGTTTCTCTTCCGAACACATCAAATACTGCTTTCAAAAAAAGCATGGTGGCAGAGCGGACGTAGGTCTTATTCCCCACGTCGTCTTTCAATGTAAAAAAAGTGATCTCACAATCTCTCGTCAGCTTTTTGAACAGTTCTCTGATCTTGCCGTCTCTTGCTGCCAATGCGATCAGATTGTCATACTCCTTCTGGTAATCATTGGCTACATCTTCGTAGGTAGCCCCCTGGGGATATTGTCTCTCTTCACCGTTTATCTCCACTGTGATCATTTTTCTCACCCTGTCCTTTTGTAATCTCCTTTTGCAGGTATTATTGTCTAAATGCAATCCGGTTCCTTACCATTATCGTACCACTCCAGTGCCCGGGTAAGCAGCGCAGTCTCCTCTGCGATCTCCTGCCTGCGCCACATCGTTTTGGGATTCGCTGCATCTGCTTCCTGCTCCAGCCGCTTCGCGATCTTTCCGCAAGCTGCCATTCTACATAGTTCAAAAGCAGCGGACACTTACGGTACAACAGTATCGGACCAAGCTGCCCAGCCAGTCCGGATGCAGCGTCATCCGCTTTCCAAGACTCTCGCACCTGTGATCTCACCGCATCTTCCGACATCTCGCCCAGCCAGCGCACTTTCATCATAAAATAATATTTTCCTTCTTCGTAGATGATATTCTCATCCATCAGAAGATATCCCTCTTCCATCAGAAATGTCCGAAAATGCGGGATCTCCGACTGGGGCTGTAAGATCAGTTCCCGAAACCCTTTCGCCTGTTCTCTTCCTTCGGTAAGAATCTTCTCCATGAGAGGCCCACCCATGCCGGCGCAGATCATCCCAGCAGCCTCTCCGGTCTTCAGGCTGTGCAGACCGTCAGAAAGTCTTGTCTCTATCCTGTCCTCCAGTCCGTACTCCCTGATATGCTCTCTGGCATGTTCTAACGGTCCGGGCCTTACATCCATGGCGATCACTCTCGGGGAAATGCCCTTCTGCACCAGATAGACAGATACAAAACCATGGTCACACCCCACATCTGTTATCACAGTGCCGGGAGTGACCATGTCTGTTAATGCCTGCATTCGATTAGATAATATGATCTCCGCCATTAATCCAGATAATCCTTCAGCTTGCGGCTGCGGCTGGGATGACGCAGCTTGCGCAGAGCTTTTGCCTCGATCTGACGGATACGCTCACGGGTAACGTTGAATTCCTTACCTACTTCTTCCAACGTACGTGCGCGTCCGTCATCCAGTCCGAAACGAAGACGCAGTACCTTCTGCTCTCTCTCTGTCAGAGTACCCAGTACTTCCACCAGCTGTTCCTTCAGTAACGTAAACGCTGCCGCATCGGAAGGTACCGGTACATTATCATCCTGGATGAAATCGCCCAGGTGGCTGTCTTCCTCTTCACCGATAGGAGTCTCTAAGGATACCGGCTCCTGGCTGATCTTTAAGATCTCACGCACTCTGTCTACCGGCATATTCATCTCCGCTGCGATCTCTTCGGGGGTCGGTTCTCTTCCCAACTCCTGCAGCAGCTGTCTGCTCACGCGGATCAGTTTGTTGATCGTCTCCACCATGTGCACGGGAATACGGATGGTTCGCGCCTGATCTGCGATCGCTCTGGTGATTGCCTGACGGATCCACCAGGTTGCATAGGTAGAGAACTTATATCCCTTACGGTAATCGAATTTTTCCACTGCCTTGATCAGCCCCAGGTTACCTTCCTGGATCAGATCCAGGAACAACATTCCACGGCCCACATATCTTTTGGCAATGCTGACCACCAGACGTAAGTTAGCCTCTGCCAGGCGCTTTTTCGCCTCCTGGTCACCCTCTTCCATCCTCT
>OHEK01000498.1_pt1 | contig 13608 bp, 5 predicted proteins | sample 1567301 | NCBI WGS metagenome assembly OHEK01 (sample SAMEA3879554, study PRJEB24766) | human gut metagenome | biome: human-associated habitat; feature: feces | place: USA | collected 1985/1987
AAAAACCGTTTATTTTAAGCAAAACCTACTCATAACGGGATAATAATCAACATTGTCTTGCTTTTTTGTATGCTATATGATATTATTGGTATACATACTAATAATATTATAAACAGGTGATATATTTGCGTAGAAACAGCAATGAAACAAAAAGGAAAATCTTAACGGCGTGCGTTCGGTTGTTTTTGGAGGAGGGCTACAAAAGTACCTCCGTCAGTCGAATAGTCGAGGAAGCAGGCGTCGCAAGGGGCAGCTATTTAAATCTGTTTCCGACCAAGGACAAAATCTTGCTGGATTTGACCGAAACGATGTTCGGCGGTCAATTTGACGTGGCGAGGAGCATTGCGGACAAAAAGCTGCCGCCCGTATACGCCTATGCGGTGGAAACGTCTCTTCAGCTCACGCTGACGGAGCTTAACGAGAACCTGCGAGAAATCTATATTGAAGCATATTCTCAGCCCGACACGGCGGAATTCATCTATCTGCACACCACGGCGGAATTAAAGCAGATTTTCGGAGCAAATTTCCCTGATTACAGCGAAAGTGACTTTTATGAAATGGAAATCGGCACGGCAGGACTTATGCGTAACTATATGGCTCGCAAATGTGATATTCATTTCCCGTTGGAACGCAAGCTCAGCAGGTTTCTGGTGGCATCAATGAGAGTATATCGTGTACCGGAGGAGGAACAGGCAAAGGTGCTTGCTTTTATCGGCTCGATTGATATTCGGGAGCTTGCCGTCACGGTTATGCATAAGCTGTTTGCCATGCTTGAAATGAAATATGACTTTAAGCTGTCTACGGACGGCGAAACGGAGGAGAGAAGATGAGAACAGGGAAAAAACTGCTCACAGGTATGCTTTTGGTGCTTTTCATTGTTTTTGTCGCCGGATGCGGCAAAACGGTAAAAACCAACGCCGCACTGCCTGAGGTGCGCAACAGCGGCACGGCGATCCAATGGAGATACCCCGCCGAAGAAGAATGGCGCGACCTTGTGGCGCTTACCGAGCTGCGAGGTGCTGCCGGAGAAAACGGCAAGGACGGAGCAGACGGAAAGAACGGTGTCGACGGAAAAAATGGAACAAACGGAAAAGACGGCATTAACGGCATTGACGGAAAGAACGGTCTTGACGGCAAAGACGGTGTCGACGGAAAGAACGGTCTTGACGGTAAAAACGGTACCGACGGAAAGAACGGTCTTGACGGTAAAAACGGTGCCGACGGCATTAACGCCAAAAACATAGAGGTGCGGCGAGCCGAATCCTACATACAGTGGCGTTACGAGGGCGAAGAGTGGCAAAATCTTGTTGCGATAGCCGATATAGAGGGCCCCGCCGGACAGAACGGAACGGACGGTGCAAACGGAAAAACTCCGGAATTTCGCGTAAGCGAAAATATCCTGCAATGGCGTTATATCGGCGACGAAATATGGCTGAACCTCTACGACCTTACCGCATTAAAAGGTGCGGATGGCAGAGACGGCAATGACGGTAAAGACGGTAAAGACGGTATAAACGGGCAAGACGGCAGGGACGGTGCGGACGGACAAAACGGCTCTGACGGCAAGGACGGTAAAACACCTTTTATCGGCGAAAACGGCAACTGGTGGATCGGAGAAACCGATACGGGCGTGAAAGCCGCAGGTGTTGACGGCACAGACGGTGTTAACGGCGAAAAAGGAGATAAAGGCGAAAAAGGTGACATCGGTGAAAAAGGCGACAAGGGCGATAAGGGTGACAAAGGCGACAAGGGCGACGCCGGTCAGAACGGCGCCTGCTCCGGATATTTTTATGCAGAAACAAGAATTCCGAGAGTATTTCTCAATAACGGCAACGCAGCTTTAAGCGTCTATGAAAAGGTAAACAGCGGAGACCTGATATCCACTTATCTTGATAAGATTACGCTCAAAAAAGGTCATGTTTACAGCGTTACCATAAGCGGCTCTCTCCAGGTGGTATCAAACGAGTCCAACAACAGCGGTAATTACTCCATCCAGATGACAGACGGCTATGATGACGACCTTTGCCGTGAGGTTACACGCATAAAACGTGACGGCAATAAAATAGCGCAGACAAACGACCAACATTCCTTTAATTTCACCAGAATTTACGACGCCTCGGACGAGGATATAACGCTGTACTTCATGTTTGAACAGTCGGCATACAATACCCGTCTCGAAAGCTTCAAAGGCACAATCACAATAACCGCTCTTGATTAAGTTTACATAACGGAGGTAACAGAATATGAAAAAACGAATACTCAGTATCCTGCTCACCCTATGTATGGTGATGTGTGCTATTTCACCGGTGATTAGCTATGCCGACACGGGAGTATCAGCGTCCGGCTCAAGTGCGTACGGTGCATTGCTCACACCCGACACAACTCCCCCTGTCGGTTGGGCAGAGGACGAAAGCAACCCGTACGGCACCAAGAAAGGTCAGCCCTTTGCTATCACCCCATGGTATGAGCCGATAATTTACAGCTACCGCAATGCGGAGAGACAGGCGGCGCAGGATCACACCAAGGTGTATGACAAGCTGACCCTCGGAAAAAATATCATCGAGTCTCCGAGCGGTACATACAGCGTTTCCTCGGTCGATAATGTCGCTTTCGCTGTCGGCTTGGCTTACGATCCGCTCGGCACGGGCAGAAACGATCATGCTATCTTTGTCGGTCTTTGCGATATGGATAATTCCAAGAACACGGCGAAGATCTGCTATTGGGTGCAAAATCTTGTAAACAACAAGCGTTCCGATCTCCAAAAAATAGCCGACGCTCCGAAATGGGCATGCAATACCGATTACGGCGAGCTTGAATATCAGGAATTCCGCCATTATTTCAATGTTACGGCGGGCGACTATGACGGAGACGGAAAGATGACCGCCGTTATAACCTACGCCGGCAATGATGATTTATGGGGAATCGCCGGAACGGGAATTGCCGGTGAGCAGGGACTTTCAAGAAAATCGTTTGTTAAGTCCAAGGGCAGCGGCAATGCCTATTTCGACGGCTGGAACACGACTCTGTACGAGCGCGACCAGATCACAAAATCCCTTGCTTCCGCCGATATAGACCGTGACGGCTGCGATGAACTTATCGTGTACGCAGGTGTTGCCGAGCCGGATAAAATCGACGGCAGGGACAAGGAGATTTCCGGTGAATCCTTCCGTAAGGCTGTTTCAAAGCTCTCGGTATACAAAGCCAAAAACGGGAACCTAAAAAGAGTGGATCAGAAGTCCCTTATGACCCTGAACCGCGAGGATGAAAAAGCGGACGGCAAACGTTACTACGATCATATTCGTTACGGAAACCTCGCCGCGGGAGACATCAACGGTGACGGCTGGCAGGAAATCATAGTTGCCGGATATTTCCGTGAGGTCAGGGAAGAAAAGCAGAAGGGCTTTATCTGGGACAAGAAAACCGACGACGAAAACATGGGCTTTGCCGTTTATTACGGTCAGAACAAGTCAATAACGAATGTGCAGAAAACCTCCATGAGCAGTTATACCGCAAACGGAACAAAGAATCAGGGCGTTAAACCGAAACCTGCAATAACAAGCGTTGCAATTAACGGCAGAGGAACGCCGGAGCAGGTATGGATTGCAGGTGCTCTGTATGAAGTTCAGCAAAACGGTGCACTCAATCTTTTGCGTGACACCGCACGAATTGACAACTCAAGTGCCAAATGGTGGTGGTATCAGGATGTCATTGCCGGCAATTTTGACCACAACACGGAAGGCCGCGAGCAGGTGATCGCGCTTGCCGCCGAAAGGCAAAAGGGAAGCGGTTCGGCGCGTAAATTCGACCTGTTCACCGATGTTTTCTACGGCGAGGATTTCGGCAGCGGCACGCTGTCGGTAGCCGGTAAGTATACGGTAACAGCTGAGAAGGATGAGTTTTCCAAGCTGTGCCACGATGCCGACCTTGCATGGGATATGCCATATAACTGCATACTGCTTGCAGGCGATGTGAACAAGGACGGTCTGTTTGCCCGCTATGAGGGCAAAGGCTACGGATATTCCGACGCACAGGTGCAGGCTGTGCTTCAGGCGGCTCCGTATTTCTCGGAGCTCGGCGACTATGACCTCGATTTTTCCGACGGCTCGACCACATATACCTTCTCCTCAGGCTATTCGGACACGAAATCCTCGTCGCACAACACCTCCTTCGGCGCGTCCATCGTCGTGCAGGGAGATCTGAAGGTGTGGAGATACGAGGCGACCCTCGGATATACCATGGACTTTACAAAGAGCACCGAAGATACTCTTGCAAAGGAATACAGCGTATCCTTCAATGCCGGCGGCAATGATTCCGTGGTGCTGTACCGTGTGCCGGCAACGACCTATTATTACTCACTTTATGACCCGCAAAAGGGCAAATTTGACTTAAGCGAGAAAAATACTATCGCATTGATGATCCCGGGTCAGCCGGTTTACACCATGCTTGACCGTGAATATTACGATGAGTTTGCGGTACTGTATAACGAAACCTACAAGAAAGACATTGCAGCGGGAAAGGCAAAGGCTTTGCCGATACTGACCAACTCTGTTTTGCCGGAGAACGCCGAGGGCGACCCGTTCGCCTATTGGTCGAATCCGGGCTCAACCGACGATTCGGTTACGAAATTTGAATCGTTGAGCAAGCAAAAATATGAGCTCGGCTTCGGCGCGAGCAGCATCACAAACGACTGGACCACATCAAAAGAGCATGCCGAGGGCGTTGAAGTGGCGCACGGATTCTCCGCCTCGATGAAGAATACTTGGGGCGTAGACGCTTTCAATATGGGCTTTGTAATCGATTTGAGTTACAGTAAAGCAACAGGCACGGTCTACACCACAACCGAGAGCAGCGGTGCCAGCGGTACGGTCAACAATATTGACCGCCGTTCGCTGCGATCCTCTTATGGAATTGATTATGATGTTTCAAGCCAATACGGCTTTACATGGGATTTCGGTATGCGTACCTGGACGGCAGGAGATCAGAAAATTCCTGTATTCGGCTATGTATTGACCAGTCTTCGCGCCGCACCGCCAATACCGACACTTACAGGCGTATCCGTAACGGATAATCAAAATGCAAAAATCACATGGGAGGCACCGAAGACTGACCTCAGACGTCCTTTCAGCGGCTATCATATCTGGATGCGCATGGATGACGGGGAGTTTGAGCGTGTGACCGAAACACCGCTATCCTCAGAAAATCTTTCATATACATATAACTCTCTTCAAGCGGATACTACCTATACCTTTGCAGTCTCAACCGTGGGCAGCAACGGAACGGTATCGGCACTGTCCAACACCAAAACCTTCTCTACATATGCGGGTACCGGCGGCAGAGAGGTCGAATTCCGCAACAACGGCAGCAGCCTCCAGTGGCGATATGTGGGTGAAAGTGACGACGCTTACCGCGATCTTGTCTCACTTGCCGAGCTGACGGGAAATGACGGCGCAGATGGAAAGCAGGTTGAACTGAGGGTATATAACGGATTCGTGCAATGGAAGTACAGCGATGATTCCGTCTGGAACAATTTGATTGCCTTATCGGATCTGAAAGGCGAAAAGGGCGACAAAGGCGACAAAGGCGACAAGGGTGATACGGGAGATAAAGGTGATCCCGGAGAAACCGGTGCACACGGGCAGGACGGAAAAGACGGTGTAACGCCGCAGCTTAAAATCGGTGATGACAATCTATGGTATGTTTCCTATGACGGCGGACAGACATGGGTATCCCTCGGTGTGAAAGCCACCGGAGAGAAGGGCGATACCGGTAAAGACGGGCAACAAGGCGAAAAGGGCGATAAAGGCGATAAGGGTGACCCCGGAGATGCCGGCACACCGGGACAGAACGTCAAGAACGGAACAAACGGTATTAACGGCGCAAGCGGCGCTGACGGTAAAAACGAGAAAGACGGTAAGGACGGAATCGGAATCGCCAAGGCGGAGATCAATGCAAACGGTGAGCTTGTTATCACCTATACGAACGGCAAGACGGTCAATCTCGGCAAGATTGTCGGTGCGGACGGTAAGGACGGTCTGACCCCCTTCATCGGCGAAAACGGCAACTGGTGGATCGGTGAGAAGGACACCGGTGTGAAAGCGGCGGCGGATACAGCTGTCCCCGCAAGCTCCGGAAACATATCCGCAGCTTCTCCCGCTTTGATTGTTATCGGTTCTGTTGCAGGAGTTGCGCTGCTTGGCAACCTCGGATTGATTCTGTACATTGTACTGAAAAAGAAAAAGGGTCTTGTTTGAGGCTGCAAAACGGAGGTAGCAAGAAATGAAAAAACGACTACTAAGTATCCTGCTCGCCTTTTGTATGATGATGAGCTTTATGCCGATGATGGCAAGTGCATTTGAGATTTACATTGACTTGAAAATTGTCGGTCAGGCAAATTTAACGCTCGAGGTTGTGTCGGGCGACAGCATTGACAATATCAAGGAGAAAATTCGTGATAAAACAGGCTTTTCTCCCGATGCGCAAAGACTGTTTTTCGGCGAAAAAGAGCTTGAGAACGGACGCACGATGGCAGATTACAATATTCAGAAGGAAAGCACACTGAGCTTGCGTTTGCAAAAGACGATACAGCTTGGCGCAGACGCACTGAATAAAACCGTAAACACAGCGAGTGCACCTATCGTGTATTTCGGGCAAAACCACGAAAACAAGCCTGCCGCATGGCGAGTTATCGGCTATGACGGAAACGGTGTTGCCGCCGCAGCAGGAAAAACGACCTTACTTGCGGCAGGCGCTATGGGAGTTATACCATTTGCCGATATCATATTATACAACGAATACGCACCGAGTAATTTGAAAACCGCGATAGATGCGCTTGCAAAAAAGCTGACGACAAAAGAAAATGCTGCAGTAAAGAAACGGACGCTTACAAGCGGAAGTTACAACGGAGAAAATACCGACTGTGTAGCGGGAGGGCAGGTGGATAACGCTGTATTTTGGCCGCTTTCCGCAAAAGAGGCTATTGCGGTAAACAACGATCTGCGTGCCTTGGATCCTGCGCATCCGAATTGGGTGACAAGCAGTTGGTGGCTGCGCTCTCCTGGCTCCAAGACTTTTTATGTCGCCATCGTGAGTAGTGATGGTTCTGTCCAATACTCTGGGGCCTCTATCCGCAAGAAAAATAATCATCGGACTGTTCGTCCCGCTTTTAACTTAAATCTAAATTCTGTCCTCTTCACATCTGCCGCCGTGAGCGGAAAGCCCGACGGAGGGCTGACCCCGATTCCCGAATACAGCGGAAACGAGTGGAAATTGACACTTTTAGATAGTAGCCGCAGTTTTGCCGTAACGGAAAAAACTGCCGATGCCGCTCCCGACGATACCGTTACGCTGCATTACACCGGGGCGACCACAGGGATAAATGAATATATCTCCGCCATCATTGCGGATAGCAGCGGCGCACGGTATTATGGCAGAGTAGCACAGCCTACTGCCGAAAGCGGAACGGTTGAAATCAAAATCCCGTCTGACATTGCACCGGGCGACTATACCCTGAAGGTATTCAATGAACAGTATAACGGCGATTATAATACCGATTATGCAAGTAAGTTCACAGACATTGCGCTGACGGTGGAAAATCAGCCTGACGAGCAGTTCACTCTCACCGCCGGCGACAGATACTACTTTGACTTGTCGTCGCTGGGTATTCCCGGCACGGCAAACGATGTTCTGCCGGACAAAACAATGCACTATGTGCCGTTCACCTATGTAGGCACAGTGGATGCCTATGCACTGAAAGATGAAACCGACACAGATACCACATCCTACGAGCACAGCCTGTTTATTGCCGACTGCAATGCAGCCAACGCAACAAGCTGGAGCGAGCTGAACGAAAAAGAAATGATCTACGGCAAGACCTACACAAGCGGAAGCATCGACTATACCATGCGCGCCCCGTCTGCAGGAACCGCCTATAACGGCCACTATGGCGAAAGCGGTATTCCTGCCAATAATGAATGGGACACGATTTTGAAAAAATTCGGTCAGGATTCAGAAGACAACACAACCGGGTATATCAAAAACTGGTGGCCGACGGCTTCCTGGGGGCAGGACACCTGGAGCAATGATACGTGGAGTCGTACGCTCCGCGGGTACACTTCGGCGCACTTCTGCTACGGTCATCCTGCAACCGGTTCTATTGAGGACCTTGGTTTCCGCCCCGTCCTTGAGCTGCCGACAGATCTTGCCGCCGACAGCCTGAAAATAGTAGAGCTGCTAACGGGTGAATTTATGCCCGGCGAGCAGCAGAACTGGATCAATATTATCGTGAAAAAGGGCGAGAGCTTCAAAGCTCCCTCTGCCGAGGGACTGCCCCGCCCGGACGGCATTTCGGCAGATGCACAGCTATGGTGGGTAGACGAAAATTCAAACTTCTACAAGCCCGGCGATACCGTTCCCGCAGATGTTTCGGCACTTACCGCTTTATGGGGCGGCTTCGGTCTGTTTTTGGATCGCGGAGACGGTGCGGTCGAGGTCACACCGGACAATTATACCGATATTTTCGGCGACGGAACTGCCTCCTTTGTTCTGCCTAAGGGCAAGAACTTTAGTACACTTAGGGATTCAGTGGATCTGACAGGCAAGGATATTTTGGAAATTTATTCGACCGGCAGGCTTGAAAGATACGGTTGTGTTTTCCCGAATCTGAAACTCAAGAATGTCGACCTGACCTCTGTGCGCTTGAGCGAAAAGTATATCGGAAAGAGCAACCCGCTCTTTATCACGGCGGACGGAAAGAATACCGTCGAAAGCCTGAACGGAATTAGCAAGAGCAGGAACACCCTTTCCATTCTCGGCAACGGCTCGCTGACGCTGAACGGCGCACTGACGCTCAGCGAATACACCCAGTATGGCGGCGGCAGCGTCACCATGACGGACGGGCTCACGGCGTACTATCTTACCGTAGACAGCGGCTCGCTTACCGTAACGGGCGATCCGCAGGCCATTACGCTGCGGGATCAAGATATCGGCTATCTGGCAATGGGAGACGGTGCGCGGCTGTTCACGGGCTCTTCGGCACAGGATGCCACAGAGGCTGTTATTCCGCAGCTTTCCGCTGAAATGCAGGAACTGTATCAGTGCTATCTGGCGGGTGACAACACGCTGACAAATGAAGAGTTTGCCGCGCTGAACAACGCACTCAGAGAGCAGTTTAACGCTATCTCCCAGCAGCTTCCGGGCAAGGCCTATGTGCGTATCACGGGCGCTTGGGATGTGACTTATCAGCCCGGCACAAACGGCTCGGGCAATGCGGTCACAGATATTAAGTTCTATAACGATGCTCTCACGCTGCGAGGCGCTTTGTTCACTCGCACGGGGTACACGCAAGTAGGCTGGGCGACCGTTGACGGCGGCGAAAAGGTGTACAGCTTTGATGATGTTTATACCAAAAACGAGGCGCTGACGCTCTATCCCGTTTGGAACACGAATAAATACACAATTACCTTTGATACCAACGGCGGCAGCGAAATTGCACCCATTACACAGGAATACGGAACGCATATTACCGCTCCTGCCGACCCGACAAGAGAGGGGTACACCTTTATCGGCTGGGACAGGGAAATTCCCACGACCATGCCTGCCGAGAATATAACGCTCAAAGCACGGTGGAAAGACATTGAAAAACCCACGGGCGAAATTATCATAGGCACAAATAAATGGCGCGAATTCTTATACAAGCTGACCTTCGGTCTGTTCTTTAAGGACACGCAGGAGGTAACGATAAACGCCTCCGATAACAGCGGAACCGTGTTTGTCTCTTATCTGGTGACAAATCGGGACCTCTCTGAGACGGAACTCGGCTCTCTTGTGTACCGTGCGTATGATGAGCCGTTTTTAATAGAGCCTAACGGAGAATATATTGTTTATGCAATGCTTGTTGACGAGAGCCTTAATATAACATATCTTCGCTCCGACCGCATAACGCTCGATAATATCCGGCCTGTAATCGGCGGCATTGAAAACGGCAAAACCTACTGCGAGGCACAGACAGTTACAATTGACGAGAAGTATATAGATACAGTTACCGTAAACGGCACAAAGGTCACGCTTAATGAAAACGGCGGCTTTACTCTCTCTCCTGCGGACGGCGAACAGAAAATCATTGTCACCGATAAGGCAGGCAACACCGCCGAGATGACCGTGACGGTAAACGGCGGGCACACCTTCGGTGAATGGGCATCGAACGGCGACGGCACGCATAGCCGAGAATGCACCGTGGACGGCTGCAAGGGTGTTGAAACAATGGCTTGCTCAGGCGGAAATGCAACCTGCACCGAAAAAGCGGTATGCGAATACTGCGGCAAGGCTTACGGAAAGCCTGATTCAAACAATCACACCGACTTAAAGCACATCGATGCAAAGGCGGCAACTAAGACTGCCGAGGGCAATATCGAGTATTGGTACTGCGGCGGCTGTGATAAGTATTACAGCGACAAAGACGGTATAAACGAAATTAAGAAAGCCGACACCGTAACGGCTAAGCTGCCGGGCGATATGAAGTCTCCCCGAACAGGCAACGCAAGCGACCTCGCTTTATGGATTTCCCTGCTGTTTGTCAGCGGCGGCGTAACAGGCGTCACGGCGGGCCTGCGCAAAAAGAAAAAACACAAAGTATAATTTTTTCGTTTCCCTTTTCTGCTTTTACGGCAGTAAAAAGCCTCCGTTATTAAGACGGAGGCTTTCGTTTATTGCGGCTTATGCATATTCTCGATTTTTTTAATGTATTCGGTGCTGTTCTCAAGAAATTTCCGAGTATCGAAGGACTCGTTTTTAAGGCTGTTTTGAATAATAATACCATCGGAAACCATCAAAATAAGCCAAGTGAAATAGTCGGCCGAAACAACGTCTGTTCTCTCGGCTATTTTTGCCGAAATGAGCTTTTGGAATTCATCATAGCGATGAATCAGCTTAGCTCTGATTTCCTCGTCGCCGAGCAATGCCGCGTCAAAGAGGTGAAGCCTGAGCCCGGCATAGGCTATATTTCTCTCGATTACATAATTTACAAGACGGTGCGGCGAGGTATCCTTTTCCTTGTTTTCCGTCCATTGTATCAGCTCGTTCCATTGGCGCGAAAGATAGCGGTCGGTAACGGCAAAAAGTATTTCGTTTTTGCTTTTATAATAGTAATACAGCGTGCCCTTCGAAATATTCGCCTTTTCGGCTATTTTCGCGAGAGTCACCTCCGAAAAGGAATTTACCTTTAAAAGCTCCTCAGCAGTATCAAGTATGATTTCGTTTATATTTTCGGGTCTTTGAGCTGCCATAATACCCTCCTGCAAAATTTCTTAAAGTATAACACGAACAATCGGCAATGTCTACAAAACAATATTCACAAAAAAAATACATAAGAGTGATTTTTTTAGTTAAAAGTATTGACAAACGCTTTTTGCGGAATTATACTTGTCTTATCAGTCGGTCAGTTAACCGACATATTTTTTATGCACAGTCGGGCGCGTGACCGACTGCAAGGCTGATTAAAAGAGGCTTGAAGTTATGAACATATCATCAATTAACAAAAAATTGAAAAAGACTTTCGGCGGAAAATTCAGTGCTTCGGAGGAAAACGGCTCGATTTTTGTTCGAGGCAAAAGCTCCGATTGGGGCGAAATCGTCGCAGCTTGCCAAGCGGCGGCAAAAAAATTCAGCACAACGCATATTGTCAACGATATTGTTTACACGGGCGAGCAGCCCGCTCCGACGCGTCTGCCGTCTCTCAAGGATGATTTCCTCGAGGGCAGAACACCCGACGTGCTTGTTATCGGCGGCGGCATTTCAGGTGCTTCGATAGCAAGAGAGCTGACCAAGTGGAAGCTTGACGTTTTACTTGTAGACAAGGAGGCAGACCTTGCGCTTCAGGCGTCGGGACGCAACGACGGCGAGGTGCACCCCGGAATCGACCTCGGCAAAGGCTCACTCAAGCACAAGTACATTCGCCGCGCAAACCATATGTATGCAGACGTTTGCCGCGAGCTTGACGTTCCGTTTAAGCAGGTAGGCCAATATGTGCTTTTCCGCAACGCCGCGCTGAAGCCGCTTATCGGTCTGTATGCTTTTTGGCGAAAGCATCACGACGGCATAGAGGACACCGAGATAATCTCGGGCAAGGAGCTTATGCGCCGCGAGCCGAACCTCACACCGGAGACAAAATTCGCAATGTATAATCCGAGCGCAGGCTGTGTTTGCCCGTACGGACTCACCATAGCCTATGCCGAAAACGCCGTTCAAAACGGCGCGCAGGTAAGCCTTAACACCGCCGTGCTCTCCATGGAGGTGTCGGAGCATAACATCATAAGCGTTACCACCAACAGAGGCGTTATTCATCCGAAAATCGTTATCAACGCCGCAGGCGTTTTTGCCGAGGATATTGCCGCCATGGCGGATGACAGATTTTTCTCGATTCATCCGCGTCGAGGAACCAACTCGATTCTTGACCAAAAAGCAGGCGCATATATGCACTCGGTAGCCTCCGTAAAAGACATAAGCGTTCACGGTAAAACCCATTCAAAGGGCGGCGGCATATTGCACACCGTCCACGATAATCTTCTCGTAGGACCCGACGCCGTAGAAACGGTTGAAAAGGAAAACACGGAAACACGTGCTGAGAGCATTAAAACCGTCTTCGACAAGCAGACTCAAACAATGCCGGCGCTGTCAAAACGTGATATAATCACTTATTTCACGGGCGTTCGCGCTCCTACCTTTGAGGAGGATTTTATACTTGAACCCGGCAGAAGAACAAGGAATTTGATTCACGTAGCCGGTATTCAATCCCCCGGACTTACAACCGCTCCCGCGGTTGCCGTCGATATGGCGGAGCTTGCGGTCGATATGCTCGGCAAGACCGAGACGGTTGAAAAAAACAACAATTATAATCCTATTCGCAAGGGCGTTCCCGTGCTTCGCGAAATGGACGACGATACAAGAGAAAAAATGATAGCCGAAAATCCCGACTACGGCGAGATTATTTGCCGCTGCGAGCAAATCAGCAAGGGCGAAATTCTCGACGCTTTGAAATCCCCGATATGCGTTCCGACGGTTGACGGTATCAAAAAGCGCATAAGACCGGGAATGGGACGTTGTCAGGGCGGCTTCTGCTCGCCGCTTGTCACCAAAATAATTGCCGAATTCCTCGGCGTTCCGCTGTATGAGGTAAAAAAATCCTCGGCGGAAGCGGTGATAACATACGGCGAAACAAAGGTAAACGAAGGAGGCGAAGGAACGCAAGGATTCCCATTTATATTACGAAAAAACAGATGTGAAAGGCGGACAGGAATAATGAAAGAGCTTTATGATATAGTAATTGTCGGCGGCGGTCCTGCCGGACTTGCGGCGGCGATAAGCGCTCACGATAACGGTGCCAAGGTTCTCCTTCTTGAAAGAGAGGCAAGGCTCGGAGGAATACTCAAGCAGTGCATTCACGACGGTTTCGGTCTTCATCACTTCGGCGAGCAGCTCTCCGGTCCGGAATACGCCGAGCGGTTTGAGGATGAGCTGTACAAACGCAATATCGAATACAGCACCCTGACGTTTGTCACGAAAATAGACAAAAACGGCGACGGAGGCTTTTCGGTGCATACCGTCGGCAGAAGCGGC
>OHEK01000503.1_pt1 | contig 13535 bp, 14 predicted proteins | sample 1567301 | NCBI WGS metagenome assembly OHEK01 (sample SAMEA3879554, study PRJEB24766) | human gut metagenome | biome: human-associated habitat; feature: feces | place: USA | collected 1985/1987
CCGGACAGCCATTCACTTCCGCGACTGCGCTTCGCTTACCCCTTACACAGGGGAGCCTTCAGACGCTGCAATATCATACCCCGGCGAAAGGAGAATTCCTATGCAGGCAAAGCACAATAAGCAGCTGATATCCCACGCGAGAGCACTGCGAAAAGAAATGACCAAGGAAGAACGCCACCTGTGGTATGATTATCTGCGCGCTTATCCTGTGTGCTTTGATAAACTTTACACTTAAAGGCTTCTCCAGGTGATCAAGGACATAATCCATACACACGCAGTGGTTCATGACTTCAATCAGATCGGAAACCTTCATGGGTTCAAAACTCTCTCGAACCTTTCCTTTCCGGAAAATAGACTCTACTTGATTGCGGGTAAGACGATTGCTTGCCATCCGGCTCGAACTATACGCGCTATTAATTTGCACATAATCGTAGAGCCCATGAAAACTCTTCTTCGTTTTCTGCCTGACAAGGTTTCTTGCCAGTTTCGGAAGGTTATCATATCGTGATGCTGATGGCGTTTTTGCTTTTGGCTTTTTGGCATTGGCCGGAATTTCCCATCCCAGCTCTCTCTGTCGAGCACCAGGAATTCGTCCTTGCGTACAGCATTTTCTAATCATTGTGCCAGAGATTTCCCACAGCTTTGACACTTCTTTCACCGATAGATATTTCATAAAAATCCATAATCCTTTCAGCGGTTTGATTCTGCAAGCGGTTCGCGGTTTGATTTGCCAGCCGGTTGCAACCCTGCAACCGGGGGTGTGCCTGCAACCACGCGTACCAGAATCTTACCAGAATAAGGGCGAAAAACTATGCACTGAATGAATAACAATAGATTTTTATGCAGTATAAATAGTCTAAATAAGCTATTCTATTGTATAAATATTAGTTGGTTTACATAACAATCCGATGGCATTCAAGAGGTCAGCGGTTCGATCCCGCTTATCTCCACCAAAAGCTCGAAAGAGCGAAGAAAAACCTTGAAATCATCTGATTTCAAGGTTTTTCTTTTCCAAAAGTGGAAAAATCGCAGTATTTGCAAAAGGCACCTGTGCGCTTGATTTTTGATGGAAATTCCGAAAATCAAGAGGTCAGGTAAATGAAGAAAATCAGGATGAATTGCACCGCCACATTGGACGAAACCTTTGCCGATTTCATCCTTTCCCGCAGGGCAAAGGGGCTTCAATACAGCGTCTCCTCATTTTCCGCAAACAGCTTGTCGTTTACTGCAAATAGATCCATTCCGTTCAGAATCCCGTAAAGGATAATGGCGTCCCGCCTGTCCTTGGGATAAAGCTGGGCAAACCCGCATTGCTTCAGAAGTTCCTGTGTTTCCTCCAGCGATGCATTCAGGCCAAAGCACAAGCACAAAAGACGGCTGCGGGAGGGATTGCGCCGCCCGGAAAAAACCTGATGCAAATATACTTCACTCATGCCGGACCGCTTGGCAAGCGTCGCTTTGGAAATCCTTCGCTTCTGAAAAAGCCGGTTCAGTAATTCGCAAATGCTGTCCCGGTTGAAGCTGTCCTGATTTTCCGATAAGAATTGGTCGAGACTTGGAGCTTCCATCAGCTCCTGCCGCAGATTATTCGTGTCTTTCATGTTCCACCGCCTTTACAACCGTGTGTTTTCTTTGTATAATCATACTGGTTCAGGCGAGCAAAATCAATATGCGCTTTGCATAGCGTAAGAGGGTGAGAGCGATTTATCCATATTTGTTATCAAGCATCGAAACGGACTATGAAACCGTAAAGACAATCAAACATAGCGAGCGCGGCTGTGTTTCGCTTCTGCAAAACAAACAGAACGGAACACGCTTTATTTTTCGCCATTATCGCGGAAATGGGGAGGTCTACCGGAAGCTGCTGGGGATCTCCTGCCCAAACCTGCCGCAGATCATGGAGACTGCGGAGCAGGATGGTATGGTGGCGGTGCTGGAAGAATACATACAGGGGGATTCTCTTGCCTACCTTTTGGAGGGCGCGCTGTTCTCCCCCGCCGAAGCGCGGAAAATCACCCGGCAGCTGTGCAACGCCCTGTGGGTGCTGCATCAATTGGGCGCGGTGCATCGGGACATCAAGCCGGAAAATGTGATGATCCGGGGCAGCGAGGCGATACTCATCGACTTTGACGCTTCCCGCATTTTCAAAAGCGACACAAACCAGGACACGCAGATTCTGGGGACCACGGGCTATGCCGCGCCGGAGCAATACGGGATTGCCCAGACGGACGAGCGGGCGGACATCTATTCTCTTGGGGTGCTGCTGAATATCATGCTCACGGGAAAGCATCCGTCCAAAGAACTGGCAAGCGGCCGCTTAGGCCGTATCGTGCAAAAATGCACCATGGTAAATCCGGAAAAACGATACAAAAGCGTGCTTTATCTGATGGAGGCACTTTAAGGAGAGAATAACATGAAAAAATGCAGAAATTGCGGCGCGGACTTGCCGGAGGGCGCTTCCTTTTGTCCCCATTGCGCCCAAAGCCAGATTGAGAGGCAGGAAGTAAAGCCCCCGCGTCTGTGGCGGAAAAAGGCGCTGATTGCGGCTCTGTGCGCGCTTGTGCTGGTGACGGCGGCACTGGCGGTGTTCCTGCCTCACCGCCCGAAAACCTACGAGGGCGGCGCGTCCGTCACTTATACCGATCAGGACGGAACGTATGAGCTGTTTGTCGGCACTTCTTTAAACAACATTGAAGACAAGCAGCCGGAGGAAAAACGGACGCTTTCTCTTTCCGTGGACGAAACCTCCTACCTGCCTGCCATGCTTGGCGTTTACCGGAACGGAACGCCGGTAGACCCGGAAGCGTTTCTTGCCAAGGTGGAGCGCTGTATTCTGGAAGCATTCCCCAACGAAAACGGTGCATTGGATATCGCGGAGCCGCGCTATAACGAGATGTTTAGCGCCGCTGTTTTGGAAACGGATGTGGTTTTTACCGGAGCAAGCGGAACAAATGAGCTTGTCTGGACGCTGACAATGAAAAACGGCGATACCATCCGACTAAAGCATACCTTTGAGGTACTGCCCCTTGTGCACGAGGCTTTTACAGCGGAAGATACCCCGCTGAATACCATAGAAGATCTGAAGGAGCTCCTTGACCGCATTGACAAGGAGGTTCCGGCAGACACCGTCGTGGATATTTATTTGCCGCCGGTCACCTACACCGGCGATCTGCACATATCCTCCCGCGCGGTGAACCTCTACGGCTGCTGCGACGGCAGCGGGCGAACCGTGATCGAGGGAAGTCTGACCGTCAGCACCCACGTCCCGGACAAGGTAGTGCTGCATGATCTGGATTTTGTGGGCAACGGCGGCAACGGGCTTACCGCCACGGCATCGACGATGATTGAGAATTGCTCTTTCACAGGCTATGATATCGGCGCAGCCGTGGAAAACGGCGGCATGATCGGCGTGGAAGCCTGTACATTCCGGAATAACAAAATCGGATTTTCCTATGATACATTGCGCTATTCCTTTTCCAAAGACGGATTTCCGGACTGTAGGATTGAGGGCAATGATGTTGGCATTCAATTTGTAAACCTTCCCGGTGCAATGCCGTTGGACTTTTTCGGTACTGTTTTTTCCGGAAACGGAACGGATATTGACAATCCGATCCAGAACCCCATCGACCTGTCAAATGCGATTTTTGAGTAAAACGCGCTGTTTTAAGTTCCATTTCTTTGATTTTACTGCAAAGCGCGGGAGATTCACAAAATCTTCCGCGTTTTTGCTGCGTTCCCATGATTTTGGGCAAAAAGGAGAAATTTCCCAATACTATGCAGCCAGTTAATTGTTTTCGGGATTTTCGCGCTGTATTCTATTCCTGTACGGGTTTTGGATAATGCGCTTAAAAGCGTTTTATCCGGCCGCAGGGCGTCCTCCGTGTCAAAGTATACATAAAGAGAGGTAAAAGACAATGCGTGAAGAATTTGCTTTAGGGCTTATGCAGCCCCCGGGAACAAAAAAATTTGTAATCACTGACGACAAATTGATCTACGGAAAAGAAGAATTTCCGTATGGCGAACTATCCAATATAAGAATGCTTGTTACACCTTCTCCGATAACAAACGGAGTGGCACAAGTCGTAATTGGCGGAAGACCAAAACAGTTGGCATACAAATTTGCTGACCGTGAACGTGCCGCACAAGCATTTGCGTTTGCTAATGGCAAAATTAACGCTGCAAAAGGTATTGTTAAGAATTGTAAATATGAATTACAGGCACACACCGGAACATCATTAGAAGTATATGATACCTATTTGGTATTACACTTTATGGAAACTGGCGCTATTGTAGCAAATATTGCCAAAGGCGGCACAAACGGAGGAAAACGCATCAATTTTGCAGACTTGACAGCGATACAATTTAAAGAACCTGCTGGAATGTCTGTAGGTTTTATTCAGTTTGCATTTCCGGGAAGTGTGGAAAATAAAAACGGCGTTTTTGCCGCAATCAATGACGAAAATTCTATCCCAGTAAGTCCGCAGAATTTGGCTCTTGCAAGAGAAATTGTAGAGTTTATTGAAAATAGAAGAAGTGAACTTCGCGCCCCGCAAACAACTGTTGTTCAGCAGGCTTCCGCTGCTGACGAACTCAAGAAGTTCAAAGAGCTGCTTGATAGCGGCATTATCTCACAGGAAGAATTTGACGCAAAGAAAAAGCAGCTGCTCGGTCTGTAATATCTGCGTTTTCGCATAGCGGAGCAGGTTGTAATGGACGCAAAAAATACAGGAAAAGAGGAAATGGAATCAGTCATGAAGACAGTAAATGAAATGATGGAAGCGGCACGGAAATACCAAGTGGTAAACCTGTCTGTGTTTGAAAAAGCCTTTTCTGAAATCGAGAAAATGCTTCGCCCGGATGAAGATGTATTATGTGCATTCACCGGCTCATCCGCACAGCGTAAGAATAGCTCTATGCTTTGGTTTGTGGGCGTGGCATTGACAAATCAAAGATTGCTTATCGGCGGTCAGATAAAAGGCTTATTGAAAGTGAGCTATACTGCTCAATCATTCAATATCGAAAATATCAATGCTATCAGTCAATCATGGTCTGCAATCGGTGGAGATTTAATTATCGATACGCTTGGCGATGATATAAGGATCGGCGAGTCTGCAAGGGATGTCGTCAACAGCATTATCGTAGACTTTGATACGGTACTGCAATCTGTAAAAACGCCAAAGAGCGGCGCTGTAATTCAGCAGGCTTCCGCTGCTGACGAACTCAAAAAGTTTAAGGAATTGCTCGATATGGGCGTTATCACGCAGGAAGAATTTGACGCGAAGAAAAAGCAGCTGCTCGGTCTGTAATTCTTACATATCCGTGGAGCGGGGCGCGTTGTAATGGACGCAAAAAATACAGGAATACATGAAATGAGGAACAAAATGAAAAAATGGATTGCGCTGCTTCTGGCGGCGGTACTGTGCCTGAGCCTTGCGGCTTGCGGTGGCAAAGAAAATGAAGTGGAATTGACTCCCGAGAATATTCTTGACTACCTTAACATCGAAATCACATACGAAAAGACTGGCAAAAAGAATATTCTTGGTCAGCCTGAAATGGTAGAAACCATTACTATTTACCCCGTGCAGGGAGGCAGTTTCAAAAACGTTAAACTGCTCATCACAGGTTTTCCTAAGGAATGGACGGCGGTCTCCTCAGAATTAGGCTCATCGTTCGCGCAAAATGCCGGCAGCTTTAAGCCCACTCTGACAAAGATAACACTTCCGTCTGATGGGAATTACACTTGTACCCATACATATTATGGGGATACGGGGTTTGCGGAACTACCTAAGAACAAGGATAGTGCAAAAGGCTGGGAATATATCAGCGTAACGGAAATTGATGAGAGTTACGAAAACTGGTTTGGCTCTGATTTCATTAAGGCAGGAGATAAGGTTATTACCGGAACTTTCAAGGCCGATTGATACACAGGCAAATCCGAGATGGAGCGTGGCGTGTTGTAGTGGACGCAAAAAATACAGGAATACATGAAATGAGGAACAAAATGAAAAAGCTGATTGCACTGCTTCTGGCGGCGGTACTGTGCCTGAGCCTTGCGGCCTGCGGCAGCAAAAAAGGCGAAAGCGCCGTGGAAAATATTGAAATCAACGGGGAAAAAGTTTCCATTACAGATTTCCTGATCGAGCGTCTGAAGGAATACACAAGCACCGGGGAATTTGCAGACCGGGAAAAACGATTTGCGGATACGTTCGGCGCTCCCGACAAGCCGTTCACTGTAACGAGAGCCATTGAATTGAAAGCGGATGGACTGGGTGAAAGCAATCTGTCTATCCACTATCTGCTGGTCAAGGCAGATTGGCAGTATGCAACAGATGATGACTTTAGCGACAACAATATTCTTATCGTTGTCAATTATGATACCGGCGAAGTATTAGACCAGTTTATGGCTGAGGAAAGCTGGCTTGAGGATTCGGAAAGCACGGATTATTGGAACTACATAATGCTCAACGGATCACTTGTGGGCAGCGGGTATGACGGCGGTGCAATTGTCACGGATTCCGAAACACGCACGGAGCTTTCCGAAAGCGAAATTGCGAAGATCAACGAAGCAATTCAAAAATAGTATCGGAGCGGGATGTAAGTCCCGCTCCTTTTCCTGCCTGTTTCATTAGGTCGCGGCTGCACGAGATAAATGCTGCCCAAAGGAGGCGGATATTCCGGAGGGGCGGACGGGCTTCCGGGGCGGTCTTCTCTATTCATCGTCTGTGCGAAAACGCTTTCCTATATTTTCGTTGACCATTTTTTGTGCGGTCTATATAATGAAAGCGGCAAAGGGAGAAATCCGTTTGTAAGATAATTATGAAGGAGCAGAGAATTATGAAGAAGATCATTGCGCTGCTGATGGCAGTATTGATGACCGCTGGTATGCTGGCGGCTTGTTCCAGCACTCCGGCTGAGGACGCTTCTCCCACTGTGGAGAATACAAAGGCGCAGGCCGAAACCGCCGTGGTGAGCGGCGAAAAGGAAAAGGTCACCCTGAAGGTCTGGGCGGATCAGGGCGAGCTGGAGCTGACCGAAAAGCTTTGCAACGAATTTGCCGCCGAGCATCCTGAGAAGGAATACACCTTTGAATACGGCGCCGTGGGCGCTGTGGACGGCAAGGCCCGTTATCTGGAAGACCCCGCCGCTGCCGCTGACGTGTTCCTGTTTGCGGACGACCAGCTGGTGGATCTGGTCAAGGCCGACGCCCTGTACGAGGTGACCCGGAACACCGACGCCATCATTGCCGCCAACACCCCCGGTTCCATCAACGCGGCGACCTATGACGGAACCCTGTACGGCTATCCCATGACCTCCGACAACGGCTACTTCCTGTACTACGACAAGTCCGTGTTCACCGAGGACGACCTGAAGACCCTGGACGGCATTCTTACCGCTGCCAACGCCGCCGGCAAGAAGGTACATATGGACGTCTCCAACGGCTGGTATCTGGCCTCCTTCTTCCTGGGCAACGGCTGCACGCTGACCATCGAGGACGGCAAGCAGGTCATCGACTTCAACAACGCCAACGGCCTTGCCGCCGCGGAGGCGATCCGGGCGTTCTGCAATGACCCCGCATTCGTGACCGGTGATGACTCCGTTCTGGCGGGCGGCATCGGCGACGCCATCGCCTGCGGCGTGTCCGGCACATGGGTCGCCTCCGCGATTCAGGAAAAGCTGGGCGACAACTACGGCTGCTGCAAGCTGCCTACCTTCACCTGTGACGGCAAGCAGGTTCAGATGGGCTCTTTCCTGGGCTGCAAGATCTACGGCGTCAACTCTCAGACCGCCTATCCCGTGGACGCCATGGAGCTGGCGGAGTATCTGACCAGCGAGAAAGCCCAGATCGAGCGCTACAACGTGCTGAACTACGGCCCCTCCAACGTCAACGCGCTGGCCGACGACACCATCGCCTCCAATCTGGCGCTTCAGGCTCTGAACGCACAGAGTGCGTTCGCCGTTTCCCAGATGGTTCTGGGCGGCTTCTGGACGCCTGCCGAAGCCTTCGGCGCGGAGCTGGAAGCCCATTCCACCGGCGACCTGCAAACCATGCTGGATCAGCTCGTGGAGCAGGCACTGGCAGGATAAGTTCATTTGATTCCGAAAAGGGGCTGTAAAAAAGCCCCTTTTCGCCATCCCATGCTCACGGAGGGATATCCATGCAAGAAAACACAAAACGGAATATACTTCTTTGCGCCGCCGCGAAGGGCAGCTTCTGGACACGGTTGTCGTTTTTTATCATGGGAACCGGCTGCATCCGCTATAAGCAGTACGTTCGCGGGCTGATCTATCTTTTGACCCAGATCGGGTTTCTCTGCTTTCTTAAGAATTTTGCCCTGCAATATCTGAGTAAGTTCTCTACGCTGGGCACGGAGACCCAGCGGAAGGTCTGGAACGAGGATTTGCAGATTTACCAGAGATTTCCCGGCGACAACTCCATGCTGGTTCTTCTCTACAGCGTGCTGTCGCTGGCGGTGATTGCGGTGTTCCTGTACATCTGGTACGCGAACATCCGGGATTCCTGGCATGCGCAGGAGAATCTGCGGGAGGGGCGGAAAATCGCGAGCTTCCGGGACGATCTTCACAGCCTGACGAATGAGCGCTTTCATATAACCTTGCTCTCCATGCCCATGCTGACGCTGGTGCTGTTTACGCTGCTGCCCATCATTTTCATGATCCTCATTGCGTTTACCAACTTCGACGCGGATCACCAGCCCCCCGGAAATCTGTTTACATGGGTTGGTATGACCAACGTGACGGATATTTTTCTGGGCAATGAGATCAAGACCAACACCTTCTTCGGCCTGCTTGGCTGGACAATCGTCTGGGCGATTCTTGCCACGTTTACGAATTACATCCTCGGTATGCTGCTGGCCGTCGCCATCAACAGCAAGCTGGTGAAGCTCAGACAGGTGTGGCGCACCTGCTTCGTCATTGCCATCGCCATCCCCCAGTTCGTGAGCCTGCTGCTGATCTCCCGGGCGCTGGAGCCTGCGGGAGCGGTGAATGTGCTGCTGCAGGAGCTGGGACTGATCAGCGCGCCGCTGCCCTTCCTGCTGGACCCGACGCTGGCGCGAATTGTAGTCGTTGTGGTGAATATGTGGATCGGCATTCCCTACACCATGATGACCTTTTCCGGGGTACTGATGAACATCCCTGCCGAGCTGTACGAAAGCGCGGAAATGGACGGCGCGGGGCCGGTCAGAAGGTTCATTTCCATCACGCTGCCCTATATGTTCTTCGTGACGGCCCCCGCGACGATCACTACCTTCGTGACGAATTTCAACAACTTCAACGTCATATACCTGCTCACTGCCGGAGGCCCCTTCTCGCTGGACTACTATCAGGCCGGTAAGACCGACCTGCTGGTCACATGGCTGTACAAGCTGACGGTGAACCGGAATGACTACTCTCTGGCATCCACCATCGGCATTTTCATTTTTATGCTGGTGGGCAGCTGCTCCCTGCTGGTGTATAACCGGACAGGCGCCGTGAAGAAGGAGGATCAGTTTCAATGAACAATATGCGCAGACGCAAGCTCGTTTCCTCGGTGGCGTTGAATGTGGTGATCGCGGTTCTGGCAATGCTCTGGCTGGTGCCGGTTTTCTGGCTGGTCGTGTCCTCCTTCCGGGCGGAGCAGGGGGCGTATACCTCCTACCTCTGGCCGAAAAGCTTCACCCTCGGCAATTACGTCCGGCTGTTTACGGACAGAAGGCTGTTTGATTTTCCCCGCTGGTTCGGCAATACGATGCTGGTCGCCGGGTGCAGCTGCGCCATCACCACGATTCTGGTGCTGATGGTCGCCTATGTGTACTCCCGGCTTCGTTTCCCCAGCCGGAAATTCCTGATGAATGCGTCGCTGGTGCTGGGAATGTTCCCCGGCTTTATGAGCATCATCGCCATTTACCATTTCATGAAGGCGGTAAGTCTGGATCAGACGCTTCTGGCGCTGATTCTGGTGTATTCCGGCGGCGCGGCACTGAACTACTACATCGCCAAGGGGTACTTTGACACCATTCCCAGATCTCTGGACGAGGCCGCTATCCTGGACGGCGCGACCAACAGCACGATCTTCTGGAAGATCATCCTGCCCAACGCCAAGCCGGTGATCGCGACCACGGCCATCAATGCCTTCATTAACCCCATCGTGGACTATATCTTCGTGTCGGTCATCATGAAGGACAATTACAACAACTTTACGGTCGCAAAGGGTCTGTACACCATGGTGGATAAGACGAATATCTACGAATACTACACCGTCTTCTGCGCCGGTGCGGTGATCGTGGCGATCCCTGTGGTGCTGCTCTTTATTCGAATGCAGAAATACTACGTTGCCGGCGTCGTCGGCGGCTCGGTGAAAGGATAATGTATGAATCCCGCAACAATTTACCATAGACCATTGAGCGAATTCGCGTTTGCCACGGACGGTACCCACTATGTTTTCCGCCTGCGAACCGGAAAAGGCGAGGCGCGGAGCTGCCGCTTCTTTTACGCCGACCGCGCCGCCATGGCGCCGGAGCTGGATTTTGCCTGCCTGCCCATGAAAAAAATCCGGGAAGACCGATATTTTGACTGGTATGAGGTTCGGCTGGAAACAAAGCTTGAGCGTATTGCGTACTGGTTTGAACTGTCGGACGGGGCGGAGACGCTCTGCTATTACGGCGACTGCTACGAAATGGCCGGGACGCCCACCCGGGCCGATTTCTTCCAGCTTCCCTTCAACCATCGCGCTGACCGGCTTTCCGTCCCGGAATGGACGAAGGACGCCGTTGTCTACAACATTTTCCCGGACAGCTTCGCCGACGGATTCCGGACGCTTTCCGGCGGCTCAGATGGGAAAACCGGTTTGGGCGGCACCATCCGGGGCATTACGGAGAATCTGGATTATATCGCGTCCATGGGGTTCAACTGCATTTATCTGAATCCGATTTTTGCGGCGGAATCTTACCACCGGTATGACACCCTCGATTACTACCAGGTAGACCCACATATGGGAAGCAAAGAGGATGTCCGCGCGCTGGTGGAGAAAGCCCATTCCCTCGGCATCCGGGTTCTGCTGGACGGCGTATTCAACCATATCAGCAGTAGCCATTTTCTGTTTCAGGATGTTCTGCGGAACGGTATGGAGTCAAAATACTATTCCTGTTTCTACCAGCTACCGGCGAAGCCAAAGCTTCCCGCTCCCGGTGAGCTTCCGGAATATACCTGTTTTTCCTACGTTGCCAGTATGCCGAAAACAAACACCGCCGACCCGTATTTAAGGCAGTATTTCTGCGACGTCGGCGTCTACTGGATACGGGAGTTTGACATCGACGGCTGGCGGCTGGACGTGGCGAACGAGCTGGACGACGGCTTCCTCCGCGCGTTCCGTACCGCGGTAAAGGCGGCAAAGCCGGATGCCGTCATCGTCGGGGAGGTCTGGGAAAACGCTGCCCATTATCTGAACGGGGATATGATGGATTCCGCGATGAATTACGATTTCCGCCGGTATTGCCGCAGATTTTTCGCGGAGGAAACGGTGGATGCGGAAACCTTCGATACCAATGTTTCCACCCTTTTGCTGCGCTATCGGGAAAACGCCCTGTTTGCCCAGCTGAATCTGCTGGACAGCCATGACGTCAGCCGGTATCTGTCCCTGTGCGGGGAAAATGTCGACAAAATGGAGCTGTCGGTGCTGCTGCAAATGACCTTCCCCGGTATGCCCTGCGTGTTTTACGGGGACGAAAAGGGGCTTTGCGGCCTGAGTGAAAGCGAGTACCGCCAGGCGATGGCGTGGGGAAACGCTCACCCGCTGGAGGATATCTACCGCCGCCTGATCGCGCTGCGGAAGGAACATCCCGCCCTGCGGTACGGCGATTTCGTGACGAATTTCGCGGCAGGGAAGACCTACAGCTACAGCCGGAATTGGGAGAACACAAGAATTACGGTCACCATGAATCTTGGCGACGCACCCATTCCCGCACCGCAGCGGGGCAGATTGCTCTTGAAAAAAGGCGGCAATCATGCCATAATCGGTGCATGGGAGTATGAAGTACGGGAGGAACGGATTCATGGCGGTGACGATCTATGATGTGGCAAAGGAGGCGGGGGTATCCATTGCCACGGTTTCCAAGGCGCTGAACGACAGCTACACCATCCCCGACCAGACCAAAGCGGCGATACGGGAAATTGCGGATCGTCTCGGCTACCGCCCCAACGCGCGGGCCAAGAATTTTGCCCGGCAGGCAAGCGGCACGGTGCTGTTCATCACGGATTTCTACCAGAACATTGCCTATGAAAATCCCCACATGTTCGAGATCATTTCCGGCATTGCCACGTATCTGGACGGCAAGGACTATTCCCTGACCCTGAAACCGCTGACGAAACAGGCGGCGCCCCTTTACATCCGGGACATCATCCAGCAGCGGCAGGCGGACGCGCTCATCATTCATGCTTTCGTTTTAAGCCCAGAGCTGGCCGCGATCCTTTCCCGGGTGGATTTCCCCTATCTGGTCATCGGAAAGCCGGGATTCCGGTGCAGCATCTGCTGGATCGACGTCAATCACGAGCAGGCGGGGCAGATTGCCGCGAATTATCTGCTGGACAAGGGCTACCGGAGAATGGCCTTTATCACGGGGCAGGAAAACGACGCCCTGTCCCAGAGCCGCCTGCGAGGAATCAATCAGGTCATGTCTGAGGAAGAGCTGAGCGTTGAGGTTGTCTGCAATGAATCGCCCTACGCTCTGGACGATGAAGCACTGTACGGTCTGCTGATGCGCCGCCCCCGGCCGGAGGTGCTGCTTTGCAGCAATAACCATCTTGCTCTGCACTGCCTGCAATACATCCGCCGGATAGGTCTGAAGGTACCGCAGGATATCGCGCTGCTCACCTTTGACAACTACCCCTTTTCCATGCTGACAGACCCGGCCATCACGGCCGTGGAGGTGGACATGCACGACATGGGCGTCAACGCCGCCCGTTTTGTGCTGCAGCGGATACGAAAGCCCAATTTACAAACCCAATCCTACTGCACCTCCCCGTGCATCCTGGAACGGGAGTCTACATAATGGTAAAAAGCCCCTGCTTTCATTTGATGAAAGCAGGGGCTTTTCAAAGACACAACGAGGGAGGCGCTGCCTCCCTCGTTGTTGGTGTTGTGCGCCAATGCTGCCGAAAGATTTTATGCGGTTTTCAGATAGACCCTAAATTCCTATTGAATTTTCTTCCGTAGTGTGATATTTTTTATATGGAAGCAGTAAACGCATAAACGTTCATAGACGGATGAACGCTATGATAAAAATAGATAGTCACTTCGGCAAATTGGCCAATCTGTAACGGTTGACAGTTTGCCATTTTATTGGAGTTCACACAAGTGATTGTTTTTCCGGCGGAGGGCAACTGTTTGGATCAGCAAAACAGGAAGAAGCCGTTTCCGGAAAGTGCCGTCCGGGTCATTGCGCGGGACGGTCCGGTCAGAGCCACGGCCAAGGCCATTACAGCCGGACTGATACTAGTTTTCAATAAAACGGTTAAAAACCGTTTTATTCGGCTGCTGTTTC